>CEAZ01041607.1_pt1 | contig 29736 bp, 19 predicted proteins | sample 557361 | NCBI WGS metagenome assembly CEAZ01 (sample SAMEA3182074, study PRJEB8094) | gut metagenome | biome: human; feature: gut; material: Stool; isolation source: human stools | place: Canada | collected 2012-02-22 | reverse complement strand
AAAATCTCGTACTTTCTTGCGAAAATCCTGCTGAATTCCGGCATTTCAGTCAAGATTATCGAAAACAAACTCGAGCGCTGCGAGGCACTGTCCGAAATGCTTCCGCACGCGACCATCATCTACGGCGACGGCACCGACCGCAACCTGCTCGATGAAGAGGGGCTGGCAACCTGTGAGGCCTTCGCGGCTCTCACCGGCATGGACGAGGAGAACATCCTGCTTGCGCTGCACGCCGGCCGTCATTCCCGTGCGAAGCTGTTCACCAAGGTCAACCGTGTGAACTTCGAGGAAGTCATTGCCAGCATGCCGATCGGCAAGGTGATTCGCCCCAAGCAGACCACCGCCGAGCTGATCAGCCAGTACACCCGCGCGATGCAGAACTCGATGGGCTCCAACGTGGAGACCCTGCATCAGCTGGACGGCGCAGAAGCGCTTGAGTTCCGTGTTGCGGCGCACCATCTCACCGGTGTTCCCCTGCAGTATATGCCGATTCGTCCGGATGTTCTGCTGTGCTGCATCAACCGCAAGGGCAAGCGTATCATTCCGCGCGGCCACGATGTGCTGCATGAAGGCGATACGGTTATCGTTGTTTCCACCTTCGAGGGCATGAACGACCTTCAGGATATCTTCCTGCCGACAGCCGGAGGGCGCGAAAAATGAATTTCGCAATCGTCCGCTATCTGATCGGCTGGCTGATGGGCATTGAGTCCCTGTTCCTGCTGCTGCCCGCGTTTACCGCGGTCATTTACCGTGAACCCGAGCTGCCTGCCTATATCGCCACCGCACTGATTTGTATGGTCGGCGCAGGCATTCTGTGTGAATACAAGCCGAAAAACACCAAGTTCTACGCACGCGAAGGCTTTGTGGCAGTCGCGCTGTGCTGGCTGGTGCTGGCCGTGACCGGTGCCCTGCCGTTCGTGCTCAGCCGCGAGATTCCGTTCGCAGTAGATGCGATTTTCGAGGCCGCATCCGGCTTTACCACCACCGGCGCTACCATTCTTGGCGATGTGGAGGCGCTTTCGCATGCCTCTATGCTATGGCGCTGCCTGATGCACTGGGTCGGCGGCATGGGCATTCTGGTATTCATGCTGATCGTCCTGCCGCTGGCAGGCGGTCAGACCATTTATCTGATGCGCGCGGAAAGCCCGGGACCCTCGGTCTCCAAAATATCGCCGCACATGCGCGATACCGCGCTTATCCTGTATGCGATTTACTTTGGACTGACCGTTCTGCAGATCATTCTGCTGCTGTTCGGCGGCATGCCGATGTTCGACGCCATCTGCGTTTCGCTCGGCACGGCAGGCACCGGCGGCTTCGGCAACTGGAATAATTCCATCGCGCACTACAACAGCGCCTACCTGCAGAATGTTATCTCGGTCTTTATGATTCTTTTCGGCATCAATTTTAACGCGTATTTTCTGCTTTTGACCCGTAAATTCAAGCAATTATTCAAAATCGAGGAGATTCGCGTGTACCTCGGCGTGATTGCCGTATTTACCACGCTGATCGCCTTCAACGTGCGCGGCTGCTTCGGTTCGCTGCGCGAGAGCTTCCACCATTCCCTGTTTCAGGTTGCGTCTATCATCACGACCACCGGTTTTTCAACCGTGGACTTTAACCAGTGGCCTGCATTCAGCAAGCTGCTGCTTGTGCTGCTGATGTTCATCGGCGCGTGTGCCGGTTCGACCGGCGGCGGCATGAAATGCTCGCGCATCCTGCTGCTGTTCAAGGGCGTAAAGAAGGAAATGATGTCGCTGATTCATCCGCGTCTGGTGCGCGTGCATAAAATGGACGGACAGCGCGTCCAGCATGAGGTCATGCGCTCGGTCAACGCCTTTCTTGTGGCATATCTGCTCGTCATTGCCACTTCCATCCTCATTGTCAGCCTGCACTGTGAGGATATGGTAACCAGCTTCACCTCGGTCGTTACCTGCATCAATAACGTCGGTCCGGGACTCAATCAGGTCGGTCCTGCAGCCAACTTCGGTGCATTGCACCCGCTGAGTAAAATCGTGCTGACTTTCGATATGCTCGCCGGTCGTCTGGAGCTGTTCCCCATGCTTCTGCTGTTTGCGCCGGAAACGTGGAGAAGAAACCGATAAAAAAACTGCCGCTAAACGTATACCGTTTAGCGGCTTTTGCGATGTCGAACGACCACGAATCGTTCCGGTGCTCCACCGACACACCCGAATCATCGCGGCAGTGCGACCGGAACCTGCACAAGGAGCCGCCGCTTTAATTGTGCGGTGTTGCCTTAATCTATCGACAGATGCTTTTTCAGTGCCTTCACATAGGAGTCCGCATAGCGGCTGAATACCACGTTTTTCTTGCGGATGAGACCGATGCGCATGCTGCCTTCCATCTCGAGCGGCCGCGCGATAATGCTCGGACTGTTCAGCTTGCGGTCGATAATGCCCGAGCTGACCGTAAAGCCGTTCAGTCCGATCACCAGACTGAACAGTGTTGCGCGGTCGCGGACCTGAATAGTTTTCGGCATGTCGAGCATGCTGAGCAGTTCCTCGGAAAAATAAAAGGAATTGCGGTCTCCCTGCTCAAAAATCAGATACGGATAGGGCTTCAGTTCATCGAGCGTGATGCACTTCCGGTCTGCGAGCGGATGGTCCTTATTGATGAACACATGCGGTGCGGCAGTGAACAGTTCCTCGAACACGAGCTCACTTTTGCGCAGCAGCTTGGAGAGCACGGTTTCGTTGCTCTCGGACAAATACAGCAGACCCAGCTCGCTTTTGCCCGACGCCACATCATCAATGATCTCACCGGTCTGTGTTTCCCGCAGGATAAAACCGTACTGGTCCGCGTCGTACTCCTTGACAACCTCGACGAATGCGTTCACCGCGAACGAATAGTGCTGACATGACACGCAGAACTTGGGCACGCGCTTTTTGCCCACGCCGAAGTGCTCCTGCATGATGTCTGCCTGCTCGAGCAGCATACGCGCAAACGAAAGCAGCTCCTCGCCCTCCTGCGTGACGGTTACGCCCTTGTTTGAGCGAACAAAGGCGGTAACGCCCATCTCCTTCTCTAAATTGTGAATCGCGGCGCTCAAACTCGGCTGCGAGAGAAACAGCCGCTCGGCGGCGTCCGTGATGTTGCCGCATTCGGCCACAGTGACAAGATAGGTCAGCTGCTGCAGGGTCATAGGAAAAACCTCCGGGAAATAATCTGTATTTATTGTAGCATGTCTGTGCGGAAATACAATGCGGTTTCCCTATCTATTCCCGCAATTTCATGCTATGATAGAGACAAAGGAGAGCGTAAAAATGAAAAATGTACTGTTTTACGGCGATTCCAACACTTGGGGGTATCAGGGCGACGATCCCATGCACCGCCTGGACGCGGACAAGCGTTACACCGGTGTGGTTGCGGCTCAGTTCCCGGACGTGCACTTTATCGAGGAAGGTCTGTGCGGACGCACCATCTGCAGCACCGACCCGATTGATTACGGCCGAAACGGCATGGCAATGCTGCCTGCCCTGCTGGCAACGCACGATCCGCTCGACGTGATCGTTATCATGCTCGGCACAAACGACAGCAAGGCAATGTACGGCCACTCGCCGTTCACCATCAGCGATGCCATGGACCGCACGATCAAGCTGATGCAAAGTCCGCTTTTATGGTCAAATACCATGCAGAAACCGCAGATCCTTCTGGTTGCACCGCCGAAAATGGGCGAAAACCTTGCAGACAGCGTCTACTACGGCATGTTTGACGAAAGCAGTGCCGCACTCATCCGTGCTCTGCCCGCACGGTTCCGCACGCTGGCAGAAAAGTACGGCTGCGCCTTTGTGGACGGCTCGGCTGTCACGGCGGCAAAGTGCTCGGACCAGATTCATCTGACCGCAGAGGAGCACGCCGTGCTCGGCAGGCTCATTGCGGACAAGCTGCTTTAACCCCCTGCCCGAAAGCATTCGTCATCTTTTCCCCCGGTTTTGTCACCTGACAAAACCGGGGTGTTTTTTGCCGCATTTTATCCACAGCCTGTTGATAATTTCTGTGGATTGTGTGTCATTTTTTGCAGAATTTACGCGTAGTTCACTCTGTTTTTCCTATCGGTGTATTTCGTGTCGAAAATCGGACATTTCGTGTGCCCGACCGCACAGCAGGCTGCAAAGCTGCTATGATAAGCGCAGGCAATTTTCAGTCTCTTTTCTGCAGGCGCGGCTCGTTCCACCGCACCGCAGAATAGGAAAAGGAGGAATATACCATGAAATTCAAACGCGGCATAAGTCTTGCTCTGGCACTGGCTCTTATCGCCGGCATAGGCGGCCCGCTTGATATCCGCGCAGCGGCGGCGGATACCGGCAGCTCGGACGCGCTTGCGGCGCTCGGTATTGATTCGAGCAAAGCGCCCGACGGCTTTAATGCCAACGACCCCAGCAACCCATACGGGCGCAATACCATCAAGGTTACGCCGGTGTACGAGCTGTATACCGTTGGTCTGACGAGTGATGTTCTGCCGTCGGATAAAATCGACCTGGACAAGCGTGAAAGCGCAGAAAAATGCGATACAAGCGTTTCCCAGTCCAACCAGAAGGACAATACCCTTCAAAGCACGCTGTACGGCAATGATGATAACACATCTACCAAGGCTCAGCAGTTTTTGACGGCTAAAACCAACTCCAAGGAAATCTCCAAGGGTACTACCACCTCTACCGGCACATACGCACAGTTCCCGACAGGCAGCAAGGGCAATGACGGCTATGCCACCAAGGGCTATCTAACCGGCATGACCAATGCGTCTACCAAGCTGAAAGATGGCACGGATTACGCCATGGCAGACGTAGCCGCAGGCCATTTCACCTCGAGCAGTGACGCCAAGTCCTCGCAGACGGTCATGGTTTACGCCGGTGACCTGAGCGCGAAAGGCGGTCTGTACCTGCGGTTCGGCAATGCTGAATCCGGCAAGTACGGCAAGCCGATCACGCTGCTGGACACCAGCAAGGAAATCGGCAACCCGAATCTGACCGACACCAGCGACGAAGGCAGCACGACCGCCAAAAAGGTCGAAAACTTCGCAGAAAATCCGTATCAGCTGAAAAACTACCTGCAGGTAGCTACCGGCGACTGGGACAACGACGGTAAGGACGAGGTTGCGGTCTATGTGCCGGAGGTCGGCAATTCCCGCATTGAGATTTACGACCTGCAGACTGAAGATTACTCCAATCCCTCGAACTGGAGACAGGCGTGGACGTACTTCTTCCGTGAGGGCAGTGTCGTTTCCAACATGATCTCTCTCGACAGCGGTGACGTCAACCAGGACGGCGTAGACGATCTCGCCTGCACCTGGGGTTACTACTACGGTCCGCAGCAGAACGCAGGCTCGCGTGCCGTTGTAATGTTCGGCTCCACGAGCGCACACATGCTGCAGAGCTCACAGGAATTCCCGCTGACCTACGAAGGCAGCAATCTGGTCCGCGCATCCTTCGCCTTCGGTGATATGACCGGCGGCGGCAAAACGCTGATTCTGGCGGCTCAGTCGGATGCTGACCTCAAGGCAAATAAGCAGAACACGCGCTATGTAGGCTTGTACGCATGGAACGGCGTCACCTTCCAGCCGTCTGTTTCGCAGAATTTCGATCTGTTCTCCAAGAACGATAAAGGCGAGTACATCTACGGTGCAATGGCAAAGCACAACGATACCTTCCGTTCTCTGCCGCTGTGCCCGGCCAATACGGCGATTATCTCCCGTCCGACCGCAGGCGAAACAAACGATGGCGGCAAAACAAGCGATCTGCTGTACTTTGACAGCCTTGTTATCTCATGCGATGAGAACGGTCTGAATATCAAGCAGGCGCTTGACAACAATACGTCTGCTATGCCAGGCGAGGACTACGTTGAGTACGATGCATCCGCAGGCTCTGTGACCACCGCAGTGGATAAAGACAACAACACCGCAGGTTCGGGTACGCTGTTCACCCTGACACAGACCATGTCCAAGGATGAGGACAAGCAGTCTGAATCCTACAATGTCACCGGTAAAGTACCCCAGTACGCAACCCGTTATTATTACAAGAGCTGGTGGCATAAACTGTTCCGCAAAAGATCTTCCTATCAGGCTTTTGTCGGCTATGTAGATGCTACTACATCGCAAACAACACCGTACACCACCCGCACGCCGGGTACAACCAGACTTTCGACCGTCAACCTGTTTGACGGCTCTCAGCCGGTAAAAACCGATGTCAACAGCTCGTACACGCTCTGTCTCGCCAACACGGATGACGATACCAGCTACATGACCTACACCGGCAAGCACTATTACACCTACTCCGACCCGCAGGTTCTGGCGGTACTGGCTTCGCCTCCGTACTTCTCCGATCTGCTCGACCGTGATGACCTTTCGGGCAACTACGCCGAGTCCTCCACCACCTACTCGAGCATGAAGGGCACCGAGAACGGCACCAGCTCCTCCTCTACCATCTCGGTCGGCGCATACGTCTCCTTTGAGCAGGAATTCTCGGTATTCGGCGTTAAGATCGGCAGCGTTGAAGCGGAAGCCGCCTTTACCTCCGGTTTCACCTACGAGACCGAGCACACCTCCTCGCTCGAGCAGTCCATCACCTACGAGACAACCTCCGGCGAGGACAGAGTGGCGTTCTATTCCATCCCGATGGAGATTTACGAGTATACCTCCTACATCCCGGACGGAACAGGCAAATACACTGAAGTAACCTCCACCGTTTCCATCCCGCACGAAGCCTCGATCGGTCTGATCGACCTGTCCGACTACGAAAATATCGCCGAGGATTACAGCGTTCTGCCATCCATTTCGGGCAGCGTGCTGACGCCTACGATCGGTGATCCGTCCAGCTATCCGACCAAGGAATATGCAGGTTCCAAGGCTTATGAAGGCAAGCCGGCTAAGGTTGACTTCACCGCGGCAGGCGGCGGCTCCGGCATCACGCAGGAGATCAGTTTCTCCACCTCGGACAGCAAAAACTACACCAACACCACCTCTATCGAAACGAAAGCCGGTGCAGGCGCAGGCGGTGTAACCGCAGGCGTTGTGGCAGGTTCGGAAAGCTCTGCCGGCAAGGTATCGGTCAACACCGCAGGCGGCTCGTTCTCCGGTTCGCTGCAGAATATGCCGATTGAAGCCAAACCGTACGGCTACGGCATGAACTGGCGTATTTTCTGCTACAACTACCGCAGCGGCAATCAGGCGTTCCCGGTTGTTACCTACGCGGTAACCGAGCCGCAGGCTCCGTCTCCGCTGCCGGAGGATTTTGAGCAGGATGTTGCGAAAACCACCGATGATTCCGTCACCCTGACCTGGACGTACGACAAGATCGTTTCCGGTTTCCAGCTGTACCGCTACTACAACTTCCCGGACGGCTCCGGACGCAAGGAACTCGCATTTGTGCCGTTCACCGATGGTGAGCGTCACGATGACGGCACCTACACCTTCAGCTATACGGATAAGAACCTGTCTCCCTATACCGAGTATGAATATCAGATTCAGACCCGCAACAACAACAAGGCTGAGCAGCAGCGCAACAGCATTTACAGCGAACCGCTGACCTGCCGCACCAAGACCACAGCAGGCTATCCCGATATTTCGGTAACGATTGACGGCAAGGAGAATCAGACGGTTCTGCCGATCTATCCGGATTCTCTGGCAGCCGCAACGGTTAAGTATAACGAAAACAATAAAAATCCGGACGGCGGCAAGTACAACAGCGTAAGCTATCAGTGGCAGAAGCTGAACAATGGTTCCTGGACCGAGATTGCCGGCAGCGTTTCCGATACGCTGAGCATCGAAAACGCCGGTTCTGCCGACAAGGGCACTTACCGCTGCCGATTGAATGTGCTCTACTTCGACAACACCGCCCAGAAGGAGTTCAGCATTTCCGCTTACTCGCCTGAGATTACCACACAGTACAGCAAGCGCACACCCAAGTGTGAGCTGAATGTTACGGCGAAGAATGTACAAAAAGACAACACTGCTCAGTTTGACCGCACGCTACACATCAGCGCTAAAATGAGTTCCGCGTCTGCTACCTCCACCATCCCGACCGGCACGCTCAGCTTCCTGATTCGCGGCACGGACTTCTCTACCACGGTTGCGGCTGAGATTGACAAAACCGGCACGGTTACAAAGGATGTTATCGTGCCCGCAGACGGCGCCTACACGGTTACCCCGTATTATCCGGGCAGCTATGTATTCAAGGATATGAGCAACGCGGAAGGCCAGATGGTTCTCGTTGGCGATGCAACCGGCTACCAGCTGACGCTCACCAACGGCAAGGATAACAACAGCGTCACCCGCTTCACCTACGGCGATACGGTAACGCCGTCGCTCTCCCGCATGAGTAAGGATACGCAGGGTCTGCAGAAGGTCGATAACGCAACCTTCAAGTATGCAGTTTCCGGTCCCGAGAATTCGCAGCCGCTGACAGCGAACAAGAAGCTGGATGTCGGCACTTACACGCTGTATGCTTATGTAAATGGCGAAACCAAGCCGGTTGCGGAAACCGAGTTTACCGTTGTTCAGCGTGCCGTTACGCTGCGCGTTGTCACTCCGAAGAACGGCGTTGATCAGACTCTGGTCAATCCGAGCACCCAGCTTTCTCTCTCGGCAGACACGAAAAACATGACTGCTGATGAGATTAAAGCTCTGCACCTTGGCTATACCGCAGTCAACACCGCAGGCAATGCGGTAACGCTCGCGCCGAAAATTGCGCCCAGCAACTACACGGTTTCCCCGTGCAAGACCGATGAGACCAACGAAACGCTGTACAACAACTATGAATTTACCTTTATCCCCGGTGTTTACACGGTAAACGGCACGACTTACATCCTTACCCTCAAGGCTGAGGACTTCGGCGAAGGCGCAAACAGGCACTCTGTCGGTTCTGCGTCGATCATTACCGCAGGTCTGAATGCCGGCAAGGCGGATGACGGCAGTGCAATCTCCAGCTTTACCGCAGACACCGATGTTACCCTGACGGCTGTGCCGGATGCAGGTTATGCAGTCGATTACTGGACCTATGACGGCAAGGAAATCGAGGACAGCAAGGAGAAGAGCTCGGTTACCATCAAGACCCTTGCAAAACCGGCATCTGTTTTGGTTTACTTCAAGACCACCGATACCAAACTGAATGCTTCCGTTCAGAATAAGCAGGGCGGTACACTCAAATGCACGTATGAAGATGGCTCCGGAAGCCTCAAGAACTTCCCGGTTTACATTGCCAGCGGTGCAAAGTTCAACTTCACCGCAACGCCGAACACCGGCTGGCACTTCAAGCAGTGGATTCTCACGAAACGCGGTGCAAACAGCTATCCGTCCGGCACCCCGCACGATAACGGCTCCAACACGCTCTCTGTTGAGGTTGGCGTGCAGGATATTGATCTGGCTGCCGTATTCGAGCGCGACAGCTACACGCTGACGCTGGAAGGTGAACTGACCGCAAGCTATCAGACGGTTGATCCGAACGATACCTCCAAGACACTCACCAAGTCTCTCAAGAGCGGCGAAAGCGTCACCGGCGATACGGAAATTACGGTAGCGCCCAAGGCAGGCTATGCTGCCGCCACGGGCGAGACCTATCAGGTGAACGGCAAGGCTGTTGAAGCAGGAAAGCTCAACGCTGGCGGCAGCTATACCTTCCCCATCACCGAGAACACCAAGGTTTCGCTCAAGACCGACCGTGCCGCATTTGCGATTACCACACCGAAAATGGAGCATGGCACGATCATTGCAACCGTAGACGGCGAAGCTGTGAACGATCTGTCCAAGATTCCCGGCGGCAGCAAGGTTGAGCTGCAGGCACGCGCAGACCGCGGCTGGCATTTCAAGAACTGGGTTGTAAACGATACTGCTCAGGATGAAGCTGCGGCAAAGACCAACGGCACTTACACCATCAGCGAACTGGCCGGCGATCTGTCCATCCACGCTGAATTTGCCCAGAGCGCTTCCTACACCGCCAAGGCTACCGCTGCAGCCGGCAACGGCACCGTAAAATACACGCTGTATGATATCTACGGTAAGGAAGTTGAGACCAAGGCTATGCCGACTGATGGCGTAACCATCTATAAGGATGAGGAAATCACCTTCCATGCAGCGCCGAAGACTGGCTATCAGGTTGAACAATGGGAAGTAAACGGCAAAAAGACTGCCGGAAACTCCAAAACCAATCCGGAAGGCAAAATCCGTGCGGACAAGAATATTACTGCAACCGTATACTTTAAGGTTACGGCAAGCTATCAGCTTACTTTCGGCACCGCTGATGAGAACGGCCATCTGACCGCCAAGATTGACAACACCTCGGTTGTCTCTCAGACCAAGCAGCCGAACGGCAGTGAAATCACCTTCACCACAAACCCCAACACCGGTAAAATGGTTGAAAAGTGGACGGTTACCCAAGGTTCTATCTCCACTAAGGAAAACGATGCTGCTGTACAGGTTGATGGTGTAAATCTTGTCGATCCAATTTATATTCACACACTCGATGACAACCAGACCATCCGCGTTCACTTCACCGACCTTGTACAGTACGATGCCAAGATTTCCGGCACGAACGGCACCGGCAAATTCACCTACACCACGCCGATTCAGCCGAACGACACCGGTGCAGTCAACAGCGCATCCGCTCAGGTTCGCAAGAACGGCACGGTCAAGCTGACGCTCACACCGAGCGCAAACTGTGTCGGCACCGCCGAGGAAATCAAGTCCGAACTCCAGAAGGCGGCTCCGAATGCCGTTGTTTCCGTAACCGAGAAGGACGGCAGCTTTGAAGCCGTTATCCGCAACGTAACGGAAGCTCTGGCGGTCAACACCGACAATCTGTTCCACAAAACTTACGCAATTACGGCCGGCAAGGCCGAAAACGGCAGCGTTTCCGCTTCTGCGGCACGCGCCAAGGCTGGCGACAAGGTAACGCTCACCGCTGCACCCGCAAGCGGCTATCAGCTGAAAACCCTGACGCTGACACCGGAGACCGCACTCGACAAGACGGTTTCCGCGTCCACCCTGACCTACACCTTCACCATGCCGGCGAATGACATTACTTTCACCGCGACCTTTGCCGTCAAGCCGAGCAGCGGCGGCGGCGCAGGCGGCGGTGGTGGAGCAGGCGGCGGCGCTGTTGCACCGGCTCCGACCGACAACGGCTCGTCCTCCATTACCGCACCGGACGGCACCAAGGTTCCCGCAACGGTTGAGGTAAAGAACGGCACCGCAGCGGTTTCCGCCGACAGCTCCAAGCTGACTGCGGTTTCCGGCAAGGATTCGCTGACGCTTGACCTGTCCGCAGATTCCACCGTACGCACGGTATCGCTCACCGGCGATGTGGTAGCTGCTCTCGCCGGTGCAAAGAACGGCGCAGCGCTTACCCTGCCGAACGGCACGGTTGCACTCGACCGTGAGACGCTGACCGCACTCGGCAGCGCCGCACAGGCCGATGGTATGGCAAGTATTTCGATCGCTTCCGCTGACAAGTCCTCCCTGACGGACGCACAGCGCAAATACCTGCCGAAGAACGGCACCATCCTGAACATTTCTGCGCAGGTGCAGCCGAAAAACGGCACTGCAACCCGCATTCATGCGCTGAACGGCACGGCTTCGGTTTCTGTAGTATACAGCCTCAAGAGCGGCGAGAACGCCGCGCATCTGGTTGCATACTATCTTGCTGAGGACGGCTCGTTCGAAAAGCTGCCTGTCATTTATGATGCAGCGACCGGAAAGGCTACCTTTAAGACCACCCACTTCTCCACCTTCGTTATCACCCACGAGTACAGCAGCGACTTCTCCGATGTCAACTTGCGCAAGTGGTTCTACAACGAGGTCAACACTGCACTCGAGAACGGCTGGTTCAAGGGCCTGACCGCAACCAAGTTCGGTCCGGATGACGGCATGACCCGCGCAATGCTGGTTCAGGTGCTCTACCGCATGAGCGGCAGCAAGGCCACTTCCACCGCACAGTTCACCGATGTGGCGGACGGCAAGTGGTACGCAGAAGCCATCGCATGGGCCTCCGAAAACGGCATTGTCAACGGCTTCACCGACGGCAGATTCCAGCCGGATACGCTGATCACCCGTCAGCAGCTGGCGGCCATCCTGTACCGCTACGATACCTATCGCGGTCATACGCCGCAGGGCAGCGCAGCACTCGATGGCTACGCAGACGCGGCTTCTGTCGAGTCGTGGGCTGCTGAAGCAATGAGCTGGGCGAACGGCAACGGTCTGGTAACCGGCGTTACCCCGACTACGCTCGTGCCGAACGGCACCGCAACCCGCGCTCAGGTAGCGGTTATCCTCAGCCGCTACACCGACCAGTAATCCCATCCGATCCATACCACCCAACGGATATGGTATGAACAACCGCCCTGCAAGGGCAGACAATACCGACAGCGCCTGAAGACGCACACAAGCGACACCAATCGAAATATGGTGTCGCTTGTTTTTTTACTTCTCACACGGAATACGCTCACGCGAGAACGAATCGAACAGCCGCAGCAGAAATTCCATACTCCTATGTCAGCTTCTCCAGCGTGATATACTCTGCCAACCGAATCGCAAGTATTTTCAGGCTCGCGGTTCATTATATCGTACATCATGTTCTATATTTGCATAATACTGTGCAAATTCGACTTGTTTTGATTTACAACGTCGTTGCAGGGTGATATACTGAAATTACCATATAAGATGCGCCGGATTATGCTTTGAGGAGAATGCTATAATGACCATGAATGACCCGCTGCTCCGCACGGACAGCTATGCAAAAATCTTCCTGTATAACACCCATGAAACCGTCGCCTGTGTGCCGCGCCACACCATCCGCATGCGCGATAAAGTGCGCCCGGACAAGCTGCGCGAAGCCGTCGAGCAGGCACTGCTGCGCTTTCCGCACATGATGCTGACCGCCGAGCCGACCGAGACCGCGTTCCGCTACCGCCGAAACGTGCAGCCCGCCGTAGTGCTGCCGTTCGACGGCGTATCCACCCGCTACACCATCGGCTCCAAGGATACGAACGGATACTTATTTCTCGTCGGCTACCACGACAAGACCATCTATATGGAGTATCAGCACTCTATCTCGGATGGACGCGGATTCGAGGAATTTATCCGCTGTGTACTGTTCCAGTACCTGAAAAACTGCGGTTTCTCGGTTGAGAATGACGGATCTGTGCGCGGCATGGATACCCGCTGGTCTCCCGAGGAGAGCGCAAACGGCTACGAGCAGCTGGCAGACCGTGAATTTTCGCCGGATGGCATCTGGAAAAAGCCGGAGGCTGTTCATGCCCCCGAGGTACAGTGGGGCGCTGACGGCTCCGAGGTCGTCACCGAGGTGACGTTCCCGTTTTCTCAGCTGCACGATTACGCAAAGTCCATCGGCGTCAGTCCGCTGTCTGTACTGGCTCCGCTGATGATGAAAGCGTTTGATGATAAGTTCGGCGGAACGGACAAGCCGGTTATCGCGGAGATTCCGGTCGATCTGCGTCCGCTGCTGCCGACGCTTACCACGCGGTATTTTATTTGCTTTATCGATCTGCCGTATTTTCCGGAGTACCGCGATCTGCCGAATGACGAGGTGTTCCGGCGCACGAAGGCGTTTTTGAAGGATCAGATGCAGCGCGAACAGCTGCTCTATCGTGCAAAAGCCGCCGCAGACCGCTGTGAATTGCTGCATGAGGCAGACATGCCGCTCGCGGAGAAAATGCAGGCGGCACAGAAGGTCACGACTGATTTTGTGCTCGAGGACAGCTTTCTCATTACCAATGTCGGCCGGTTCGCCCTGCCGGAAAGCTGCCGTCCATATGTACTCGATTACGGCGCAATCCTGCCGTGTGCTGTGCAGCCGTTTGCGCTGCTGATCTCGTCGTATGGAGATAAAATGAAACTGTCCGTTGCGCAGCGCGACCACGATATGCAGGTTGTCGAGGATTTGTGCGCCGGTCTGCGGCAGCTTGGCATCCAGCCAGAAACACTCAGCTATCCGTTTGTGGTGACACGGTATAACGGACTTGAGTGCGGGATGTAAGTTCAAAACTGTAATTTCAAAAGCGAAACGCTCAGCTACCAAACGATAGCTGAGCGTTTCGCTTTCTTTATCCAAGCCGCGCGACTGTGTAGCCGACATACAGACCGGCACCGGTCACAAGTGCATTCTCGTCCACATCGAAGCCGCCGTTATGGTTGGTGATCATCGTGTGCGGCAAATCCGGATTGCCGGTGCCAAGATACGCATATGCGCCCGGCTTATACAGCTCAAACTCGGCAAAATTATCGCCGCTGAGCGACAGCTCACGGTCTGTGACAACGTGTCCTTCTCCGAGCAGCTCGTCCACGACCCGAGCAGCTTCCTCGCACACCTGCGGGTCATTGACGAGCGCAGCGGCAAAGTCCGTCCACTCGACTTCCGCCGTGCCGCCGTACAGCGCCGCAATGCTCTGCGCGGTCTCACTGACCTGTGCACGGACGCGGTCGCGGCTCTCCTGCGAAATGGTGCGCGTTGTGCCCTCCATTTCAGCAAATGCTGCCACGGCGTTGTAGGTCGTGCCTGCATTCAGCTTGCCGATACCGATGATGACCGGCTCGGTCGGTGAAGTGCGGCGCGTAACCAGTCCCTGCACTGCCACGACAATCTGGCTGGCGATGTACAGCGCATCTACGCCCAGATGCGGCGTGGAAACATGCGTGGACTTACCGTGCACACGGATGCGGAAATGATCGACTGCGGCGTTGTTGATGCCCGGTTTGAGTCCTACCGTGCCTGCCTCCAAATCATACGCGGTGTGCAGACCGAACACGCGCTCGGCACCATCCAGCACACCGGCTGCGACAAACGGCTTTGCACCTTTTCCGATTTCCTCTCCCGGCTGAAACACAAGACGGACCTTTCCGCTGAACGCGTCTCTGTTCTCCGACAGGATTTTCGCGGCACCCAGAAGGCAGGCAGCGTGCGCATCATGGCCGCAGGCGTGCATAACGCCTGCATTCTCCGAGCGATAGACGCACTCATGCGTCTCCTCAATGGGCAGCGCGTCAATATCCGCACGCAGAACCAACACTTTTCCGTTGTCCTTTGCGCCCTTCAGCGTGCCGAGCACGCCGGTTTCGCCTACGCGCGTGTGCGGAATGCCGAACTTGTCCAGTTCCTCCTCAATGCGCTGTGCCGTGCGGAATTCCTGCAGGCTCAGCTCCGGGTGCCGGTGAAATTCCCGGCGGATGGATACGATGTAGTCCTTCGTTTCCGCTGCGGCTTTCTTTACATCCATGACGGCTTTCCCTCCTGATTTATCGGTGTTTGGGCTTGATTTTCGTTCTGAGCGATTCCAGACGGTTGAGTGCATCCAGCAGCGTTTCGTCCTTTTTCGCAAAGTGCAGACGGATAAGGTTATTGACCGGCTCACGGAAGAAGCTCGATCCGGGAACCGCGCCTACGCCGACATAATGCGCCAGATCCTCGCAGAACGCAAGATCGCTCTCGTAGCCGAACTCGGCAATGTCGAGCAGAACATAGTACGCGCCCTGCGGGTCGGTATGGGCGATTTTGAGATCGTCCAGACCTTTCAGGAACAGATCCTTTTTGTGCGTGTACTTGGCCTGCAAATCGTCATAGTAGTCCTGCCCCATCTTCAGACCGGTAACAACAGCCTCCTGCAGCGGTGCTGCTGCGCCGACGGTCAGGAAGTCATGTACTTTTTTCGCACGGTCGATAATCTCCGGCGGGGCAATGATATAACCCAGTCGCCAGCCGGTAACCGAGTACGTCTTGGAGAGCGACGAGCACGACAGCGTGCGCTCCCACATGCCCGGCAGAGTGGCAAAATAGGTGTGCTTGTTCGGCGCGAATACGATGTGCTCATACACCTCGTCGGTGATAACGTAGGTGTCGTACTTCTCTGCGAGAGACGCGATAATCTCCAGCTCCTCGCGGGTGAACACCTTGCCGCACGGGTTGGACGGGTTGCACAGGATGATGGCCTTCGGGTGCTGACGGAATGCATCCTCGAGCACGTTCGCATCAAAGTGGAAATCCGGCGGCACGAGCGGCACATAAATCGGCTCTGCGCCGGACAGGATGGTGTCCGCACCGTAATTCTCGTAGAACGGGGAGAAAATGATAACCTTGTCGCCCGGATTGGTGACTGTCATCATCGCAGCCATCATCGCCTCGGTGCTGCCGCAGGTCGTGACGATTTCGGTGTTCGGGTCGATCCTGCGGCCCATGAAATAGGTCTGCTTGGCGGCCAGCGCCTCACGGAAGTTCTGCGAACCCCAGGTAATGGAATACTGGTGGTAATCCTCGTAGGCCACCTGCGCCAGACGGTCGAGCAGCTCCTTCGGCGGCTCAAAATCCGGGAAACCCTGCGACAGGTTTACCGCGTCATACTGCATGGAAACGCGCGTCATGCGGCGGATGACCGAGTCAGTAAAGCCGGCGGTGCGCTCAGATAAGCTCTGCATGGTTATTTTCCTCCCACAATGTAAGATTTCTGGTCGTTCAGTGTATGTTTCGGGTCGAGAGCGGTCTTGATCGTGTTCATCACGGCAAGATTCTCCTGCGCGGTCTCCCGCAGGAAGTACGACCGCTTGGAAATGCCGATGCCGTGCTCACCCGAGGCTACGCCGCCGTAGGAATACGCCTTAGCGTAAGCCTGCTCCATGTTTTCGTGCAGCTCGCGCTCCCATGTCTGCTGGTCGCGGCCGTCACGCACCACACACAGATGCACGTTGCCGTCACCCGCATGACCGAACGCGATCATACGCACGCCTGAGGATGCTTCCAGCTCGTTGATATAGCGAACGAAATCCGCCGTGTGGCTGATCGGCACCACGATGTCCACCGGCTCCTGCTCGGACACGGCCTCGACCGCCATAACGAGCGCACCGCGCACCTTCCAGATGTCGGCAGCCTGCTCAGCACTGCGGAGCACGATATAGTCGATGGCGCCGTTGTCAAGCGCAAGGCGGCGCACGCGCTCGATATTCGCGTTGACCTCGCTCTCGTGACCGTCAAACGTCAGCAGAATGTACGAGCCCGCATCCGGACGCGGATACTGCACCTTGCAAAACTCCTCGCCGAGCGCGACCACCTTGCGTTCCATGAACTCGACTGCGGTCGGGTTGGCATTTGCCTGCAAAATCGTCAGCACGCTGCGGATACCCGTGCCGAGGTCGGCAAACGGCACGAGCACGCTCACCGTGGTCTCCGGCTTGGGAAGAAGGCACAGCAGGCACTTGGTGATGACCGCCAGCGTGCCCTCCGAGCCGATGAGCAGGTGCTTGAGCGACAGTCCGCTCGCGTCCTTCACCTGCTTGCCGCCGACTTGCAGCACCGTGCCGTCCGCAAGAACCACCTCCAGCCCGCGCACATAATCGCGTGTTACGCCGTACTTGACCGCACGCATGCCGCCCGCGTTGGTGCTGATGTTGCCGCCGATGCTCGAGGCCTTTTCGCCCGGGTCGGGTGGGTAAAACAGACCGCGCTCCTCAACATAGGCCTGCAGATCTTTGAGCAGCATGCCCGGCTCGACGGTGACCGTCATCGTGTCGCGGTCCAGCTCGAGCACGCGGTTCATGCGGGATACATCCAGAATGATACCACCGAACATCGGGATTGTCGAGCCCACCAGATTGGTGCCCGCGCCGCGCGGCGTGACCGGGATACCGTTTTCGTTGGCGTACCGGAGCACGCCGCTGACCTCCTCGGTCGATAGCGCGAACACGAGCGCATCTGCCGTGCCGGTGCGGCGGCCAAGGGCATCGCTCAGGTACTCCGACGGAATATTTTCTGCGAAAAGCAGACGGTCTTCATCAGCGATGATATTCTGTAAAGCCTTTTTATCTATCTGCATTGCTGTTTCCTCCTGCCGAAAATGCCGCCGGTGCTTTCCGGCGGCATTGGGAACGATTATGAATTACTTGTCTGCCAGCAGATCCTGATCCCAGCCTGCCTTGATGAAGTAGCCGCCGAACTGGTCGTTGAATACCTTCTCGGTCTCATCGGACTGGAACGCTGCTACGACCTTCTTGTAGGTCTCCAGCTTGTCCGCATCCTCGAGGTCAGCGGAACGCGCTGCGATCAGGTTCCAGTACTCCTCGATGTCCAGCTGGTCATCCTTGTAGATGGCGTCCTCGGTCTTAAGACCGAAATCCAGTGCGTAGTTGCCATTTACAACAGCTGCGGTAACGTCAGCCAGCGTGGACGGGATTACGTTAGCCTTCAGCTCCTCGATGGTGATCTTGGTGTTGTATGTCTCGATGTCGTCGATGGTCGGGTTGAACTCGGCGCTGTCCTTCAGCTTGATCAGGCCCGCTGCTTCCAGAACCTTGAGGGCACGACCGCCGTTGGTTACATCGTCCGGGATGGCTACGGTGTCGCCGTCCTTGAGCTCATCGATCGACTTGACCTTGTCGGAGTAAATGTTCAGCGGGATGATGAACGTGTTGCCGATGTTCTCGATCTCGTAGCCGTAGTTGTCGATCTCGCTCTGCAGGTAAATACGGTGCTGGAAAGCGTTCAGATCGATCTCGCCGTTAGCGAGTGCGTTGTTCGGGGTAACGTAGTCCGAGAACTGTACGAACTCAAGGTCGATGCCCTCGTCAGCCAGCTTTTCCTTGGCCGGGGTCCACAGATCCTCGTAGATGCTGCCGACTACGCCGAGCTTTACGGTTACGGCATCGCCGGAATTGCTGTCGGATGCCTGTGCATTATCGGAAGCTGCGCTGCTCGAGCCGCCGCAGGCGGTCAGGGACAGGGCGAGGGTTGCTGCGGACAGGGACAGTGTGATGATTCTTTTGAGCTTCATTAGGATTACCTCCGTTTATGATGTGAACTTTTTAATTAACTGATGTTAGAGAGTGAGCGACAGCTGATAATTCTCGCTCATGGTCTTGCAGGATGCGTTGAACTTCTCCTGCTCCTCCGGGGTGAGGTGCAGCTCAATGATCTCTGCGATGCCGTCGCGACCCACGATAGCGGGCACGCTGGCGTACACATCGTGCTGACCGTATTTGCCGTTCAGCAGAACGGAAACCGAAAGAACGCGATTCTCGTTGTAGAAGATGGCGCGAACGACCTCTGCGGCAGAAGCGCCGATGCCGAACTCGGTGCACTGCTTGCCGCGCAGGATGGTCCAGCCGCCTTCACGACCTGCGTCAGCAAGCGCATCCAGGTCGAGTTTGCCGAAGGTGTCCGGATACTCCTCGCGCCACTGGGAAAGCGGCTTGCCCGCGATGGTGACAGCCGACCATGCGACCATCTGGCTTTCGCCGTGCTCGCCGAGCGCGTAAGCGGTGATGGATTTCTGGTCAATGCCGATCTCCTGCGCGATCGCGCGGCGCAGTCTTGCGGAGTCCAGCGTAGTGCTGGTGGAGAAGATGCGTTCCGGCGCCCAGTTCAGCGTGTGCTGAATGTAATGTGTGATAACGTCCGCCGGATTGGAGATATTGACGATAATGCCGTCAAAACCGGATTCTTTGATGGATTTTGTTACATCTTTCAGGATGGCGATGGTCTGACCCAACGTATCCATGCGGGTCTGATTGCCGGTCGGCAGCGGGCCTGCCGAAATGATCATAATCTGTGCGTCCTTGGCATCGCTGTAGTCACCCGCGGTGACCTTGGTGCGAACCGGAAGGTAATTGGTCGCATCGGTCAGGTCGAACGCCTGTGCGACTGCCTTTGCGTGATCGGAGTCGATGTAGACAATCTCGTCTGCCAAACTCTGCGAAATCAGTGCGTAGCCGACATGGGAGCCGACATGGCCTGCACCGACAATAACAACTTTGCGATTGGAAATACTCATGTCAGACACTCCTTAATGCGTGTTCTTCTTGACGACCTTGCCGCCAGCGAACTCCATAATGCAAACGATGATGACGAGGACCAGCACGGTGACGTTGGTAACGTCCAGCATATTGCGGTCGTGGCCGTAACGGATAGCGAAGTCGCCCAGACCGCCGGCACCGACGACACCGGCCATTGCGGTCAGGTTGAGCAGGCTGATCGCCGTGATGGTTGTGCCGCGCGCGATGGCGGCTACGCTTTCCTTCAGGTATACGCGGAAGATGATCTCCAGCGGTGTGGAGCCCATCGAAAGCGCCGCTTCGATCAGACCGCCGTCCAGCTCGGCAAGTGCACTCTCCACCTGACGGGTGAAGAACGGCACCGCACCGAATACCAGCGGAACGATTGCACCCCGAACATAGATTGCCGTACCCATAATCGCACGGGAAACCGGCATTACCCACGTCAGCAGGATGATGAACGGGATGGAACGGAACAGGCTGACCAGCTTGTCCAGAATCTGATAGACGATTTTGTTTTCCAGAATGCCGCCCGGCTTGGTGACCGTGATCAGCACGCCCAGCGTCAGCCCGAGCACGAACGAGATTGCACCCGACCAGACCACCATGAGCAGCGTGTCACCGATGGCCGCGTAGAAGTCCGGCAGCTTTGCCATCACATTCGGAATGATGTTATTCAGAAACTCTTGCATCCTTGATGACCTCCACTCCTACGTTTTTCTCACTGAGATAGGCGATTGCCTGCGTGATCTGTTCACGCTCGCCGCTGATAATGGCTACCGTGCCGCCGATAGGCGCATCCTGCACGATGGCAATATCCGAAAAGATGATGTTGAGCACAATATCGAACTTGCGCGATACGGTCGAGATGAGCGGCTCGGATACATTGCGCTGAATGTAGCTCAGGCGCACGATAAGCTCGCCCGGATTGAGCTTGACGACCGGCGAATCCTCCGCGATGAGTTCTTCGATCTTGCGGAGATTGGAGGTCGTGTGGATGAAGCTCTTGGTGATGTCCTCTCTCGGGTTGGCGAAAATGTTGAACACCTCACCGGACTCGACCACCCTGCCGTGCTCCATAACGGCTACGCGGTGGCAGATCTCCTTGACGACCGCCATTTCGTGGGTGATGATAACGACCGTGATGCCGAGCGTTTCGTTCAGGTGCTTGAGCAGCTGCAAGATCGACTTGGTGGTCTGCGGATCGAGTGCCGAGGTGGCCTCGTCGCAGAGCAGCACATTCGGGTCGTTGGCCAGTGCGCGAGCGATTGCTATACGCTGTTTCTGACCGCCGGACAGCTGCTTGGGGTACGCCTCTGCCTTATCACCGATGCCGACCAGATCAAGCAGGCGCTGTACCTTTTCCGCAATCTGCTGCTTGGAAAGGCCGCTGCCGCGCAGCGGATACGCTACGTTGCCGGCTACGGTGCGCGAGGGCATCAGGTTGAAGTGCTGGAAGATCATGCCGATCTTCTTGCGGGCCTGCCGCAGCTCCTTTGCCGAGAGCGACAGCATATCCTGACCATCTACGATCACCTTGCCGGAGGTCGGCCGCTCGAGCAGATTGATGCAGCGCACCAGCGTCGATTTACCCGCACCGGAAAAGCCGATCATACCGAAAATTTCGCCCTTGTCAATCGTCAGCGAAACATCCTGCACCGCATGAACGGTTCGCTTGCCGCTCACAAACTCCTTCGAGATATGTGACAATTCTATCAAGAAAATTCCTCCTTATTCCTCTTAAATGCGCAAAAAAGCGGGAAGCTCGTAGCTCCCCGCTTCAGAAAATGCAATGAATCCGCAAGGACGCGCAGCGTCAGGCAAGCCGGTTCAAAGTAATTTCGTATTCTGTCGGTCAGGCAGCATCTGAGCATAATACAGCATGTTCATACACATTCGACCCGACATTCGTGCGTTTACGATGAACATTTTGCTCGCTCCCTTCCGATTCCCTACTGGATTTGTTGGTTATAGAATAACATAGTCAATCCCCAGTGTCAACCTCGGAATTATAGGAATTTCGTTTTCTGGCGGTTTTGCCAGTTTTGTATAAATCAAGCCAGTAAAATCTATGGGATTTAACTGATATTTTCAGCAGTTTGCTGTAATTCAAAGCGGTCTTCTTGGCAGGCATATTGGGTGTTGTACTTTTTATCGGACTTTACCTGTTATATACTGTATATAACAATTCAATAGAAGGTGATCGCTATGGATAAAAAATTCTACGCACATACCCGCCCAATCAATGAAAACGGCGTTGAGCGCACAGAATATCAGCTTCTCTCCGATCATGAGCACGGTGTCGGCACGCTCTGCGGGCAGTTTGCCGAAGCATTCGGTGCACAAGCCGAAGGTCACGAGGCCGGTGTTCACCACGATGACGGCAAAGCAACCGCTGCATTTCAGCACCGTCTTCTGGATAATGGTCCAAAGGTCGATCATGCAACCGCCGGTGCACAAAACATCATGTTGTCAAACAATCTGCTCTTAGCCGCTTGTGTCATGGGGCATCACAGCGGTTTGCCGGACTTTGGCAGTGCAAAAGACCCGCTCGGTGCACCTACTTTCACCGGCAGAATAAAAAAGTGGGGCACTCCCGCTATTCCGCCGCTTGACCCGGATTATCCCATTCCGCCGGTACACCTGCCGCAGCGTCCGGTCACCAGGCCGTCGCTTTCCGAGTCATTCCGCACGCGCATGCTGTACTCCTGTCTGGTGGATGCTGATTATCTGGACACCGAGCAGTTCATGCAGGGCGATATGCCGCGCGGCACCGGAGATTCACTCGAAACGCTACTCACCCGCTTACAGACCAGGCTAAATGAATGGGACAACCCGACTTCCGAGCTGAACAAGCTGCGTCAGCAGATCTTGCGGGCGTGCGTTTCCGCCGCAGCCAATCCCAAGGGCATTTACACGCTTACGGTTCCGACCGGCGGCGGCAAAACGACCAGTTCTCTCGCATTTGCGCTGCATCATGCCGTTGAGCACGGTATGAAACGTGTGATTTATGTTGTACCGTATACCTCCATCATCGAGCAGAATGCCGATGTTTTCCGCGGTATTTTAGGCGATGAGAACGTACTCGAGCATCACTCCGGTGTACAGTTCGAGAACGATGAGGAAAACGGCAATCCCGATCCCAAGGCACTGGCCGCCGAAAACTGGGACAGCCCGCTCGTTATCACAACCGCCGTTCAGTTTTTCGAGTCGGTGTACGCTAACCGTTCCTCACAGTGCCGCAAGCTGCACAATCTGGCGAACAGCGTGATTATTTTCGACGAAGCGCAGATGCTTCCGCTGTGCCACCTGATGCCGTGCGTTGCAGCCATCGGTGCTCTGGTAGAGCAGTTCGGCGCGACTGCTGTGCTGTGTACGGCTACCCAGCCGGTACTCGGCGATTTGATACAGCGATTCGCACCGTCGCACGCGATTTCCGAGATTTGTCCGGAGATTCCGTTCTATTTTGACAAATTCCGCCGTGTGACATTCCGGCAGGTCGGTGTACTCGAGGATGACGTACTCGCTGAGCAGCTGTGCACACATGAGCAGGTTCTCTGCATTGTCAATTCCCGCAAAGCAGCGCAGGCTATTTTCTCGCAATTTCCGGAGGAAGGCAGTTTCCACCTGTCCACACTGATGGTGCCGAAGCATCGCCGTGCGGTGCTCGAGGAAATCCGACGCCGACTGAATGACGGTTTGCCCTGCCGTGTCGTATCGACTTCTCTTGTTGAAGCCGGTGTTGATATAGATTTCCCCGCCGTTTACCGTGAACTGGCGGGTCTGGATTCCATTCTGCAGGCCGCCGGACGCTGCAACCGTGAGGGCAAGCGTGCCGCAGAGGACAGCATTGTTACCATTTTCCGCCGCACGGAGAAGGCTCCGCCGCTGTTTGGACAAGCCATCGGTGCGACAAATACTGCGCTGGATAACAATGCCGATCCCGCTTCTCCGCAGACAATGCAGAGCTATTTCAGCGAACTGCGCAAGCTGAACGGTTCCGCGATTGACAAAATCGGCGTGATCGACGCGTTTGAACGCGGACGCGGCGGCTCTCTGTATCCGTTCCGCACGATCGCCGAGAAATTTCACATGATCGACAACGACACACGCACAGTTTATATTCCGTGGAAGGACGGTTCCGAACTCATTGAGCGGCTTTGCGATGGTGCGTGCTCTAAAAAGCTGTATCGGCAGCTTGGGCAGTATGCCGTGCAGGTGTATGATGGGCATTTCCAGGCACTGTACGACGCCGGTGCGCTGCTCCTCGCCGATGAGCGCAACGGACTGGACGACCGCAGCGCTGTGCTGACCGATGCCTCGCTGTACAGTGAAGCGACCGGACTGTCACTCCAGGCCGACAGCGGTCAGGCGCTTTTCGGATAATTTTTCGCGTAAAAAGGAAAACGGGAGAATGTGATAACATTCTCCCGCGCTTCCTTAATTATCTCAAATTAGATTTCAATCCACGTCTAATGACGACAAATACACTATAACAGTTTCTGATTTATTTTGTCAAGTTTCTTTACCCTGCCTTATTGTTCCATTTGCATAAATTTAATTATCTCATATTAGGAAATATGTCTGTTGTAATCAACAGTGTAAAGCGATATAATGTAAGCGTAGATAAGGGAGCTTGCTTCCCTGTCTATTCAATAAATTACACCGAAGCCCTGTCACATATCCCACTCTCTGTTGATGCCAAGGAATATCTGGCAAGGCTTCGTAAAGGAGGGAAATATACCAATGTCCATTCAAGTTGAAGTCAGCGGTCCATACGCTCTATTCAGCCGACCTGAAATGAAGACCGAACGCGTCAGCTATGACTGCATGACACCCTCGGCGGCACGCGGACTACTGGAAAGTATTTACTGGCACCCCGGTCTGCGCTGGATCATCGACCGCATTCATGTCTGTGCGCCGATTCACTTCACCAACATCCGCCGAAACGAGGTAAAGGACACCATCAACGCGCGTTCGGTCAAGGCGTGGATTGCAAAACCCAAGGGTGAGCTGTACCTCGCTGCGTCGGAAAGCATTCAGCAGCGTGCCGCAATGGTACTGCGTGATGTCCACTATGTCATTGAAGCGCACTTTGAAATGACCGACAAGGCTGCGCCGACTGACAATCCCGGCAAGTTTCAGGACATTATGAAACGCCGTCTGCGCCGCGGACAGTGCTACAGCATGCCCTACTTCGGCACACGGGAATTTCCGGTAAAGTTTGAGCTTTGTGAACAACTTCCGCCTTGTCCGGAGGAACTGCTCGGTGAACACGATCTCGGCTGGATGCTGCTTGACATGGATTACAGCGATCCCGCCAATATCACACCGATGTTCTTCCGCGCCAAGCTGGTAGACGGTGTCATGGAGGTTCCCCCGATTCACAGTGCGGAGGTGGTCAAATGATTTTGCAGGCGCTGACGCAATATTACGATGCCCTCAATGCCCGTGGTGAAATTGATGCACCCGGCTGGGGCAGACCGAAAATCAGTTATGCGCTCCAGCTGCGCGAAAACGGTGAACTCACCCAGGTTATTCCGCTGCTGCATGAAGTGGATGCAGGCAAAAAGAAAGTGCTCCGTCCGCGCGAGGATATTCATCTGCCGGCGGCAGTCAAGCGTTCTTCCGGTGTTGCGTCCAACTTTATGTGGGATAATTCGGCATATCTGCTTGGCATAGACGCAAAAGGCAAACCGGAACGCAGTCTGCAATGCTTTCACGCCGCTGCCGAGCTGCACCACAAGCTGTTAGGCACTGTGGACTCTCCTTTCGCACACGCAATTCTCTCCTTCTTTGATACATGGCAGCCTGCCGAAGCTGCACAGCACCCTGCTCTTGTCAATGATTACGACAAAATCATTTCCGGTGCCAATCTGGTATTTTATGTGAACGGACAGTATCCGGCAGATGATCCGGTCATCTGCGCTGCATGGCAGGCGCATTATGACAGTGACTCCGATGCACCCAAACAGCAATGTCTTGTCACCGGCGAACTCGATGAGATTGCCGCCGTTCATCCTGCCATCAAAGGTGTGCGTGATGCGCAGTCCAGCGGCGCCGCACTCGTGTCGTTTAACGCACCCGCCTTCTGTTCCTACGGTCACGAGCAGAACTACAACGCACCTGTTGGCAAGCACGCTGCATTTGCTTATACGACGGCGCTCAATCACCTGCTGGCTGACCGCGAGCATACGCAGTACATCGGCGACACCACTGTCGTTTGCTGGGCGGAGACCGCGGAACCGCAGTATACTGATTTTTTCAGCTGCCTTATGGGCAATAACACGCAAAGCTGGTCGGATAATGACTTATCCGCTGCGCTCAAACACCTTGCAGACAGCGAACCGTGTCAGGAATTAAATCTTGATCCTGACCGTGCATTCTACATTCTCGGTCTGGCACCGAATGCTGCGCGTCTGAGTGTGCGATTCTTCTATAAAAACACGTTTGGTGAATTGATGAGGAATGTCAACGCGCACTATGAACGTCTGGAAATCAAGCGTCCGGCGAGGGCGCCTGCCGGCTTTTTGCCGCTGTGGCAGCTGCTTGCCGAAACCGTCAACCAGAGTGCCCGCGACAAAAAGCCGAGTCCGGTTATGGCCGGTGCGACTGCCCGCGCCGTCTGGAACAACGACCGCTATCCGGCTGCACTGCTGAACGGTGTTATGCTCCGTATCCGCGCAGATTCTGAGATAAACTGGCGGCGTGCCGCAATTATCAAGGCATATTACCTAAAAAACAAGGACAAGGACTGTCCCGAGGAGGTTTTAACTGTGAGCCTGAATGAATCCAGCACCAATATTCCCTATACGCTCGGACGGCTGTTCTCGATATACGAAGCCGTACAGCAGGCAGCAAATCCGGGCATCAACACCACCATCAAGGATCGGTATTTCAACTCTGCCGCTGCAACACCTGCCACGATCTTTCCGATTCTCGGCAATCTGTGCCAGAAGCACCTGCGCAAGCTGGATAAAGGTCTGCAGACGTATTATAACCAGCAGATTTGTAAAATCAAGGATATTCTTAGTGAAACCTATCCAACTCGACTGAGCCTGCCGCAGCAAGGTTCGTTTGACCTCGGCTACTATCACCAGACACAAAAGCGTTACACAAAAAAGGAGGACAAGTAAATGGAACCCATCAAAAACCGCTATGAATTTGTAATCTTTTTCGACGTGGAAAACGGCAATCCGAACGGCGATCCGGATGCAGGCAACATGCCGCGTATCGACCCGGAAACCGGCTACGGTCTGGTGACCGATGTATGCCTCAAGCGCAAAATCCGTAACTATGTAGAGATGGCCAAGGAAGGCGAATCCGGCTACCGCATTTACGTTAAGGACAGTGTGCCGCTCAACCGCAGCGATGCGGAAGCCTGCGCTTATGTCGGCGTAGCGCCGGACAAGCTCAAGGATGCAAAGAAGAAGGACGATCAGCTTGACAGCAAGCTGCGTGACTTTATGTGCCAGAATTTCTACGATATTCGCACATTCGGCGCGGTTATGACCACCTTTGTCAAGGGTGCGCTCAACTGCGGACAGGTGCGCGGTCCGGTACAGCTTGGCTTTGCCCGCAGTGTGGATCCCATTGTGCCGCAGGAAGTCACCATCACGCGTGTTGCCATCACCACCGAGGCTGACGCGGAGAAAAAGGGCACCGAAATGGGCCGCAAGTACATCGTGCCTTACGGTCTGTACCGTGCGGAAGGCTACGTTTCCGCCAACCTCGCCCGCAAGACGACCGGATTCTCTGAGGCCGACCTTGAACTGCTGTGGACGGCAATCATCAACATGTTCGAGAACGACCATTCGGCTGCTCGCGGCAAGATGGCTGTACGCCAGCTGATTGTGTTCAAGCATGATTCCGAGCTTGGCAACGCACCCTCGCACAAGCTGTTTGATTTGGTTCATGCCGAGCACAACGAAGGCGTGATTGCGCCGCGTGCGTACACGGACTACACCATCACGGTTGACGAAGCCAATCTGCCGGCCGGCGTGACCTGCAAGGTACTGGGGTAATCTACGCCGAGGAGGACTTCCTCCAGCTCTCCGGTTTGCAGCATTTCGCATTCTGCCGTCGGCAATGGGCGCTCATCCATGTGGAGCATCAGTGGGCGGAGAATTACCGCACGGTGGACGGCTCGATTCTGCACGAGAAAGCGCACGGCGGCGGCACAGAAAGCCGCGGCGACCTGCTGATTGTTCGTGCCATGCGCATCCATTCGACGGTGCTCGGCGTGTCCGGTGAATGCGATGTGGTGGAATTTCATCGCTCGGAAAACGGCGTTGCCCTGCAGGGACGAGACGGACTGTGGATGCCGTTTCCGGTCGAATACAAGCGCGGCAAGCCCAAGCCGCACGACGCGGACGAGTTGCAGCTGTGCGCTCAGGCAATGTGCCTTGAGGAAATGCTGTGCTGTCAGATTTCCGACGGTGCGCTGTTCTACGGTGAACCGCGCCGACGGACGCCTGTCGAATTTACAGACGAACTGCGGCAGCGTGTACGCGACAGCCTTGCCGAAATGCACGACTATCTGCGCCGCGGCTGCACGCCTAAGGTAAAACCGCAGAAAGGCTGCTCGGCCTGCTCGCTCAAGGAATTGTGTTTGCCCAAGCTGATGAAGGCAAAATCTGTCTCCGGCTACCTGAAAGGAGCGATGGAGGAATGAAAAAGCTGCTTAACACGCTGTTTGTCACCTCCGAGGACGCCTATCTGACACTCGATGGCGAAAATGTTGTCGTCAACCGCGAGAAGCAGGTAACGGCTCGATTTCCGCTCCATGCCCTCGCCGGAATTATCAGCTTCAGCTATGCAGGCGCGTCTCCGGCGCTCATGGGCGCATGCGCAAAACGCGCGGGAGCGTGGATTGAAATCCTCCACGTCAGCCGTGCCGCCGAACTCGGACGGGTCGCTCCCTTCACGGGAGCGTGGATTGAAATTTTGCAAAATCCCCCAACGCCGTGAGCGATTTATGTCGCTTCCTTCGCGGGAGCGTGGATTGAAAAGGGACGGTGAGCGTTGCCATAACCATAACGCGCCGTCGCTCCTTTCACGGAAGCGTGGATTGAAATAGCGGCATGGTCAATCCGCAAGTCGCTATTGCTCGTCGCTCCCTTCACGGGAGCGTGGATTGAAATATATGAAACCCTGCCCGGATGATGTCCAGCTCTGCGTCGCTCCCTTCGCGGGAGCGTGGATTGAAATCTTTAACATGGCTACCAAGGCGGTCAGCATCGACCGTCGCTCTCTTCGCGGAGCGACGCAGATAGCTGCATCCCCATCCTCCCGTCCAACATCGCCCGATCTCCATCCCTTCACGATTTTCCCCAACCCGACCAAAACATTTGCACATGTCATGACACATGTGCTATAATAACTCCAATACCGCTATTGACAGCGCCGCACAGATTGCTGCGGCGTTTTGCCGGGAAGGAGAAAAATCAAATGAAAGCATACTTTGACAGCATCGAAAAGGAGGTTCCGGAGCAATTACAGCAGGTTTTCCTTAATCGCCGCGATACGGCTGTCATTACGATTGACATGCACGATGGACACCTGTCAACCGACCCGGACTGTCCATGTCCGTCTCCGCGAGGACGCGAGATCATCGAACCGCTCAACCATTTCATGAACGAAGCACGCGCGCTCGGTCTGCCGATCATCCATGTCCGCTCAACGCTGCGTAAGGGCGGCACAGACGAAAAACTGTTTCCGTCTGCGTGGCGCATGGTATTTCCGGTTACGGTCGGTGAGATTCCCAACATCGCAGAGCACGCCATCGAAGGCACACGCTGGAACAGAATGTCCATCGATGTACACGACGAGGACTACATGGTGACGACCAAAAAGCGCCTGAGCGCGTTCTATCCGACCGATCTGGAGCTGCTTCTGCGCAACCTTGGCATCCGCCGCGTGGTGCTCACCGGCTGCATGACCGACTGCTGCGTTATCAACAC
>CEAZ01044415.1_pt1 | contig 29839 bp, 24 predicted proteins | sample 557361 | NCBI WGS metagenome assembly CEAZ01 (sample SAMEA3182074, study PRJEB8094) | gut metagenome | biome: human; feature: gut; material: Stool; isolation source: human stools | place: Canada | collected 2012-02-22 | reverse complement strand
GGACAAGCTGAGCGTGAAGGAGTACGAGGACCCCTTCAAGAGGGGGTGATGCCGCCGGTTCGACCGGCGCGCCACGGGTCAAGATGCACTAGGCCTGGACGAAGTCCGGGCCCGCGCCTTTAGACGCGAGCCCGGGGCCCGTGGGTTATACCCTAAGAGCAAACCACCCTTTTTAAGGGTGGTTCTGATGTCATGTGCATCGGTGCGTGGAATGAGCCCAAGCCGCCTATGGCAACAGAGGGGGGCTGCGAGACCCATACGATTTGAGACACCAGGCTTGTGGTAGATAGCGTTGACGTACTTCTTTACGGTCGATTCCGAGATAAAGAGCGTTGCAGCCATCTGCCTGTTGGTGCACCCATCGATCATAAGCTGGAGAATCTCGGCCTCGCGGGGATTGATGCCGGCGTTTTCAACAAGGTTTGCGGTGGTCATTGGGGACGTTCTTAAACGACTGGTCAAACAAGAACGTCCCCAACGACTACCCCAAGGAATGTCCCAGACTGCCGGCAGAAAAGGAACGTCCCTAACTGCCGCCTAAATACGTTCTGCGATCTCGTGGATGAGGTAGTCGGTCTTTTCCCAGCCCAGGCACGGGTCAGTGATTGACTTACCAAAGACGCCGCCGTCGACCGGCTGGTTGCCGTCCTCCAGGTAGGACTCGATCATAAAGCCCTTGACCAGCTTGGAGATGGACTCGTTGCGGCGGCAGCTGTCGAGCACCTCCTTGCAAATGCGGTACTGCTCCAGCGGACGCTTGCCCGAGTTGTCGTGGTTGCAGTCGATGACCGCTGCCGGATTGGCATAGCCGGCGTGCTCGGTATAGCGCTCGGCCAGACGCTCCAGGTGCTCGTAGTGGTAATTGGGGTAGGTGCGACCGTCGAGACCGATGTAGCCACGCATAACGGCGTGCGCGAGCGGATTGCCGTCGCACTCGACCTCCCAGTTGCGGAAGATGAAGCTCTGGTGCGCCTGCGCGGCGTAGATGGAGTTGAGCATAACGGTGGTCGAGCCAGCAGTGGGATTCTTCATGCCGACGGGTACCGAAATGCCGCTTGACACCAGGCGATGCTCCTGGTTTTCGACCGAGCGTGCGCCTACGGCAACATAGCTCAGCAGGTCAACGAGGTACTGGTAGTTGGACGGGTAGAGCATCTCGTCGGCGGTAAAGAAGCCAGTCTCCTCGATGACGCGCAGGTGCATGTGGCGGATGGCCTTAACGCCTTCGAGCAGGTCATCGGGCGCCTCGGGGTCGGGGTTGTGCAGCAGGCCCTTGTAGCCGGTGCCCTTGGTGCGCGGCTTATTGGTATAGACGCGCGGAATGATGATGAGCTTGTCCTCGACCTCCTCGGCGGTCTTGGCCAGTCGGTTCATGTATTCAAGCACCGAATCCTCACGGTCGGCAGAGCACGGGCCGATGATGAGCACCTTGCGTGCGTCCTCGCCAGTAAAGACTTTGGCGACCTCGGCGTCAAATGCCTGCTTTTTGGCGGTAAGCTCGGCCGAAAGCGGCATTTCCTCGCGAATATCCATGGGAATCGGCAGCCTGCGTTTGAAATCCATGGCCATGCGGGGCCTCCTCAATCAAATAAGTCAAAGTGTGAATTGTCGAATGCTCGGCATTATCCGCTGTCGCACGCTAAAGTGCAAGCCCTTGTTACCCCGAAACCTGCCGAAAAGGGACAGGTTTATTTTGGTCGGTTTTATCTGGGAAAATGTCGGCACTCGCCGGAAGGGGAGGGCCAACGTACGGCACGCTGGAGCAAGTTGGATCTTCTGCGGCATACCCCGTGGACAAAAAATGGCAAATATGAGTACTGTTGCTGGGGTAGTATCATATCGAGCTTACAAGATAATAGACACAACAGCAAATATGTTCATTAACGTTGGCACACAGAAGCATACGAACGGGCATTTTGATTCATTTGAAGGCGTATAGAGGCCGTAAAGAGGGCATTTGAGGCGGTTTGGCTGCTACTAAAAATGTAACAGTACTCATATTTGACCTTTTTTGGCCACAGGGTTCGGAAGGGGCTGTCAATCGGGCCCTAAGAGAGCTAATTCGAGTGCCGTGGACGAAAAAACGGGGGCGCAGGTTGTCCTGCGCCCCCCGTTCCCGGACGTGATTAGTCACTTGCTGCCGAATCTACGCCGCCTCGTCGAACTGCGAGTTGTACAGGTCGGCGTAGAAGCCGCCCTGGGCGAGCAGCTCGTCGTGCGTGCCCTTCTCGACGATGTCGCCATCGCGGATCACCAAGATTACGTCGGAGTTGCGGATCGTGGACAGGCGGTGCGCGATGACAAAGCTCGTGCGGCCCTGCATCAGCGCATCCATGGCGCGCTGGATGAGCTCCTCGGTGCGGGTATCGACGTTGGAGGTCGCCTCGTCCAGAATCAGCGCCGGGCGGTCGGCCAAAATGGCACGGGCGATGGTCACGAGCTGGCGCTGACCCTGCGACAGGTTAGTGCCCTCCTCGTTGATCATAAAGTCGTAGCCGCCGGCGAGCGTATGGATAAAGTGGTCGCAGCGTGCGGCGCGTGCAGCGGCTTCGACCTCGGCATCGCTCGCGTCGGGACGTCCGTAGCGGATGTTCTCGCGGATGGTGCCGTTAAACAGCCAGGTATCCTGCAGCACCATGGCAAACTCGCCGCGCAGTGCCGCGCGGTCCCAGTCGCGCACGTCAATGCCCTCGACACGCAGCGAACCGCCGTCCACGTCGTAAAAGCGCTGCAGCAGCTTGATGAGCGTGGTCTTGCCAGCGCCGGTGGGACCGACGATGGCGATGGTCTGGCCGGGCTGCGCCTCGCAGCTAAAGTCGTGGATGATGGTCTTGTCGGGCGTGTAGCCAAACTTGACATGGTCGAACTCCACATGGCCGGGGCGCTTCTCGGGAATCTGCGCGTCGGCCTTCTGCTCCTCCTCGGGCGCGGCCAGGAACTCAAAGACGCGCTCGGTGGCAGCGGCCATCGACTGCATCGTGTTACTCACGTTGCCCAGCTGCTGCACGGGTTGCGTAAAGTTGCGAACGTACTGGATAAAACTCTGGATGTCGCCGGGCGTGGCATTGCCGGTCAGCGCGAGCTGCGCGCCCACCACGACGACGCCCACGTAGCCCATGTTGCCCACCAAGCTCATGAGCGGCATCATCAGGCCCGACAGGAACTGCGAGCGCCAGCCACTAATAAAGAGGCGGTCGTTTTGACGGTCGAACTCCTCGATCGAGGCCTCGGCGCGGTCGAACACCTGAATGACGTTCTGGCCGGCAAAGTCCTCCTCGATAATGCCGTTGACGGTGCCCAAAACCTGCTGTTGCTCTCGGAAGTACGGCTGCGAGAAGTGAATCATCACGGCCAGGATAATCGCTGCTGCCGGCAGCGTGAGCACGGTGACGCCGGTAAGCGGCAGGCTGATCGAAAGCATCATGACGAGGACGCCGATAATCTGCGTCACCGATGTGATGAGTTGCGTCACGCTCTGGTTGAGCGACTGGCCGAGCGTATCGACGTCGTTGGTGATGCGGCTGAGCACGTCGCCCTTGCTGTGTCCGTTAAAGTAGCCCATCGGAACGACAGCAATCTTGGCGGCGATCTCCTTGCGCATGCGATAGCAAATCTTTTGCGTGACGCCGGTCATGAGCCAGCCCTGGATGAGGCTGCAAACAGAGCTTGCCAGATACAGGCAGAGCAAAAAGCCGAGCGTCTTGGCGATCCAGGCAAAGTCGACATCGCCGGTACCGTTGACCTTGGCGACCAGGCCTTCGAACAGCTTGGTCGTAACCTGGCCGAGCACCTTGGGTCCCACAATGTTAAAGATGACCGAGCACACGGCAAAGGCGACGGCGGCAAGCACGGCAATCTTGTGCTGGCCGATATAGCCGAGCAGCTGCCTCATGGTGCCCTTAAAGTCCTTGGCCTTTTCGCCGCGACGCATGCCGCCCATGCGGCCCATGGGACCACGCTGGCGGGTGGGCTTGGGAATCTGAGTCTTGGTCTCGTCTGCCATTAGCGCTCGCCTCCTTCCGTGACGGCTGCAATTTCTTCTTGGGTAAGCCCCAGCTCTTCGGCGGAAAGCTGCGACTGTGCGATCTCCAGGTACGCCGGGCAGCTGTGCAGCAGCTCCTCGTGCGTACCGGTGCCCACCACGTGACCGTCGTCGAGCACGATAATCTGGTCGGCGTGCATGATAGTCGCGATGCGCTGGGCCACGACCACGAGCGCGGCGTCGGTAACGTTTTTGGCCAGCTCCTCGCGCAGGCGCGCGTCGGTCTTGTAGTCGAGGGCACTAAACGAGTCGTCGAACACCACAACCTCGGGCGTTTTGGCCAGGGCGCGGGCGATGGCCAAGCGCTGGCGCTGACCGCCCGAGACATTGGAGCCTCCCTGGCTGATGGGGGAGTCGTAGCCGCCCTCGCGCTCGGCGATAAAGTCCTCGGCCTGGGCGATGCGCGCCGCCCGGTGCATGTCATCATCGCTCACCATGTCGCCGGCAAACTTGAGGTTGCTCTCGACGGTGCCCGAGAACAGGCGACCCTGCTGCGGGATGTAACCAATGCGGCGGCGAAGCTCGGAAAGGGTCATGTCGCGCACGTCGATGCCGTCGAGCGAAATGCTGCCGCCCGTGACGTCGTATAAGCGCGGAATCAGCTGTACGAGCGTGGACTTGCCCGAGCCCGTGGAGCCAATGATGCCGAGCATCTGACCGGCATGCGTGGTGAAGTTCACGCCGCTGATGACGTCGGCACGGGCATCGGGATACTGGAAGCTCACGTCGCGGAAGGTGAGCTCACCGCGCGGCGCGCTGGCGGCAGGCAGTTTGGGCGAGGCAGGGTCGTTGATGCTGGTGGGGCAGGTGATGACCTCTTCCACGCGCTCGGCTGCGACTTCGGCACGGGGCAGGATGACCGAAACCATGGTGAGGATCATAAACGCCATGACGATCTGCATGGTGTAGGAGATAAACGCCATCATGTTGCCGACCTGCATCACGCCGTCGGACACGCCCTGAGCGCCAAACCAGACGATGAGCACGGTGATGCAGTTCATGACGAGCATCATGAGCGGCATCATAAAGCTCATGGCGCGGTTGGTGTAGAGCTGCGTGGTCATCAGGTCGAGCGAAGCCTTGTCAAAACGCTCGAGCTCGTGCTCCTCGCGGTTGAACGAGCGGATAGGCATAAGGCCGTCGAGCAGCTCGCGGGCGGTAAGGTTCACGCGGTCCACAAAGCTCTGCATCTTTTTGAACTTGGGCATGGTGAGGCCCATAAGCACGCCGACGACGGCCGAGACCGCGATGATGGCCACGGCGATGGTCCACTCCAGGCCGGTGTGGTTGGCCAGGACGCGCATGACAGCGACGATGCCCATGACGGGGGCCATAAGACACATGCGGATAAACAGGGTTGCGGCCATCTGAATCTGCTGAATGTCGTTGGTGCAGCGGGTGATGAGCGAGGCCTGACTAAACTTGCCCACCTCGGCCGGCGAGAAGTGCATAACCTTGTTGAAGGTCTCGCGGCGCAGGTCGCGGGCGATGGAGCAGGCGGTGCGCGAAGCCACGGCGCCGGTCAGGATGGTGGCGACCAGCGACACCAGACACAGACCAAACATCGTGGTCGCCATGCGGCCCAGGTAGGCGTTCTGCACGTCGGCGGGGTCGATGCCCTGCGCCTTGTACTCGTCCTGTACATAGCTCACGGCGCGCTGAGTGACGATGGAGCCCGACATGGAGCCCATTTTATCCGCCATTTCGTTGGCGCCCTCGACGAGCTTGCTTTGGTCTACCAGACCGCCCTCGACACCCAGGCGCAGGCTCTTCATGGTGATCTTACCGCCGTCGGCATCAATCTGCTTTTGCATGTTCTGCGCCGCTGCGGCCTTCTGCTGCATCTCGGCGAGCTGCTCGGGCGTCATCGCTGCCATTTGCTCGGGGGTGGGCATGGCCTGGGCAGCGTTGTCGTCTTTCTCGCTGGACGAGCCCATCATGTCGCCCATGGAGTCGGCGTCGATACCCTGGTCGAGCGAAAGGACGACGGTCTCGGGCAGGCTCATAATGTCGGCAATCTTGCCTCCATCGGCACGCTCTTCCTCGGTGCCCATGTACGTTCGAATGCCGTTTTTGTCAGCCTTGCTAAACACGGCCTCCACAGCCTTGGCGTCCTTGGCGCTCATAAAGAGTTCGAGGTCGTCGAGCGATTCGGCGCGAATGGTGTCGGGTACGGGCGAGGCGATGCCGCCTTGCTGCACGCCCACGTCGACGATATCGCTCATGTAGGTAGGCAGTGCCAGATCGGCGTTGCAACTGATTACGATAAGTACGATAGCTGCGAACAGTGCCAGGATATGCTTTTTAAAGAGCTTGAGAATCCTCACTCGGCATCTCTCCTTTCTTGATTGCGGTCGATAATTTCGTTGGCACGCCTTAGAAGACGCACCATCTCTTGGGTATCTGTTTCGCCGAGCTGCTCGAGGAAAGCCGCAGTGCGGTCCTCGAATTCCCGACGTTTGATTTCGAGATCCTGGAATCCTTTGTCGGTCACCGTGACGTGTACGCGACGACGGTCGGTCTTTGAGTGCTCGCGCTCGACCCAGCCCTTGGCTTCGAGAGCGCGTAGGATATTGGCGATGCGGGCACTCGAGACCCAGGCGCGATCAGCGAGTTCGCTCGGCGTGAGCGAACCGCCAGCGAGTATGAGGGCGCGCATGACGGCCATCTCGCCGCCGAGGGCTTTGTCCGCAAAGCGCGAAATGCGCTGATGCATGCTGCCGAACTCGGTAAGGAGCTGACGCCCAAGCTCACGGAAATCGGTATCTTCCACCGAAAACCCCTAACACTAGAAATTATTTTCGGTGAAAGATGATACCCATGTACGCGCACCTCATACAGTAGATTTTTGGGACATGCCTAGAAATCTACCTTCGTGGGCATTTCATGCCACCGCCTCCGTCGCGGCGAAAAAGTAGATTTCTAGGCATGTCCCAAAAATCTATCGGTGGGTACTTTACCCTGGTAAAGCTGGCATAACAGCTAGAGTGCAGGACGTATAAAGGCAAAGGGAAATATCACGCAATTCGGCGAACGGTAGCTGCTGGCGGATGCGTTTCCTGCGGGTTTGTTAAAAACTCCCTAATGGTATAAAAAAAGAAACATATAACAGCCCTGATGAAGGGGGTGGCTATGCTATCCTTCTCACACGGGTGAAATCTTGGGTTTTGGGTTGCAGTTCCAAGGTGGACAAGCGTTTTTCCCTGCACCAACGTGTGGTGAAGAATGAAAGAAGCCGGTAGTGATAGTGCAAGCCGATAATTCAAGAATTCAATAAGCAGCGGTGTAAAAGAGCGCCGCATTACACGTAACTAGGAGCGTGGTTACACAATGCAGGAGGCATGGGAAGGCTTCAAGGAAGGCATCTGGACTGGAGAGGTTGACGTCCGAGACTTCATCCAGAAGAACTACACCCCCTACGAGGGTGATGATTCGTTCCTCGCCGGTCCGACCGAGCGTACCAAGGAACTGTGGGGCGAGGTCCTCGACCTGCTGCTCAAGGAGCGCGAGCAGGGTGGCGTCCTCGATATGGACACCAAGACCGTCACGGGCATCGTGAGCCATCCAGCTGGCTACATCGATAACGCCCATCGTGATATGGAGACCATTGTCGGCCTCCAGACTGACAAGCCGCTCAAGCGCGCGCTGCACGTCAACGGCGGTATCCGCATCGCTTGCCAGGCCGCCAGCCAGCACGGCTACAAGGTCGACGAGAACGTTGTCGAGCGCTATACCTTCGAGCGCAAGACCCACAACGCCGGCGTCTTCGATGTCTACACCCCCGAGATGCGCGCCTGCCGCTCGGCCCACATCATTACCGGTCTGCCCGATGGCTATGGCCGCGGCCGCATCATCGGCGACTACCGTCGTGTCGCCCTGTACGGCGTCGACTACCTGATCAAGGACAAGGAGGCCCAGAAGGCTTCCACCCCGACGGTCATGACCGCCGACAACATCCGTGATCGCGAGGAGCTGCAGGAGCAGATCCGCGCCCTCGGCGAGCTCAAGATGATGGCCGAGACCTATGGTTTCGATATTTCCAACCCTGCTACCAACACGCAGGAGGCCATCCAGTGGATGTACTTCGCCTACCTCGCTTCCGTCAAGGAGCAGAACGGCGCCGCTATGTCCATCGGACGTACCTCTACGTTCATCGACATCTACGCCGAGCGCGACCTTGCCAACGGTACCTTCACCGAGGAGCAGATCCAGGAGTTCGTGGATCACTTCATCATGAAGCTCCGCATGGTCAAGTTTGCCCGTACCCCCGAGTACCAGGCCCTGTTTACCGGCGATCCGCAGTGGGTCACCGAGTCCATCGGCGGCATGGGTGTTGACGGCCGTACGCTCGTTACCAAGATGAGCTACCGCTACCTGCACACGCTCGAGAACATGGGCACCAGCCCCGAGCCCAACTTGACCGTTCTGTGGTCGACCCGTCTGCCCGAGAACTTCAAGAAGTTCTGCGCCAAGACTTCTGTCGCCAGCTCCTCGATCCAGTACGAGAACGACGACCTCATGCGCGTTTACCACGGCGACGACTACGGCATCGCCTGCTGCGTGTCCTCCATGCGCATTGGCAAGGAGATGCAGTTCTTCGGCGCCCGCGCCAACCTGGCCAAGTGCCTGCTGTATGCACTCAACGGCGGTGTTGACGAGGTCTCCAAGAAGCAGGTCGGCCCCAAGTATCGCGCCGTCGAGGGCGATACGCTCGATTACGACGACGTTGTGGCCAAGTACAACGACATGATGAAGTGGCTTGCTGGCGTGTATGTTAACTCGCTGAACATCATTCACTACATGCACGACAAGTACTGCTACGAGCGCATCCAGATGGCTCTGCACGACAAGCACGTGCATCGCTGGTTCGCTACGGGCATCGCTGGCCTTTCCGTCGTGGCTGACTCCCTGTCCGCCATCAAGTACGCCAAGGTCCACCCCGTCCGTGATGAGAACGGCATTATCGTCGACTTCGAGACCGAGGGCGAGTTCCCCAAGTACGGTAACGACGACGACCGTGTCGACCAGATCGCTCACGACGTTGTGCACCAGTTCATGGAGTACATCCGCATGAACGACACCTACCGCGACTCCGTGCCCACGACCTCGGTTCTGACCATTACCTCCAACGTCGTGTACGGCAAGAAGACCGGCTCTACGCCCGATGGCCGCAAGGCTGGCCAGCCGTTCGCCCCGGGTGCTAACCCCATGCACAAGCGCGATAGCCACGGCGCCATCGCTTCGCTGTCTTCGGTTTCCAAGCTCCCGTTCCGCGATGCTCAGGATGGCATCTCCAACACCTTCTCCATCATCCCGGGTGCGCTCGGCAAGGAGGACCAGGTGTTCTTTGGCGATATCGACCTTGATCAGCTGGGCGAGTAACTATTGTTAGTGCTATACTAACAATAAAGATTACTGATTAGCGCGCCGGTTTCGGCCGGCGCCTATCAAACGAAGGAGACATATTATGAAGGTTTCTGAAGTTTCCGAGACTCAGGCCGATAACCTGGTCCACATGCTCGACGCTTACGCCGAGAAGGGTGGCCACCACCTGAACATCAACGTCTTCAACCGTGAGACGCTGCTCGACGCTCAGGCTCACCCCGAGAAGTACCCGCAGCTGACCATCCGCGTATCCGGCTATGCCGTGAACTTCCACACGCTCACCAAGGAGCAGCAGGACGAGGTCATTTCGCGTACCTTCCACAACAAGTTCTAAAGGGGTTTAACTCCCGCAGGATCGCCGGGGCTGTTTGGGTTACCTCCCAAAACGTCCTCGGACATGTCGGAAGCCCCCGCTGCGCGTTACGCGCGGCGGGGGCTTCCTCCGTCCTGCGGAAAGTTTTGGGAGGTAACCCAAACAGCCCCGGCGGGGTCCTGTGTAGTCACCCTTTAGGCGGAACTCTCCTAATTATTTGGATGAGTCGTTTACTTACTTGTACTGTTACCGTCTTCCTGCTGTTGTTGGGGTATGCTTTGTTCGTATGTAAACGTATGACATATTGATGAGGGGAGGGTGCTATGGCTCGCGAGGGCGCTCGTTCTAAGGATTCTGCTAAGCCTGGCATCAAGGAAGTTGCAGCGGTGGCGGGGGTCTCGCCTACTACGGTATCTCGCGTGCTTAATAATCGCGGCTATATTAGCCAAGAGACCCGCGATAAGGTCCATGCCGCGATGGAGCGCATCAACTATACGCCCAACGATATCGCCCGTGCCATGCTCAACGGTCGCCTGAACCTTATCGGCATGATCGTTCCCTTTGTGAGCAGCCCGTTCCATGCTCAGGTTGTGCAGGCGGTCGAGCGCACGTTGGCGGAAAACGGCTTTAAGATGTTGCTGTGCAACAGCGCCAATCGACCCGATCTTGAGCGTTCCTATATTGACATGCTCCGCCGCAATATGGTCGACGGCGTAATCGTCAACTCCCTCAATATCGGTGCCGAGGCATATGCTGAGATGGGCTTGAGCCTGGTTGGCATCGACTGCGATCTTGGCGAGGGCTCTGTCCAGATTGCAAGTGACAGCTATGGCATCGGCGAGCTCGCCACGCGCCGTCTGGTTGATGACGGCTGCAGGCGTATCCTGTGCCTGCGCAGCAATAGCCGCATGCGCATGCCTGCCAATAAGCGTACCGATGCCTACGTCGATGTTGTTGAGCAGGCCGGTTTGTCCGCGTTTGTCCGTGAGGTCGAGTTCGTTAAGCCCGACGACGAGAAGGGCGCGGTCGTTGCGAAGATCCTCGATGAGAACCCCGATATTGACGGTATCTTTGCGGGAGACGACACGATGGCGGCTATCTGCCTCAACGTGATGAAGCAGCGCGGCTTGAGTGCTCCGGACGATATTAAGGTCGTGGGCGCGGATGGTGCCCGCCGCACAATGACGTTTATGCCTGACCTAACAACCGTACGCCAAGATATCGATCACATCGGAGAGCTCGCGGCGCAATCCATCATCGCTCTTATTAACGGCGATAAGCCCGAATCGAATATCAAACTCCCCGTTGAACTTATTGAGGGTAAAACCGCGTAGTTCATTCCGTGCCAAAAGAATTTCTGAAACGCCTCTGCTTACCGTTCGCCGGCATATGTCAACCGTTTGCCGACGACTGGAACTGCGAAAAGACGTATTGGAATGAAAACGTTTGACATATGAAAACGATTGACATACCTTGCCATTGTACCGAGTTAGTATGTCGTGGAAAGGAAGTCTCGGATGCACAAGGTGTATTACCAGCCTGAGGGAATTTGGGTAGGCGACATCATGCCGTACGGCGAGGACGGCACATTCTATCTCTATCATCAGCGTGACACGCGTAACCCCGAACCTTTCGGAGAGCCGTTTGGCTGGGCACTCGCAACGACCAAGGATTTCATCAACTACAAGGACTTTGGCGAGAGCCTTGAGCGCGGCAGCGACAAGGAAGTCGACCAGTACATTTATGCCGGCACGGTGTTTAAGGTGGGCGACAAGTACCATGCGCTCTACACTGGTTGCAATCGCGATAAGGTCCGCGCACGCTTGATGAAGCAGGTTCTTCTTCACGCAACGAGTGACGACGCCGTCAAGTGGGAGAAGAACATCGCCAAGACGCTGCTTCCGCCCCAGGAGGGTTACGATGACCGCAACTGGCGCGATCCCTTTGTGCTTTGGGATGAGGAGAACGAAGAGTACATGCTCATCCTCGGCACGCGTGTGGGCGAGGACAAGCGTCTTATGACCGGTCGTCTGGTCAAGTTCACCTCCAAGGACCTGAATACCTGGGAGTTCCAGGGCGACTGGTGGAATCCGGGCCTGTATACCATGTTCGAGATGCCCGATCTCTTTAAGATGGGCGACTGGTGGTATCTGGTGTTCTCTGAGTACAGTGATGGCAACAAGACCCGTTACCGCATGTCTCGCTCTATCAATGGTCCTTGGATCACTCCTGCGGACGATTCCTTCGATGGCCGCGCGTACTATGCCGCACGTACCGCATTTGACGGCGAGCGCCGCGTTCTCTTTGGTTGGGTTCCTACGCGTGACGAGGGCGGCGACCCCAGCTCTTACCTGTGGGGTGGCACCTTTATGCCCCTCGAGATCGTTCAGCGTGACGACGGAACGCTCGGCACCAAGCTTCCCGACAGCATGCTTGGCGCCTTTGGCGAGGCTAAGGCAGTCGAGGCCTTTGAGCTTTCCTGTGAGTCGGGCAAAGTCGAGGAGGTGCTCGCCGCGGATGCCGGTTCCACCTATATGCTCGACGCCGACATCGAGCTCGCCGGTGACGCTGCCGGCTTCTCGGTGAAGCTTGCCGAGGACGCCGAGTCCGGTCTTGCCTATGAGTTCCGCGCCAACCTGCGCGAGGGCAAGCTCGAGTTTACGGCGGCCCCCCAGTATCCGTGGTTCCAGGTCAACAACATGGGCCTCGAGCGTCCGTTGCTCTTTAAGAGCGAGGGCACTCATCATGTGCGCCTGGTCGTTGACGACGATATCGCGACCATCTTTCTCGATGATGTTGCGCTTAACGCTCGCTTCTGCAATAAGCAGGGCCAGGGTGTGGCGCTGACGGTCACCGACGGTACGCTCAAGTGCGCAAATGCAACGATCGCATCTCTGTAATGGCCGCAAAACGTCTTATGATTTCGTAAGGGAATGGAGAGGAACATGGACTACAAAGTAGTGTCCCAGCAAGTCGTCGATAACGTCGGCGGTCTGGAGAACATCGAGGGTGCCACGCATTGCGTTACGCGTCTGCGCCTGGTGCTCAAGGATACGAGCAAGTACAACAAGGCCGAGCTCGAGAACATCGATGGCGTCAAGGGCGTGCTGTACAACAGCGGCCAGCTCATGATCATCTTCGGTACCGGTACCGTCAACAAGGTCTACGATGAGTTTATGGCTCTGACGGGCGTCAAGGAGATCAGTGCTTCCGAGGTCAAGGGCGCCGAGGCGGACAAGAAGGGCAAGATCTTCTCGGTCCTCAAGGTATTCTCGGACATCTTTATCCCCATCATTCCCGCCTTCGTCGGTGCCGCTATCATCATCGGCCTTAAGTCGCTGATCGTTGCCAACGGCCTCTTTGGCATGGAGGGCAGCCTCGCCGATCACAGCGAGTTCCTCAAGAACCTCGCAAGCTTCTTTGCCATTATCGCCACCACGTTCGACTACCTGCCCGTCCTGGTTATGTACAGCGCGGTCAAGCGTTTTGGCGGTAACCCGATCCTGGGCATCCTCGTCGGTATCGTCATGGTTCACCCGAGCCTTATGAACCGCAACACGTTCGTTATGGACCCGACGGGTGCTGAGTACTGGAACTTTGGTCCGCTCTCCATTCCCATGGTTGCTTTCCAGGGCGGCGTGTTCCCTGCAATTCTGACTGCCTGGTTTATGGCCAAGGTCGAGAAGATTGCCCAGAAGTACATCCCCGAGGTCGTTTCGTTCGTTTTCGTCCCGACCGTTACCCTGATTCTTGCTAACGTCGCCCTGTTCACCGTGTTCGGCCCGCTTGGCAACCTGATCGGCGACGTCCTCGCCGGCGTGATCGACATCCTGTACAACAGGATGGGCGTCTTTGGTGCCTTTGTCTTCGCCGCGTTCCTGCAGCCGCTTGTCGTTACCGGTACGCATCAGTTCATCCAGGGTATCGAGGCAAACCTTGTTGCCACGACTGGCTTCAACTACATCCAGGCCATCTGGTCGGTTTCCATCATCGCCCAGGGCGGCGGCGCCATCGGCATGTACCTCATTCATAAGAAGCATTCCAAAGAGCGCAACATCTGCATGTCGTCCTTTATCCCGACGCTGGTCGGAATCTCCGAGCCCGCTATCTTCGCTGCAAACATGCGCTATTCGATCATTCCATTCATCTGCGCATGCATCGGTGCAGGCTGCGGCGGTGCCTTCGTCAAGCTCTTTGAGGTGCGTGCTATCGGTCAGGGTCTGACCGGCGTGCTTGGCCTGCTCATCGTTACGCCCGAGACGCTCGTGTGGTATGTGACTGGCAATCTCATCGCCTTTATCATGCCGATCGTCTTGATCCTTGCCTACAACAAGGCAAAGGGCGTTCCGACCACCGATGAAGAGGGCGCTGGCGCTGGCTTCGATGTCAGCTTTTAGTTGAGCCGTTCAGTGTAATGTGCGGATAAGTCCATTTGAGGAAGGACGTTCGGCTCGTGTGAGTCGAGCGTCCTTTCCTATAGACGAGAAGGTCAATGGCGATGTTTAATCAAAAAAACAAGGTGATGCGTGCGGACTATGAGCAGTGGCGAGCTGGACAGGATGAGACGGCGGCTCGCATCGCGTCCGACCCCGATAGGCTTCTGTTCCATGTGGAGCCTGAGCTTGGCTGGCTCAATGACCCCAACGGTTTGGTGCAGTTCGGTGATACGTATCACATCTATCACCAATACGATCCATTCGATGCTGCGCATGGCGGTCCAGTGCTTTGGAATCATCTGACAACAAAGGATTTTGTGACGTACGAGAATCACGGCCCTGTGCTGTTCCCCGATTCCGATTTGGATTCGAGCGGAGCGTATTCTGGCTCTGCCTTTGTACGCAATGGCAAGATTCACTACTTGTATACCGGCAACGTCAAGCATTTTGACCGCGATGATTACGACTACGTGTTGATGGGCCGCGAGCAAAACCAGATTCATATGGTTGCCGAGAACCCCGACGAATTGGGCGAGAAGCGCATGGCTGTTGGGCCGGTCGATTACCCCGACGATATCGGTACGCACGTACGCGACCCCAAGATCCTTGAGCACGATGGTATCTACTACATGGTTCTGGGCGCTCGTACGAAAGACGACCGTGGCTGCGTACTTGTCTATACCTCGCGCAATCTTGAGGACTGGAGCTATGCGACGCGCATTGAGTTGGGCGAGAAGTTTGGCTTTATGTGGGAGTGCCCCGATCTGTTTGAGCTCGATGGTGAGCTTATTCTCGTTTGCTGTCCGCAGGGTGTGCCCGCCGATGGATGGCGTTACCGCAATCCACACCAGTGCGTGTGGTTCCCCATCGAAGCCGATTGGAGGGCGCCGAGCTTTAAAATCGTCGGGCAGGGCATGCCCCCGATGGTCGATGCCGGTTTTGATTTCTATGCTCCGCAGTCCTTTGAGGATGCTGCAGGCCGGCGTTTGATGATCGGATGGTCGGGTTGTCCCGATGCGACGACAGAAAACCCGACGGTGGCGCGCGGGTGGCAGTGCGCGTTGACGGTGCCGAGAGAGCTGAGCATGCGCGGCGGCAAGCTCTGCCAGCAGCCGGCGCACGAGATTGAGAAGATGCGCGGCGACTGCGTTCGCGCGACAGGCGGTGAAACCGTTGAGGAGCCGGGCCGCCTGTTTGATCTTGTGGTTTCCTGTGAGGGCGCCAAGATGGTCGAGCTCGAAATCCGCAAGGGTGTCTTTGTGCGTTATACGGACGGGATGCTTACCCTCGATATGGGTGACGAAGGCTATGGGCGCGACCAGAGGTCGATTGAGCTCGGCGAGCTTCGCGACCTACGCGTGCTTTCGGACACTACGATGGTCGAGATTTTTGCAAATGGCGGCGAGGCGGCACTTACGAGCCGTACCTATTCGCCGGCGGTTCCGGCGATGGAGCTGCACGCCGAGGGTGCGGCATCGATGAATTTCTACCGCCTCGTGCATTAACCGTGCGTGGAGCACGATTGGATTTGCTGGACGGAATGTGTCGCAGTTGCCGCAGCGAACTACCGTTTATCTCGTATAGCGACCGTTTGCGGAGTAAGTAACACATTGTTGTAAACCGTGTAAAATCTTAGCTAAGCACGGAGTTTTCCAGGGAGACGCTGTCCTTTGTTGTACACAAGGGGCGGCGTCTCTTTGGCGCTTGAGGGCAGTTTTGCAGCAGGATGGCGGACGTGCGCCATTATTAAAATGCCAACGTCGAGATGGGTCGTGATAAGAATGGACAAGTACGTAATCGTGGTTGAGTCTGGGTCGGATGTGACACCGGAGCTCTGCGAGCGCTACGGCATCGTGCGCGTGCCCATGCATGTCACGATTAGTGATGAGACCGTCGAGGACGGTTCGATCGATCCGCTCGAGATTTATTCGCGCTGCAACGAATTTGGCGTGATGCCCAAGACCAGCGGCTGTGCGCCGGCAGATTTTTCTCGCGTGTATGACCGCATTCATGCCGAGCAGCCCGCCGCGATCATTTTGCATCTTGCATATTCCGAGGCCACGACCTGTTCGCATCAGTCCTCGAAGATCGCCGCCAAGGGTCGCGATTACGTCTACTCCATGGACACGCGCTTTGTCTCGGTAGGCCAGTCACTCGTTGTCGTCGAGACCGCTAAATACATCGAGGCTCACCCCGATGCCACCGTTGACGAAATTTTCGACTTCACCAATTCGGTGATGAACCGCGTGCTGCTGGGCTTTGTTCCTACCGACCTTGCCTTCCTTAAGGCAGGCGGTCGCTTGTCCAACGTCGCGTTCCTAGGCGCCCATCTGCTCAAGCTTAAGCCCTGCATTGAGGTGACGGGCGGCAAGTTCGTGGCAACCAAGAAGTTCCGCGGCTCTATGCTCAAATGCGCTCGTGCCTTTATTGACCACATGGTTGCGAAGGGCGAGATTGACTACTCGCACATTGGCCTGGCGTATTCGGTGGGCCTTTCCGAGGAGCTGCGCGACGACATGGAAGTCTATGCGCACGATCTGGGCTTTAAGGACGTTACCTGGACTCAGGTCGGCGGCGTCATCTCGAGCCATTGCGGCCCGACCGCCTTCGGTGCGGTGCTTACGCTTAAAGCGTAAGGCCTGGCCTCTATCGATTTCTATTGCCTCGGCGGCGGGCGGGTAGCGACAACCTTCCCGCCGCTCTTGCGTGGGGCCAAATAGAACAACCCAATTGACCGCTAAACCGTTTCGCCATCATGCGTATGGGCTAGAATGATTCTGGCATTAAGTAGTTAAAACCAATGAGAGGGAAGGTAGCGGGAATGGCTGAGATGACGCTCGAGGGTGTGGACGCTCGTCCCGAGGACTCTGCGTTTGCCCTGGGCCGCGTACATTCGATTGAAACGATGGGTACGGTCGACGGTCCCGGCATCCGTTTCGTAGTGTTTGTCCAAGGCTGCCCCATGCGCTGTGCGTATTGCCACAACCCCGATACCTGGTCGGTTAACGGCGGCACCATGGTGACCGTCGAGCACCTGATGGACGAGTTCCAGAGCAACCATGAGTTTTACCGCAGCGGTGGTATTACGGTGTCCGGCGGTGAGCCGCTCCTGCAGCCCGCTTTTTTAGCCGACCTGTTCCGCGCCATGCACAATAACCCCGATGGTCGCGTGCATACCTGCTTGGATAGCTGCGGCTATGCGTTCGATCCCACGCATCCCGAGAAGTTCGATGCCGTACTCAACGAGACCGATATGGTGCTGCTCGACATTAAACATGCCGATCCCGTCGAGCATAAAAAGCTGACCGGTTGCGATCCCGCACGCATTCTGGCGTTTGGTGATGAGCTCGCGCGTCGCAAGATAAAGGTCGTTATCCGCCACGTGGTGGTGCCGGGCATTACCGACACGGTGGAGGAGTGCGAGGCGCTCGGTCGTCTGATTGCCCCGTGGCATAACGTGGTCGGCCTGGAGATGCTGCCGTATCACACCATGGGTATCGTCAAATATGAGCAGCTGGGGATTCCCTATAAGCTTGAGGGCGTGCCCCAGATGGATGCCGCGCGCATGCCCGAGCTGCGCAACGCCGTCATGACGGGTATGAAAAAGCGCCGCGCGGAGCTCAAAAACGCCATCGGCTAGCGTGCCATATGAGCCCCTTTATGATTCCTGAGCTGTACTGGCCTAACGGCTTGGTGCTGACACGGTTGAGCCAAAATGCTGGTACCATACCGTGGATAAGCAGTTTTCACAGGTTTGGGGGATGGTATGCCTACCATCGCGATTATCGGTGCGCTCGAAAAAGAGGTTGCGCAGATTAAAGAAGAACTGAACGGTGCCCATGTGACGCAAGAGGCGGGCTTGACCGTTGTAAGCGGCGAGCTTGACGGTCTGACGGTGGTCGCCACGACCGCTGGCATGGGAACTGTAAACGCCGCGGCGGCAACGCAGCATCTCATCAGCAAATATGCCCCGCAGGCCGTTGTTTTTTCGGGCATTGCGGGTGGTCTGAACCCCAAGCTCCATATTAACGACGTGGTTATAGGCAAGTGCCTGCGCTATCTCGATACCGACACGGCGCTCATCGCCGAGTCGGCGCCGGGACTTGAAGAATTTGTCTCGGCTCCGGCTCTGGTTGATATTGCAACTGCTGTGCTTGTCGAGCACGGGTTTGTAGACGCATCGTTGGATGTGGCGGCTGCGGAGAAGGACCCCAAGCAGTTCCTGGTTGGCACTATCGCTACAGGCGACCGCTTTGTAACGGGCGACGCCATGCGCACCGCTGCCATCGAGGCGACGCATGCCGATTGCGTTGAGATGGAAGGTGCTGCAATTGCCCATATTGCAGCCAAGAACGGTGTCGATTGTCTGGTGCTGCGTGCTATCAGCGATAATTGTGACGAGGCATATGAGGCATTTTGCGAGCGAGCGTTCGATTTGGACGAGTACGCCCGCACCGCGAGCGGCATGACGCTCGATATCGTTCGCCGCATCGCCGCTGCGTAATCGTGCATCTCTATTGTAAGAACCTACGACCAAGGAGTATCCATGGCCGATTCCATTAACTACCAGCTTGCCAAGTTTGTTGCCAGCTACGGCAAGGTTTCGCAGATTCCCGAGTCCACCTGTCCTGAGGTGAGCTTTGTGGGCCGCTCCAATGTGGGCAAGTCGTCCATCATGAACAAGCTCTTTGGCCGCAAGAACCTGGTTAAGGTTTCGAGCACGCCGGGCAAGACGAGCAACATCAACTTCTTCGAGGCGGACGACGTACACTTTGTGGACCTGCCGGGCTACGGTTTCGCCCGCCGTTCCAAGGCCGAGCGCGACCGTTGGGCAGAACTTATCGGCGACTTCTTCGACTCGGAGCGCAGCTTTAACCTGGTTGTGTCACTGGTTGATATTCGTCATGACCCGAGCAAGCTCGACCATGACATGATCGACTACCTGCAGGGCAACGAGTTCAACTTTATCGTCTGCCTCACCAAGGCCGACAAACTCAGCCGCACCCAGCAGGCCCGCCAGGCGGCAGCTATCAAAAAGCAGCTCAACGTTCCGGCCGAGAACGTGATCATCACAAGTTCCCAGACCGGCACCGGCATCGACGAACTCAAGCGCCGCATTGCCGAGGCCTGCCTCTAATCGAGCTACAACCCCTCAAAAGCTCTTATCTATATCACCTCAGTGATAGTTTTTTAGGAGACCTAGGTATTCAATATGCGCTTATGAGTGAGCGCGCGTTCTCGGCGATCAGGTTCCGCGATTGGAAGCAGGCCTCGGGAGCTGAGTTTTATCCCAAGCGTTTTGAGCGAGAACAGAACGCGCGGCGCAAGTACTCGGACGCAATTAATGGATTCGACTCTGAGGGCGTCTACATTAGGGATTTAATGGCAGGGAGGGTTGATTTAAATGATCCAAGAGTTAACGGATTGTGGGCCGAGTAGGACATACCCCGTCTACTACCTCGAGGATGCAATGAACAACCTCGGCGACTGTTTTGACTATGCCGTTAACGATTATGGAGCAGAAGGATCAGAAGTTGCTGAACTCTTTTGCCTGAGCGGCGTAGCTCGCGAGTTTGAGCGTGGCAACGCATGGGTAGTGTCGGGAAAATCGGGCGTTGAGCTGTTCGCGCTTATTGCCGAAAGGTCGGGCTATCAATCAAGGCCGATGCCAAATCGAACCTACCGATTCGAAAAGACACCGGAATATTGGACAGGCTGGATATTGGCATACCTTCAGTGGCGCCTAGGAGAGTCTTTCGAAGATTTGCTTCATGTCGTTCCATTTGATGCGCTGCGCAGTCTCTACTACCCCTGGCACGAAGCCTCGGAGGAACGCGTGGCTCGCCTCGTCTGCGATATGGCGAAGAAAGCGTCCAGGCAAACAAAACTTGCGTTAGCAAGAAAGAGGCTCAAGAAAACCCAACAAGACCTAGCATACGAATCGGGTGTGTCACTCCGCTCAATCCAAATGTACGAGCAGCGCCAGAGAAACATCAATGAAGCTTCGATTACATGCATAAGAGCCATGGCGAAAGCCCTCCACTGCAACATCGAAGACCTCCTAGAACCAGTCTTCGAATACAAAGAAACCAGCGCAGCGTAAACCAAGCGCACAGGCGAAGCCTGTCACTAGTAAGTGCCCCTACCTAGCAAGAGCCCCTACCAATAAAAAGCAACTATCAGCCCGGCGCTTTTACAGAGTGTAGGTTCCTGTAGCCGCCGCCAGCGAAGTGAACGTAGGGGAGGCCAGGGGCTTTGCCCCCAAATCTTTCCGCAGGACGGCAGGACCCCCGCCGCACGAAGTGCGCAGCGGGGGTCCTGTCATGTCCGAGGACGATTTGGGGGCAAAGCCCCTGGCCTCCCCGGCGGGTATACGGTACGGCGGCTACAGGTATTCGATTTGAGCGCCCTCGGTGTCGCACGTCAGAATATGCGTCTCACACCTGGGGAACTGCTCGCGCAGCTTGACCTGTAGGAATTTTGCCACGATGGTGTCATCGGTCACAGCCATGAGAGTCGAGCCCGAACCGCTGATCCAGATGGTCTTGGCGCCCCCGTTAAGGCAGGTGTCGCGCACAGCGTTGTAGTCGGGGATGAGGCGGCGGCGATAGGGCTCCTGGATGCGGTCGTCATTGGCGGCGGCAATCAGGTCGAGGTTGCCGGACTCAAGACCGCGCGTCATGCCGGCGATGCGGCCCATCTGCCACACGGCGGTGGAGAGTGGAACCTCCTGCGGCACGACCTTGCGCGCCTCGCTCGTATGTACCTCGTAGGGCGGAATCACGGTAATAAAACGCAAGCGATCGCTCACCTCGTAGCGCAGGCACTGGGGGAGCGAATCGGTCGGCGTAAAGGAGCAGACGGCACCGCCCAGGATGGCGGGGGCGACGTTATCGGGATGGCCCTCGACCTCGGTGGCAATGCGGACGAGCTCGGCACGGTCGACAGTGTGGCCCGTCAGCGCGGCGGCCGCCATAATGCCGGCGACGACGCAGGTGGAGCTGGAGCCCAGGCCGCGGGCGACGGGAACGCCAGTCTGAATGTCGATGGCGACGGGGAAGGCCGGTTCGCCCCATGCAGCCAGCGCATCGACAAAGCTGACGTAGACCAGGTTGTTCTCGTTTTGGAACTCCTCGGGGCAGCCGGTGATGGTGAGTTTGTCGGCGCGCTCGAAGGTAAAGTGCGAGTAGAGGCTGACGGCCATGCCGAGGGTGTCGTAGCCGATGCCTAGGTTTGCGCTCGTTGCTGGGACGGTGATCTTGATCATGGGAACCTCCTGGGCGGTCTGCCTGTTTAGTTCGCTGCTCGGGCAGTCCTAGCTCGCTCGGAAAGCACATTAAGTGCTTTCCGGCTCGTGCGGAACTCGCGACGAACTAAACAGGCAGACCCGCATGTCAGCTCGTCATCATCCCGGGGGATATCTGATAAAAGAAGGTGCGCCGGCTTTCGCCGGCGCCTTATAAGGGGTTTAGTTGGTGGCCATCTTTTTTGCAGCCTGCTCTACGTAGTTGGCCATGTCGGCTACGTCGCAGACGTCTTCAAAGCGGACGGGTTTGGACTCGAGCTCGGCGAGCTGGGTCGGGGCGACCGTGTTGGTGGCCTGCTCGAGCACACGCATAGCCTCAAAGTCGTCCTTGGGAACGTCGAGGTCCAGGGCGTCGCAGCAGGCGCGCGGGAACTTGTAGGGGCTGGCGGTCGAAAGCAGCACGCGGGCCTTGGCTCCCTCGGCGGGAGCGACCTTTTCAAAGACGTGATAGCCGCAAGCGGTGTGCGGATCGATTACGTAACCGTTCGCATCCCAGCAGCTCTTGATGGCAGCGCGGACCTCGTCCTCGCTGGCCCAGCCGCAGCCAAAGACGCTCTGAATCTTTGCCAGCAGGTCGGCGGAAACCTCGTAGCGACCAGTCTGTGCCAGTTGCTCCATAAGGCCGGCAACGAGCTCGCAGTCGCCATCAGACAGGAAGTACAGCATACGCTCCAGGTTTGAGCTGATGAGGATGTCCATCGACGGCGAGATGGTCGTGAAGAACGGACGGTTACGGTCGTAGACGCCGGTGGTCAGGAAGTCGGCCAGCACGTTGTTCTTGTCGCTCGCAACGATGAGCTTAGCGACGGGCAGGCCCATGCGCTTGGCATAGTAGCCGGCCAGGATATCACCAAAGTTGCCGGTCGGCACGCAGAACTCCACGGCGTCGCCTGCCTCGATGGCGCCGGCGCGTAGCAGCTGCGCATAGGCGGCAAAGTAGTAGACGACCTGCGGCACCAGACGGCCGACATTAATGGAGTTGGCGCTCGAAAGCACCGTGCCGGCGGCCTCCAAGCGCTCGGCAAGCTCCTTATCGGCAAAGATGCGCTTGACGGCGCTCTGGGCGTCGTCAAAGTTGCCGCGGATGCCGCAGACGGCGACGTTGTCGCCCTCCTGTGTGGACATCTGCAGATTCTGCACGCGGCTGACCTTGCCTTCGGGATAAAAGACGGTGATGCCCGTGCCCGGGGCGTCGGCAAAGCCGGCGAGCGCGGCCTTGCCCGTGTCGCCCGACGTGGCGGTGACGATCATGATGCGCTCGGCGCCGCCGTCCTTGGCGGAGGTGCGGGCCATGAGGCGGGGGAGCATCTGCAAGGCGACGTCCTTAAAGGCGCTCGTGGGACCGCCAAAGAGCTCCATCACATAGGTTTGAGGAGCGTCGGTGCCCGGCGCTACGTCGAGTTTGACGAGCGGCGTGACCTCATCGCTTGCAAACGTACCGCGGTAAGCCTCATTCACACAGGCCGAAATTTCTTCGTCCGTGTAATCGTTCAGTAACATTCCCAACACATCTTGAGCGACTTCAAAGTACGATTTATCGGCAAGCGAGCTGATATCGACCTGTTGGATGCCCAGCTCGTCCGAGACAAACAAACCCCCGTCGGGAGCTATGCCGGTGCGGATTGCCACCTTACTTGAGCATGATAAAGTGCGTCCTCGTGTACTATGATAAGTTTCCATATAACAGTGCTCCTCGGATACCTTGGTCCCAATCGGTGAACCCATGGTATCAGAGCACGCAAAACAGGTTTGCAGAGGCTTTTAGAAAGGTAACCTCCACGCCATGATAAAAATTGCCAAGTTTGGCGGCTCGTCGGTCGCCGACGCCGAACACTTCAAGAAGATCAAGGCCATCGTCGATGCCGACCCTGCCCGCCGTTTTGTGGTGGTTTCCGCCTGCGGTCGCCGCTTTAAGGGCGACACCAAGGTGACCGACCTGCTCTACCTAGTTAACGCGCACGTTAAGTATCACGTCTCGTGTGAGGAGCTGCTCGAGGACATTGGTCAGCGCTATTTTGATATCGCTGACGAGCTGGAGCTCACCTATCCCATCCGCGAGGAGTTCGCGGCCTTTGCCGAGCGCGCCCGCTCGGGCGGCTACTCTACCGAGGAACTCGTGAGCCGCGGCGAGTACTTTACCGCCCGCCTGATGGCCGAGTACCTGGGCCTGCCGTTCCTGGACGCCGCGACGGTTGTGGCGTTCCATCACGACGGTACGCTCAGCATGAACCGCACCTCCGAGCTGGTGCAGGAGTACGGTCAGCAGGGCGGCTTTGTTATGCCCGGTTTCTACGGCGCGACGCGAGAGGGCCAGATCAAGCTGCTCGACCGTGGCGGCGGCGATATCTCCGGCTCGATTCTGGCCAAGTGCCTGGGTGCCGACCTGTACGAGAACTGGACCGACGTCTCGGGTTTCTATTCTGCCGATCCGCGTATTGTTCCCGAGGCTCAGCCCATTGCGCGCGTTACCTACGAGGAGCTGCGCGAGCTTTCGTACATGGGCGCAAGCGTCCTGCACGAGGAGGCCGTGTTCCCCGTGCGTGAGGCGGGTATTCCGCTGGTCATCAAGAACACCAATGCGCCGCAGGACCCTGGTACCATCATTAGCGAGACGGCTGACGAGGGTGAGGCCGAGCCCATCATTACCGGTGTGACCGGCAAGCGCGGCTTTGTCGCCATCAACGTCGCCCGCGACCGCACCAAGCCCCGCGTTGGCTTTATGCGCCGCGCGCTTTCGGTCTTCGAGCGCTATGACGTTTCCGTCGAGCACATGCCCACCGGTGTCGACCGCTTTGGCGCCGTGGTGCAGGAGCAGGATGTGCACGACTCGCTGTACTCGCTCGTGGGCGACATTCAGCAGGAGGTCGAGCCGCTCGAGATCGAGGTTGTCGAGGGCTTGGCGCTCATCGCGACCGTCGGCCGTAACCTGCGCGGTCGTGCCGGCATCTCGGGCCATCTGTTTGGCATGCTTGGCCAGGCCGGCGTGAGCGTGCGTATGATTTCGCAGAGCTGCGACGAGATCAACATCATTATCGGCGTGGAGGAGAAGGACTTCGATCTGGCGATTCAGACCATTTACCGTGCTTTCTCCGACGAGAACGGCATTGTGAAGGTATCCGACTTGGAGGCTTCCGCGCCGGTCGATCCCGCCTTGGCCGCGCTCCACAAGTAGCTGACATCCCGGCGGATTTTTGGGACAAGTGCCAGAAATCTACGGCGGGGCGTTTCGTTTCGGTTTCGTTTCGACGGGGCGGGTTTCGTGCCCGCCCCGTTCTTGTATACACTGGCAACAAGAATCGGCCTGCTCGGCGTGCGGGCAAAAGCCAAAACCTTTAAAGGGGGAAGCATGAAACAGTACACGGTTGCTATTTTGGGCGCGACGGGAGCCGTGGGCACCCAGATGCTCGAGTGCCTCAACGAGCAGGAGTTCCCGGTCGGCAAGCTCAAGCTGTTGGCAAGTGCACGCTCCGTGGGCAAGACCGTTGAGTTCCGCGGCGAGCAAATCGCGATCGAAGAGGCTTGCCCCGCGGCCTTTGAGGGCTGTGATATTGTGCTCGGAGCCGCCGGCGACGACATCGCGAAGGAGCTGCTGCCCGAGGCCGTCAAGCGCGGTGCCGTCGTGGTCGACAACAGCCATGCCTTCCGCATGGATCCCGAGGTGCCGCTGGTCGTGCCCGAGATCAATGCCGACGATATCAAGTGGCATCACGGCCTTATCGCCAATCCCAACTGCGCGACCATTATCGGCCTGGTTCCCACGTGGCCGCTGCACCAGCTCGCCGGCGTGAAGCGCATGATCGTCTCGACGTATCAGGCGGCTTCGGGTGCCGGCGCTCCCGGTATGGCCGAGCTCGAGGCTCAGCTGGCCGCCTTGGGCCGTGGCGAGGAAATTCCCGAGCCGCGCGCGTTTGCCGCCCAGCTGGCGAGTAACCTGATTCCGCAGATCGGCGGTGTCAAGGAGGAAGGCTTTACCTCCGAGGAGATGAAGCTGCAAAACGAGGGCCGTAAGATCATGCATCTGCCCGAGCTGCGCGTGAACTGCACCTGCGTGCGCGTGCCCGTGCTGCGTTCGCACTCCGAGAGCATTACGCTCGAGTTTGAGCGCGATATTACGGTCGAGGAGGCCCGTGCTGCGCTGGCTGCTGCTCCCGGCGTCAAGCTGGTTGACGACATGAGCGCCGAGGATGCGCACGACCGCTTCCCCATGCCGATGGATACGTCCGACCAGGATCTGATTTGGGTCGGCCGCGTGCGTCGCGACATCTCGAACCCCGAGGCTGCGCGCGGCATCACCTTCTGGTGCTGCGGCGACCAAATCCGTAAGGGCGCGGCAACCAACGCCGTCCAGATCGCTAAGCTGCTCTGCGAGTAGTATGACCTGTCCGGCGGGGCCGGGCTGAGCTTTCAAAACGTCCTCGACCATGTGTGGCGCCTTGCCCTGCTCCTTCGGAGCCGCGGACAAGGCGCCACACTGGTCTGCGGAGTGTTCTGAAAGCCAGCCCGGCCCCCGCCTGCGGTGACGCTGTTGCGAGCGGCCTGCGATGGGGCCGTTGTTGGTTGAGGCCGCTGGGTCGATGTGGGGGCACGCGGTTGTTGCGGGCCCTGGTCCCGGCGGCGGCCCCGGCGCTTCGCGCCTACCGCCTTGGGGGACTGTGGGGCGCGGCCGGCAGCTGCGGCACGCTGCGTCTGCTGCCTGGGGTGACTGCGGGGCCGTGACGGCAGCCGCGGCGCTGTCGCGCCTGCTGCCTGGGGCGACTTTGGGGTTGGGGTGAATCGGGGTCTAATACTTTTCCGAGAAGTGAACGACCTTATTTGGACCCCCGGAGCATTGGCATTTTATGATTGCTATGTCCTGCGGTTTTGCTGCGCGAATCCTGCGGTTTTATGGTCTAAAGGTGTGGATGCTCCGGGGCTTCGTTTTTACTCGTTCACTTCTCGGGAAAGTATTAGAGCTCGGCTGACAGGGGTACCGCTCTGGCGTCGATGCCCTGCGTCTTTTTCGCTTGATTAGGGAAAACAGTCTCGCTTAAGTAATTGCGAGCCCGCCCAGACGTATCTGCGGGGTTGTCTGCACAATTCGCGGTATTATGTTTGCGAAGTTTTGAAAGGAGCCGCTGGTGGTCACGACGACATTTGTCTCGCCTTTGGGCGAAATCTTGCTTGCCGCTGATGGCCGCGGTCTGACGGGGCTTTGGTTTGAGGGGCAGGAGCACTTTGGCTCTACGCTTCTCCGGGAAGATTCCGAACATGTTGAAGGCGCCGATGCGGTTTCTGGTACTGGTGGGATGTTGTCGGTGAGTCCGGCAAATGGCGAGGCTTCTTCGGTGCTTGAGCGTTCTTGGGCTTGGCTGAATGCCTATTTTGCGGGACAGGAGCCTCGGTTTACGCCGCCGTTGCATATGATTGGTACGGCGTTTCAGCGTGAGGTTTGGTTTGAGCTGCTCTCTATTCCTCATGGCGAGGTCGCTACGTATGGTGAGATCGCCCAACGTGTTGCGGCTCGACATCGTGTGCCGGGAAACGAGGCACCCGTTGTGTCCCCGCGTGCCGTGGGGGCTGCGGTTGCGCGTAATCCCATTTCGATCATCGTGCCATGCCATCGCGTAGTTGCCGCCGATGGTTCGCTCAACGGATATGCTGGCGGCCTCGACCGCAAGGAGTGGCTGCTTCGGCTTGAGGGCGCGTACGAGGAATAGTGCCCGAGCGCTAAGCATAGCTAAGACGCCGTGAAAAAACGGGACGCGCTTTCCGAATGGAGGCTCAGACGGAAACCACGTCCCGGAATTCCGTTTTAAAGCGGGGTGCGCTTTTCGAATGGCGTCCCAAGCGGAAACCGTGTCCCGGAATACGGCTTCAGAGTGGGACGCCGTTTCCGGTTGAGACCACCTGCTTGGACATCTATCTACGCCCGTTTCTGCAGGGCGTAGATAGATTTGTCCATGCTGAACAGATAAGCCACGACGCAGACAATAAAGAACATCGGCAGGTTGCCAAAGCCGAAGACTTCGCAGCCAATAATGATGGGTGCGAGCAGAATCGCTGACAGCATAAGCTCCATAACGGCGATGTGCACATAGGGGTTGGGGAGCAGCCGCGCCGCAAGGGTCTTGGCGTGGGTAAGGCACCAGGCAAAGGCGCCGCCTACCATGCCAAACGCGCTGCCCAACACCGGGGAGGTCAAGCGTGCATGAGGCGGCAACGTCAAAACACAAGCGTTAACTGCGCGCCCTGCTCAACGGGCTGCTCCTTGTGCTCGCTCAGAAGGACCATTCGGTCTTCGTATTGCTTTTCGGTCATTTCGATAACGGTGACCTCCCCAGCGCTTGGAAGATTCAGCTTAAGGCGAGCGATATGCGCCGATGCGGATTCGCGAGTTACCAACAGGCGTGAATACACCGAAAACTGCTCCATATGGTATCCGTCGTTAATCAGAAATTTTCGAAAGTCGCTATACTGCCGGCGCTCTGCTTTGCTTCCCGTTGGAAGATCGAATAGAACCAATAACCTCATAACCCTCATGGCTCCTCCCTATTCAACAGTTATCATCTCGAGCCCTTTTAGCTCGGGCAATAGCAGCCTCTTGGGATCCTTTTCGAGAACGGCTGTTCTGAGTGAAGAGAGTGTTGTCTCTATGCACTGTTGGCAGCCGCAACGTTTCCCATCGATGGTCATAACGTGTTCAAACACGCGAGCCAACAATGCTTTGTCGCGCTGTCCTAAAGGCTCTGCAACGCTGTAGCTCATGACAATTAAGTCGACGAGGGGGCGGAACGGTTCAATAAGATCGTCGACAAGATTAAACGCGTTGTAAACGCTGTGATGGTGAAGCCCCTGGGATACGAGCCATCCACCGCCAACGGCTGCTCTTCCGATGCCTGCACGCAAGACGCTGTACCCGTAGTCGAGAGCGGAGCTTTGCATGCTGTTACGTCTTGTTCCTTCGGTAATGAGGGCTTTAAAGTACGCGGAGGCAGCTGCGCCTTCTCGATTGTCCGTGTCGCCCGAAAGAACGGTTTTGGCATATGAGGGGAGAGGGTCTGTAGGCAGCCCCATTTCTGTGAGAACCGCCGCTTGGTTGAGTATCTTTGCCTGAACGATTCGTTTCCAAAGCTGCTTTTTAAACGGAAGACTCATTGCAAGCTGGTCCTCGACGATGCGTGCATGGCGCGAATGGGCTCCCATGGGGAGCATGAGACCGTTAGGCATGTGGTCACGTCCGCAAATCATAACGCCTATTCCCGCGTCGTTGAGTTGTGACATACAGGCAACTGTCATTGTTGTTTGATGGGATTCGATGATGACGACCCAAATGTCTTCGAGGGGAATGGTGGAGCTTCGATCGTCCACGTTAATCATCAATAGGCCGTTTTTGATACAGAGATGGGCCTTGCTCTGGATAAGTATTGTCCGTTGGGCCATTTTGTTGACGACCTTCCCCGCATTAGCGCTACAATACAGCTACGTCGAAAGCAGCTCACCTTGGGGAAGGGCGCGGCTCCAGACAAGGGGAGCCACTTAAGTGGCTTACCCGTAAAGTTACCCCCGTTCAATCTTCGGATTGGGCGGGGCGAACTTTTTTGGGCGAGTGTTAGCCAGTATTCCGTAAACGGTAGCAATGGATGGTGTTCAGATCGGTCCTTTTGAGCGATTCTTCGCCTAAGGATTTGATTCGATTGTGAAGAAAAGTACATACATCGCTGTGCCGAATACGGCTCTTTTCTTGCGTGAAGCGCGACGTGCTGATGCTTTTTGTCTCGAAAAATGAATCGCAGATGTAGATCTGAGGTCGAATCAGTCTTCTTTTTTGAGGCTTGAAACAGAAAAGCCCCTGTTAAAGGGGCTTTTCTGTGCGCACATAGCGTATCACCTTGGGGAAGGGCGCGTGCTCAAGACACAGATATGTACATGCAGATGCACACAGACAGCGTATCACCTTGGGGAAGGGCGCGTGCTCAAGACGATCGATGCCCTGCCAAATGCCTTGAGCTGAGCGTATCACCTTGGGGAAGGGCGCGTGCTCAAGACTACTGTATCTGATAGGTTTCAGCGTAGGCTAGCGTATCACCTTGGGGAAGGGCGCGTGCTCAAGACACCGGATATGAACGATAGATATCTCGACGAAGCGTATCACCTTGGGGAAGGGCGCGTGCTCAAGACGCCCCTTGCGTGTGCACCTCGCGACCCCGCAGCGTATCACCTTGGGGAAGGGCGCGTGCTCAAGACACGCTGAACGGCGTCGCCATAGATTCGCGGAGCGTATCACCTTGGGGAAGGTCGCGTGCTCAAGACGGAGGCGGGGACCTCGACCTCGTCGGCGAGAGCGTATCACCTTGGGGAAGGGCGCGTGCTCAAGACAC
>CEAZ01066647.1_pt1 | contig 30802 bp, 27 predicted proteins | sample 557361 | NCBI WGS metagenome assembly CEAZ01 (sample SAMEA3182074, study PRJEB8094) | gut metagenome | biome: human; feature: gut; material: Stool; isolation source: human stools | place: Canada | collected 2012-02-22 | reverse complement strand
GGGGCTACTTGAAATTCCTGTAGATTTTCATTGCCATAGTTTTCGGCATGCACGGGCTACCCATTGGTTGGAAGACGGTGTAAACTTGGCGCAGATACAAAAACTATTGGGGCATGAGAGCATTGAAACGACAATGAAATACGTAGGAGTTTCATCAGAACAAATGATACAAGCTTTATGCTCTATGGAAGACAATCTGACTTTAGGCGTTGAAAAGAAATATAAGAAAATCAGAAATAAAGATTCATTAGCAACAGTTCTTGGATTGAGATAATACTTAGTAATAAATGAGTGACTGTTCTTGAATAATGGAACAATCACTCTTTATTATCTGCTACCAAAATATAACAATTTACTGATATTCAATATAGTAAAAAGTCAAGTTGGGATAATATTTTGGTTTGGATAATATCTGTTATCCGAAATTTCGGATAAGATAAGTGAGTCCTTATCGGAAATAATTTCCATCTGCCGTTTGGATAATCGCCCAAACAATTGATTGTATTTCTGTGGCGTTAAGTTGCGCTGTATCTCGCTTACTCTGTCTCCTTTGAAGTATTTTGTGACAAACTTCTTGTAGTCCATTTGGAAATAGTCTTGAACATATTGCAAGGCCGCATGGTAATTTCTCACCATCAGATTGGCATATTCGCCTACAATATGCACTTGCTGGATTTTCAACTTGTAGAATTCGTTGAGCATCCGGTAGTCGTCTTGCTTATATCGCGATTTGTTGTCCTTTATTCTTTGGATATTCATGGCATTATAAAGTACCAAGAAACCACCTTCAAGTTTTAGCGCGCCAATTTTGGACAAGTACAGAAGCGCTTCTTCCACGTCTTCCAGCTGAATGTCGTCAAGTCTTCCGAATAGGGATTGAGAACTTGATTTTATCCGGTCTAAAAGTTCTACTACGGAGAACTGAATAGCTTTGCCCGGTACATTTTCCTTTTCTGCATCTGAAGCTGATTTGTATAGCCATTCCACGGTAAAACGGCTTATTTCCAATCGTTTCTCAAAGCGCCTGATGGTAGATTCCAAGTCTGCTTGGCGCCTTATTTCCATATTATGGGCCGCATCCTCTTTCTTACGTATATATCCCTTGACGGTAAGGAAATAGAGCAGCGTCCGGATGTCTTTTTCTTTGGATGTATTGATTCCGTCGTTCACGGCATTTTCATTCAGTTGCTTGCATGAGATTCGTAAAGACTCATCGGGAATATGTTTGAGAATGTATTGTTCGAGTTTTGCAAAGCGTTCGAGAAGCATTTGCGACTTTCGTTCCGAATCACCTGCATCCTGCAAATAGGCGGATATATCTTTGCTGTCTGCCAATATGCCTTCCTGCCGCATGCGTTCCACTACAGATATAACCTCTCTTTTACTTAGTCCCAATATATCTGCCAGATAGTCGATTCGTGATTCCGCTTCCGCATCCTGTGCCTTGGCGATGTACTTTTGAGATATCAACGACTTGATGATGCGGACTGCTTTTTCTATTTCGTCACTGCCAAAAAGTAGTGAGGCTGATATGCGTTGTCTTGCTTCGTCCATATCCTTTACTGTGATTCCCGTGGCATATACATGAGGTACATTGTTTCCTCTTACCAGATATCCGCTTTGTTCCAAAGCCGCTAATGCTGTTCGTACGCGGGTTTCGATGTCGGATACCGAATCATCCCATCCCGCTTGCCGGGCGATTTCCAATGCGGAACAGTTGACTTTCATGCGTTGTTTGGTAAGGTTTTTGACGGCTTTCCATACCTGTTGTATTTCACTGATGCTTAGTTTTGTTTGGTTTAACAATATAAAATGTTTGTCCAAATCATTGTCGCTATAAAGCACATAACAACGTGCGCTGAGGCCTGGGTCACGCCCTGCTCTACCTGCTTCCTGAACATAATTCTCCAGTGAATCGGAAATGTCATAATGTACCACAAGGCCGACATCTTTTTTATCGACTCCCATGCCGAATGCGGATGTAGCCACAATGATGTGTACCTGATCGTTCATGAAGGCGTCTTGGTTGGCTATTTTTTCATCAGCTTCCATTTTGCCATTGAAAGGGAGTGCCTTATAACCGTCGCGAGTCAATTTGGCCGCCAGCTCTTTGGTTCGTTTGGTACGTGATACATAAACAATTGTCGGGCAATCGGATTCAGCTACGAGTTCTCTTAACTTTAAGTATTTATCATTGTCGCTTTCTAAATGTATGACGGAATAATGTAGATTTGTTCTTGAAGCCGTTGATGCGAATAACTCCAAGTCCAAATTCAAGGTTTGTTTGAAATAGTCGCAGATGTCTTGTATTACTTTCTGCTTTGCTGTGGCCGTAAAGCAGGATACGGGTATCGGACTCTTGCATTGTTTCTTTTGCTGGTATTGCCGGATGAATTTGCCGATGTAAAGGTAGTCAACTCTGAAATCCTGCCCCCATGAAGAGAAACAATGCGCTTCGTCTATCACAAACCTTACGACGTGCCGGGCTATCAATATTTTCTCAATCGTTTTTGAGCGAAGCATTTCGGGGGATATATACAGTAGTGAGGCTTCTCCGTCTTGCACTCTTTGTATGGACAGTGACCTTGTGATGGGGTCTAACATTCCATTTATGGTTACAGCGTCCGTGATACCTCTGTCGGCAAGATTGTCTACCTGGTCTTTCATTAAAGATTGCAGAGGGGAGATAACAACCGTGAGCCCGTGCATGGCGTGTCCTGCCATGAGTGCCGGCAATTGGAAGGTAAGTGATTTGCCGCCACCGGTAGGAAATATCGCCAGTAACGATTTACCCTTCACCGCTGCCTGGGCTGCTTGTTCTTGCAGCGGCTCGCCTTCGTATGTTCGGAAACGTTCATATCCGAAAAAGACTTTTAGATTATGGAGCACATCCAATTGCGTATGGCAGTAGTCGCAACCTTCCCGGCAATTGGTGTGGCGTAGGAGTTTTACAATAAATTCCACTTCCGGATAATTGTAAAGTACCCATCCGGGGGTGATGGAACGGTAATCCGTAGTGTCAATCAGAGCCAATGCGTATGCCAATCCGCATGGGTATTGTTTGATGAGCATGTCAAGGTCGGCATGTTGGCAAATCTTTCCTGTATAAAGTTCTTTGATGAGTTCGGATATTCCTTCATGGGTATACTCCGCACTTACCATGCTGAGAAATCCGGTAAATTCTTTCTTGTCTTTCAGTAGCGATGCGAATAATATACGCTTTTCCTTTGGCAATGAATTCCAGCGTGCTATTTCATCCAGTAATAAATCTTTTGCTTTCTTACAATCATTCACCGGATTGTTCATCTGTTCGCTAATCAACTTGTCATCTTTCACAAGCTTATGGTAAGGGTGTTCCGGGAATAACAAAGGCGAAATATAAAGTGTATCGACTAAAATCCAGCGGCATGTCTTATCCGTGAACAGATATTTGGCGTCATGGTGAATGATATTGTGGCCACAGATATAGTCTATGTCGTTTAAGAAAATAAATAGCTCCTCTTTTGACGTTTTGTGGAATGTCGTGTCATCATGTTTGAGTGCTCCTATATCATGGATTTTATGATCTTTCAAGCCTACTTCAACATCTACTATGGCATAATTTTGGATACTACATGGTACAGAGGTAGTTTTATTGCCGATGATATTATTCCTATCCTCGGTTTTCTTGCTTCCTATGAGCTTGCTCCATATTGACATATGTTCAATATAATAAATGGTTCTATAACTTGAATTGGTTATGTATCTGCATCGAACTTTTTTTCATTTATCTTTTCTTCAATACACTGTTCACCACCCTGATGGAAGACACGAGCTTGTTAGTGGAAGTGAATACATCTACATTCCACACATGGGATGAGCGTCCTTTATGTACGATGGTTGCCACAGCCCGCACGGTATCTCCTTCATGTGCGGAAGATATATGGTTTCCACTGACTTGCATACCTACGACTATCTCATCGGGTTGGCAAGTTATCATGGAGCCGAGTCCGGCGACGGTTTCGGCAAGTGCGAGGGTTGCGCCGCCGTGCAGAATACCAAAAGGCTGGCGGGTACGGTGGTCTACGGGCATGGTTGCTTCTATGCGATCTTCCGAGGCGTAAGTGTATTGGATACCTAAATTGCCCATTAATGCATGATGTGCCCGTGCGTTTAACAGGTCAAGAGGAATTTCAGCGGCATGAACTTCGGCTAAAATCATTTTTTCGACGGCTTGGGCAACGCCGTCTTCTTCATTGGAAGCCGTTACGTAGTCGGCGCAAACTTTTACGGAATCTTGTGAATGCCCCATGGCTATGCCTAAACCGGCAATCTGGAGCATATTGACATCGCATACGCCGTCTCCGATGGCGATTACTTCTTCACGAGTTATGTCCAGATGCGACAATAAAGCGCCTAAGGTATTGGCTTTATCGATTCCGCAAGGTACGACTTCCAAAAAATAAGGTTCCGAACGAAAGACATCCAAAGTTCCGTCCAGACGTTTTTTCCAATGTTCTTCCAGTCCGGCCAGTGCTTCTTCATCATCGCTGACCAACATGCATTTGCATGGTGCGAAGTCTACAGCCGTGGAGAATTCTTCCTCCTTAATAACTTTCAGATTATTCAATTCGGCTTCGGCGCGGATATGTTCATTGTCGGGACTGTCTGTAAGGATAGTGTCATCATGATAAGTGAATATGGCGAAGCCATTCTTGCGCGCCTTCTTTTCCAGATAAGGCAGCATTTCCGGGTTGATTCGCCTCTCGAACAGGATTTCTCCATTTTGAGCATTGATAATCTGACAACCGTTATAGGAAACAATAAAGCCCCCATAATGCCCCAGCTCAAGAGTTTTGGCCAGTGGCATGAGGCCATAAGTCGGTCTGCCGGAAGCCAATGCGATACGTACTCCCATTTGCTGCGCTTTGAGTAAAGATGCAAGAGTGCGTTTGCTGATTTCTTTTGCGTCGTTGAGAAGCGTTCCGTCCACGTCAAGAACTAATAATTTATATTTCATGGCGACTCGATTTTGGTTATGCTAACAAAGTTAATAAAATGACGGTTAAAACGAACGGATTTAATTTATTTTGACGAAACTTATTGTAACAGTTTCTGCAGGCGGAATTCCTTAGGAGAGATACCGGTATTCTTCTTAAAAAAACGACTCAGATAAGACTGATCGGCAAAGTGCAACTGTTCCGCGATTTCGGTAACGGATAGTTGCGGCTCATTTAAAAGAACTTTGGCTTCTGCTATCAGCTGCTCGTCTATCAGTTGCTTGGGAGTTTTTCCATTCATGTATTGAGTAGTGATTTCGTATAGATAGCGAGAAGTAATGCACAGTTGCTCTGTATAAAACGGAACCTGATGTTCGCAGGTGCTGTGCTCACGTATCAGTTGCATGAATTGGTGGCAAAGCATCTGTTTTCTGCTGTATTGCTTGTTGGCGGCCAGCTTCTCCGGAATAGTGTTGAACAGCCACATTAATAAGCTTTGCAGGAAATTGAATTCTTGTTGCTTTCTGAACTGGAGCGTATTGTCTTTGAAAAGCATTTGCGCTATATCCATCCATAATACTATTTCCCGCCATGTTTTCTGGCTTCTCTCATCTGCCGTGTGATGATAGTGCGGATGTTCATGGGTATAGTTGAAATAGGGTGTGTCAATTGGCAATATGGCTTTTAAGAAAATATCTTTGGGGAATAGGAGCATGCGTACGTTAAAATCTGCTGAGGCTTGTATTACCTGGATAAGGCTTCCTGTAAGAAAAATCAGTTCGGTCTGTTCATTAAAGGTATATTGTTGTACTCCTGTGGAGATGATACTTTGCCCCTGTGTACAGATTAAGTATATACCGCATTTAAAACGGTATGGACGCTGTTTCAGATACGATAAATCGGTTTCCTCATATCTGATGCTGGAAGTATCGGGTGATAACGGTTCGTACATGTGAATATAGTTCTTTTTTACGCAACAAATGTAGCTATATTCTATGATAATATCGTATATTGTTCCTAAAATGAAACGTTTTGTACAAGATAAGCCATAGCTTATCTTGTAAATATGGGGTAATTTTGCCGCCGATTTATAAAAGAGGAATAGGTAATGACAGGTAAACAAAATTCAAAAGGTTTTATATTGGTATTTCTGGGAATATTGAGCGCTTTTGGCCCGTTTGTCATGGATATGTACCTGCCTACTTTACCGGCAATGTCGGATTTCTTCCAAACCACATCTTCAAGAGTGCAGTTGGGGCTTACTACAAGTATGGTAGGCTTAGCGATAGGCCAGCTGATTTTTGGTCCGTTAAGTGATAAGTATGGCCGTCGTTCTCCTTTATTGATAGCTATGGCCTTGTTCCTGATTTCTACCGTCGGCTGTATTTTTTCTCAAAATATATCACAATTCGTCGCGTTACGTTTTGTACAGGGAATTGCCGGAGCCGGAGGAGTTGTGATATCCCGGTCTATTGCCGCCGATAAATATTCTGCTCACGAACTTGCGGGGATGCTTGCCACTATCGGCGCTATTAATGGGATCGCTACGGTGGTTGCTCCGATAGGTGGCGGGGTACTGGCTGACTTTGGCAGCTGGCATGGTATCTTCTGGTTCTTATTTATATTAGGCGTTCTTTTGATTATCGGAAGTATGCGTTTTAGAGAGTCTTTGCCGGGCGGACAGAGGCAGAATATAAGGTGGGGAGATATGTATCGCCGTTTTGGTATTGTCTTGCATAACCGTCAGTACGTACGTTACATATTGCAGTATGGCTTTACGATGGGAGTTTTGTTTACCAATATAGCTTCCGCTCCTTTCATCATGCAGCAATATTATGGTCTTTCACCGATGTTGTTCAGTTTCTGTTTCGGGGTTAATGCCGTTGCCATGGTGATATCTTCCGCTTTGGCTGTTCGTTTCTCCACAATGGAACGGGCTTTACATGTAGGTAATCATGGCATGTTATTTATTTCTATATTACTTTCTGTGGCATTTTTCCTGGATTGTAATTTTTGGATTTACGAGATACTGATTTTCTGCCTGCTTGCGATGGTAGGGATGACTTTTACGGCTTCCAACACTTTGGCGATGGATTGTGAACGTAAAAACGCCGGAGTGGCTTCCGCTCTTTTGGGTGCGATAGGATTTGCTTTTGGCGGGATTGTATCGCCTTTGGTAGGTATGGGAGATATCAGAATGTCTACCGGCTTTTTATTCTTTATGGGGTCGTTATGTTCTTGCGTATGTGCTTGTTTTTCTTTCCACCGGTTGCCTTTCCGCAAGAAGGCTCTGAATTTCGCTCCTTATAGAATAATAAATGTTTTTTTGCAGAAACTGTTATAAGGGGCTGAGTAATATTTATATTATATTCTTATCTTTGCCCGCGTTTTGTTCCGGTTCCCTATTCGGGAAACGGATGAAAAGGGAATCGGGTGTAAATCCCGAACAGTCCCGCTGCTGTGAGTTTCGCGTTGAATGTATCATTCTTTAGCCACTGTTTTAATTAAAATGGGAAGGCGATACATTAGAAATAAGTCAGAAGACCTGCAAAACAAAGTCAAAAAATTGTCCGTTCGAGGAAAGCGGACAGTGTACGTCGTTTAAAGATAATCTTTACTCTTTTATGATGTGGAGAATGAAGGTGCGGTTTGCCTGTATCGGTTTCTTTATAAATATCTTTTCTTTGTCGGCGCAGATGACAGAGAAGGATACGATTGCAGGAAAGGTGCATCAAATTGAAGAAGTAACAGTCAATGCCTCGTCCAATGCACGTAAGGTGTCAAGTACAGCTCCGATGCAGGTGCTTTCACGGGATCAGTTGCGGCAGCAGGGAGTGACGGATATAACAGACGCTCTGCGTCGCTTCTCCGGAGTAAATGTGAAGGACTACGGCGGCGCGGGTGGCATGAAAACTGTTTCGGTACGGAGTCTTGGCTCCCAGCATACGTCTGTGGCATATGACGGGATTACTATAACGGACTGTCAAAGCGGACAGATAGACCTTTCCCGCTTCTCTTTGGATAATATAAAGTCCCTTTCCCTGACAGTTGGCGATAACGATGACATCTTCCTTCCGGCACGTACGGTGGCATCGGCCGCATCACTCCGCTTGCAAACATTACTCCCCGAATTATCTGAAAAAGATTCACGCTTGAAGGCGGAGATAAAAGCCGGGGCATTTGGTATGGTGAATTCTTTTCTTCGCTACGACCGGCGTTTGTCCGGCAAAGTGTCCATGTCACTTTCCGGTGATTTTATGAGAGCAGACAATCTGTATCCATTTACTTTGGTTAATGGGAAATATGTTTCGGAAGAACGTCGGGATAATAATTATATTGAGAACTACCGGGGCGAGTGGAATATGTATGTCCGTCCCAACGTTCGTTCTGTTTTAGACGGAAAGGTATATTATTATGATTCATTTCGTGAATTGCCCGGGCCGGTTATTTTATATAATAATACATCTGATGAAGAACTGAGTGAACGAAATTTCTTCTCGCAATTACATTATCAGACGTATTGGGAGAATAATTTATCCCTGCAAATCAATGGGAAATTCAATTGGGCTTATTCGCACTATCATGACGAAGGAGCTGAATTCCCTGGTGGTGAAATGAATAATTTGTATTACCAGCGCGAATACTATGGTTCTGCCGCATTGCTTTATACTCCGTTGGACGCGTGGGCTTTTTCGTATGCGGCAGATTACTCATTTAATAACTTGAGCACAAATGCCGCATCGGGGGTAAAACCCTACCGACATACCGTTTTGCAAACATTGACGGCACGTTATCGTACACCGCATGTCACTGTTACTGCTTTGATGCTGGGCTCTCTTTATATGAACGGTGCAAAAAAAGGAGAAAGCGCTGTTAACGCACACCGTTTCTCTCCCTCTTTTTCCTTTTCGTGGAGACCCTGGGAACAAAAGGATATTTATGTACGGGCTTCTTACAAGGATATTTTCCGTGTAGCCACGTTTACAGAGAATTATTTTGACCGTTGGGGCAGCCGCGACCTGAAGCCGGAAGTAGCCCGCCAGTACAATATAGGAGGGACATACGGCTATACTTCTTCTGTCTCATGGTTAGCTTCGGCGCACTTGTCTTTGGATAGCTACTATAATTACGTGAAAAATAAGATTGTGGCTATGCCCTATAATATGTTTTTCTGGACTATGGTCAATCTAGGCCATGTAGATATTTTGGGAGTAGAAGCGAATGCGGATGCCGCTTTCCGTTTAGCTGCAAAGCACCGGCTTTTGTCAGCCCTGTCTTATACTTACCAATATGCGGTGGATAAAACGGACGCTTCGTCCGCATATTACAAAGACCAGATTCCGTATACTCCCGCCCATTCGGGTTCTTGTTCGCTGGGTTGGGAAAATCCGTATGTCAATGTCTCTTTTCACGCTACGGGTGTGAGCAAGCGTTACTCCTCCGTACAGAACATCCAGGCTAACGAACTGGAAGGCTACGTGGAATACGGCTTGTCCCTCTACCGTTCATTCCGTTGGAAAAAGGCAGACTGCTTGCTGCGGGGGGATATTCAGAATTTGGGCAACAAACAATATAGTATTGTGAAGAACTATCCGATGCCCGGACGTGTTTATAAACTTACCTTTAGTATATCCATTTAATTTTTTAGAAGATTATGAAACTGAAAGAACAATTCAAAATGTTGGTGTTTCTGCTGACTTTGCCATTGGCGTTTGCAGCTTGTGATAACGACGACAACGCTTCCGGAGAGGGACTGCCTATCGTGGTGGAAAAAGGTGTATTCGTATTCAACGCGGGAGTTCAAAGTGGAGGTATAGAAGGCTCTCTTTCTTTTATAGACACGAAGGCGGGAGAGATTACCAACAACGTATTCAAGAACGTGAACGGACGTAGCCTGGGGTCTACGGTACAAGACGGCGTTATCTTGGGGAGTTATCTTTATATCGCCGTATCAGAATCCAATACGGTTGAGGTGGTAAATAAGAATACACTGGTCAGTGCTGCGCAGATTAAGCCGACCGAAGCTCAAGGCAGCAAGCCGCGCGACATTGTGACGGACGGGAAGTGGATTTATGTTTCCATGCTTTCCGGTCATGTATCCCGCATTAATCCGGAGACGAACCAGATAGACAAGACTGTGAAAGTAGGTCCTAACCCGGAAGAAATGGTGATAGTCAACGGCAATCTGTATGTAACCAACTCTGACGGTTTGAATTACGAAGCAGGTTATGTCAATGGAAAGAGTGTGTCTAAAATATCTTTGCCCACCTTCGAGGAAGAAAAGAAGATTCCGGTAGGAATGAATCCTTCCAAGATAGCGGCAGATGCTTCCGGCAATATTCTTGTCCTTTGCATGGGCAATTATGGAGATGTGCCTGCTGTTGTATGGCGGATAAATGCGGAAGATACGTCCGAAGACACCGGCATACAAGCCACATTAATGGCGGTGAAGGGTAATTCTTTATATACGATTAATGCTCCTTTCGGTACTCCCGAAGTAAAGTACACGGTTTACAATACAGTGGACGCCTCTGTCGAAAAAGAGAACTTCGTCTCCAAACCGGCAGAATCGGCGGCGAATATCGCCTTTGATAAGAAAGGAGACATCTTTATCACTTCTTACTCTTTGGTAGGTGGCATGGCATCCTATGATACCCCCGGATATGTAAACGAATACTCCTCGGACGGAACATTCGTGAAGAAATACGATGCAGGCGTAGGTGCTGTCTACATGGCTTTTCTTGATTGAGTAGACGATGAAGCCCTTTTTCTTATTTTATTCCCTGCTGTTCATGCTTTCTGCTTGTTCTTTCAACAGGCAGAAAGTATTGTCTTTAACGGCCGGTGACACCATCCCTCTGCGCTATGCCGACAATCTCACATTGGTGACCTATTCCGACTACACCGTCGCTACTTTGCGCAACCCTTGGGACACCCTGAAAACATTGCATACGTACATACTGGTTCCGTCATCCCAATCATTGCCGGCTCATTTACCCGAAGGTACGATTGTCCGTACCCCTCTCCGCAAATCGGTAATTTATTCTTCGGTTCATTGCAGCCTTATGGAGAGTTTGGGAGTTATGGGCAGTATCGGTGGCGTTTGTGACTTGAAGTATATCAAACTCCCGTCTATACAGGACGGATGCAGTAAGGGAGCTATTATTGACTGCGGCGACGGAATGAACCCTGATATGGAAAAGATTATTGAGTTACATCCCGATGCCATCCTGCTCTCTCCATTTGAGAATAGTGGTGGTTACGGACGCATTGAAAAACTGAATATTCCCATTATCGAATGTGCCGATTATATGGAAACTTCCGCTTTAGGCCGTGCCGAATGGATGCGTTTCTATGGATTGCTTTTTGGAGTTGCTTCCGAGGCCGACAGCCTTTTTGCCGAAGTGGATAGCTGTTATAGCCGGCTTAAAAAGAGTGCAGCGCTTTCGTCAGTGTCATTATCAATTGTTAGCGAACTGAAAAGCGGTTCTGCATGGTACGTTCCGGGTGGTCGCAGTACAATCGGACGCTTGTTTAATGACGCCTGCGGACGTTATGTCTTCTCGGAAGATAAACATAGCGGTTCCATTCCTTTGGCTTTTGAAACAGTTTTTGATAAAGCCGGAGATGCCGATGTCTGGACCATCAAATACAATCGCGACCGGGATATGACTTATGCTGATTTGAAAGCCGATTATATGGGTTATACAGGTTTCAAGGCATTCAAGACGAGGAATATTTACGGATGTAATACGGCGAAAGTACCTTTCTATGAAGAAACGCCTTTCCGTCCGGATTATTTATTGGCGGATTTGATACAGATTCTACACCCTGAAATAGGAGATTTAGGCGGTTTGCGTTATTTTTGCAAATTGAATGAGTAAAGGATGGAAATATGGTGTCGGATTAGGAATAGTAATAGTATTACTGTTTGTGGCTAATCTGTTGATAGGGTCGGTTACGATTCCTGTATCCGATGTATTCCGTATTCTGATGGGAAACGAAGGGGAAAAAGCAAGCTGGAGTTTTATCGTATGGGAGTCCCGCTTACCCCAAGCCTTGACGGCATTGCTTTGCGGAAGCGCATTGGCTGTTTGCGGGTTGATGTTGCAGACAGCCTTTAAAAATCCGTTGGCAGGCCCGTCTATTTTGGGCATTAATTCCGGAGCGAGTTTGGGAGTGGCATTTGTGATGTTATTCTTTGGCGGGAGCATATCGGCCGGAACGTTCAGCCTGTCCGGTTTCTTTTCCGTATTGGCAGGGGCGTTTGTAGGAGCCATGTTGATAATGGGGCTTATCCTTTTCTTTTCTACGTTGTTAAAAAGCAATGTCATGTTGCTGATAACGGGTATTATGATAGGCTATATCGCTTCTTCCGCTATCGCTTTGTTGAATTTCTTTGCTACGGCGGAGGGAGTACAATCTTATATGATATGGGGATTGGGTAACTTCGGTGGCGTCTCTTTGCAACAAATGCCCGCTTTCGCATTGGTAACGGTAACCGGATTATTCGGTTCCTTACTACTGATAAAACCTCTGAACGCATTATTGCTGGGAGAGCGCTATGCCGAGAATCTGGGCGTAAATATAGGGCATGTACGTAACTGGCTTTTGGTTATAACCGGCTTGCTGACCGCCATAACCACTGCATTTTGCGGACCGGTTGCATTTATCGGTCTTGCCGTGCCTCATATAGCCCGTATGATATTGCGGACTGCCAATCATAATTCTTTATTGCCCGTTACTATTTTGAGTGGCGGGGCGGTGGCTTTACTTTGCAATTTGATTTGTGTTCTGCCCAGTGAGGCGGGGATTATCCCTTTGAATGCGGTTACGCCGATTATCGGGGCGCCGGTAATCATCTATGTTATCATTAGTCAGAGAAACCCGCAGCATTTCAATTGATTTTCTTCAACTATATAGGACTTTTTCTTTTAGAACGCTCATAAATAGCGGCTCCCCATTACATTTATGTTATTTCAATCGTTTGCATGGATAACTTGCAGATTTCAAAGGATTAGATGCTTTCGTATTATTTTTTATAGTACTTTTGCACCCGGTATTAGTTTTAATTTAAACAAAGGTTGCGATTATGAAATTACCTGAAGATCCGATGATGCTGTATAGCTTCATCAACATGAAATTGCGTGATTTTTATCCTTCACTGGATGCACTCTGTGAGGATATGAACGTAGAAAGAGATGAAATTATCCGGACGCTGAAAACGGTGGGATTTGAGTATAATCCTGCACGAAACAGATTCTGGTAATTCCGAACTTATAAACAGATGGATTAGGGCTGCGTCTTTATCAAGATGCAGCCCTGATTTTTTTGTTAATAAACAACAAATGTACCGCTCCTCATTTAACTTCGGCCTTTTTTTCCTTTCTAACCTGTAAAACCTGGATGAACTGATGATAAACGAAAACAAGATTCGGCAAATATATAAATCCAACCGCGAGCAAGGATTCCAACTGTTGGTGGAATGCTTTCAAGAACCGATATATTATTATATACGGCGTTTGGTGGTGTTGCATGAAGATGCGGAGGATGTATTGCAGGAAGTCTTTATTCAGGTATACAGGCATTGGGAGCAATTTCGTCAAGAGAGTTCATTGAGCACATGGATTTACAGGATTGCGACGAATGAAAGTCTTCGCTTGTTGAACAGCCGTAAGAAACGGGAAACGGTTTCGACCGAGGATGTTCAGGAAAACCTGATTTCTCAATTAAAGGCTTCCGATTATGTGGATTATGAAAATGAGTTGGCTGTCAAATTTCAGGAAGCAATATTGAGATTGCCGGAAAAGCAGCGATTAATATTCAACCTTCGCTACTATGATGAGCTTGATTATGAAGAAATAGCTCATATCCTCGATAGTAAGGCAGACACGCTTAAAGTGAATTATCATTATGCGAAGGAGAAGATTAAAGAATACATACTAAATAATTAGGACTATGAAAAAAGAGTTTGATTTTGATGATATAGGAAAAAAAACACCCTATCGCGTTCCCGAAGGCTTCTTTGAGGAGATGCAGCGTAATGTGCGGAAACGTACTTATGGCAGCAGGCCTCCGGGACATCGTTTATGGATAACCGTTTCTACGGGTGTCGCCATAGCTGCGGTATCAGTTGGCTTTCTGTTTATACCGTCCCATTTTTGGAAAGGCGAAAGAGGAACTTCCGATTTGCAGATATTGGATACCAAAAATTGTACGGCGGTAGTTCCTGCAGATAAATGGATTCGTGAAATGTCGGACGAGGAGCTGGAAGAGCTCGTCAGCTTCTCCGAAAGCGATATATTTTTAAATTAATAGTATTGTCTTAAAAAAGAAAGAATTATGAAAGCAAAATTTATTTACGTATTTTTGACATGCCTTATGATAGGCAGTCAACTCGGTCTCTCTGCTCAAACCCCGGTGAATAAGGATAAGAAGAAACGCCATACACCGGAACAGGTCATGGAGCATCAGACTAATCAAATGGTAAAAATGTTGATGTTGGATGACGCCACTACCGCCAAGTTCATTCCGGTTTATCAGAATTATTTAAAAGAGTTACGCGAATGCAGAATGATGAACCGTGCAAAACAAAGAGTGGAAGGAACGGGTGTGAAGCCGGAACCCAAACCGTTGCTGACAGATGCCGAGGTGGAACAGCAGATAAAAGGACGTTTTGCCCAAAGCCGTAGGATTCTGGATGTACGTGAGAAGTATTATAATGAATTTAGAAAGATACTTTCTCCCAAACAGATTATGAAGATTTATCAAACGGAACAGAATAATGCCGATAAGCTGAAAAAAGAATTTGACCGCAGAAAAAAACAAACTGTTGCGCAAGGAAAGCAGAAACGTCCGGTACGTCCTGTTCAGAAGTCTTAGAGCCTGTTTAAAGAAGCTTATCGGTTTATATAAAAGTGTGTCATAGTATAAAAAGTATCGTTCTGCTTCTTGGACATAGCCAAAAATCTCCTCTCTGTGCATGCAAAGGGGAGGTTTTTTTGTATTTCCGGAAAGGCTGAGAGGTGAAATAAATATAATAGGATATCGGTTCAGAACTTCGCAGGGGAGAATTTGTTGTAGGGAAATGCAGATAACAAAACATATCCCATGCGGTTGTTTCAGAAAATAAAGAATTGGAAAACTGTTCGCGGCTGGCATATCTGGAAGTTGAAGCTGGTGGATGCGCGGCTCTATTTTGTCAGCATGATTGTAGGCTTGCTGACAGGCCTCATTGCGGTTCCTTATCATTATCTGCTCTATTATTTGCTGCATATCCGTAGCGACTTCTTTGCATCCCGTCCGGCCTGGTACTGGCATATCCCATTGTTCTTATCGTTTTGGGGAATTCTGATTCTTGTATCCCGTATGGTCGGCAGAATGCCTCTTATCGGTGGTGGCGGCATTCCGCAGACACGTGGGGCAATTAACGGCCGGATCACTTATAAGCATCCGTTCATAGAGCTGGTGTCCAAATTCACCGGCGGAATCCTTTCCGTTTCTGCCGGATTGTCATTGGGGCGCGAAGGGCCGTCCGTACAGATAGGTTCTTATATAGGCAGTCTCGTTTCACGGTGGACGCATATTCTGCAGGGAGAACGCAAGCAGTTACTGGCGGCGGGAGCAGGAGCGGGGCTTGCGGCCGCCTTTGCCGCACCGCTGGCCTCTTCATTGATTGTGATTGAGTCTATCGAACGTTTCGACGCACCCAAGACGGCTATTACTACGCTGTTGGCCGGTGTGGTGGCAGGGGCTATTGCCAGTTTGGTTTTCCCCGTGAACCCTTATCATCTGATTGAGGTGTCGGAACCGGTTTTGACCTTTTTCGTCCAGATGAAATATTTTCTCATACTGGCTGTCATTATTTCCATTACCGGTAAAATATACTCTGCGCTTATGATTTCGTTTAAACGGGTATATTCTACGGTCAAGTCTCCGGTATATATCAAGATGTTTTATTTGGTACTGGTTGCTTACATTATCTCATTGATGCAAGTAAACCTGACGGGCGGCGGCGAACAATTCTTGCTGGAACAGGCGCAGAACGGCAGTACGGAAATAATGTGGGTACTTGCTGTCATGCTGCTGCATTTCGGTTTCTCGGTATGCTCCGTTTCTTCCGGTCTTCCGGGCGGAAGCTTTATTCCTACTTTGGTGACAGGCGGGTTGTTGGGGCAACTTGTAGGGTTGATTGCTGTGAGGCACGGCATTATCGAGCCTCAAAATATCACTTACGTCATGCTGATATCCATGTCTGCATTCCTGGTGGCTATTGAGCGTACTCCGCTTACGGCTATTGTGCTGATAACAGAGATTACCGGGCATTTTGAGGTTTTCTACCCTTCGGTGGTAGTAGGCGGGCTGACCTATTATTTTACGGAACTGCTCCAGATGAAGTCCTTCAATGTCACTTTGTATGAAGATATGATTAACTCTTCCGATTTCCGGGAAGAAAAACGATATACTCTGTCGGTAGAGGTCATGACGGGTTCCTATTTTGACGGAAAATCCGTAAGCGAACTTTCCTTGCCCGAACACTGCGTTATCATCAATGTGCATAGGGACGGAAAAAACCTGGTCCCTGCGGAAACAAGTTTGATTCCGGGAGACCAGGTGCAGATTGAAATGGATTCGCAGGACATAGAGAAACTCTATGAACCGCTCGTCAGTATGGCGAATATCTATTAGGCCAGATTGCCTATTTCATCCAGATTCTTCTGAATGTCGTTGTCGGTCAATTCATAATTTTGCAAGTCACCGGCCAGGTATTTGTCGTACGACGCCATATCGATGAGGCCATGACCGGACAGGTTGAACAGGATAACTTTTTCTTCACCCGTTTCCTTGCATTTATTCGCTTCGCGGATGGTGGCTGCAATGGCGTGGCAAGATTCCGGCGCGGGAATGATACCCTCCACTTGTGCGAACAGGCAGCCCGCCTCGAACGATTCGAGTTGCTTGATGTCCATTGCTTCCATATATCCGTCTTTCAACAGTTGTGATACGATGACACCCGCGCCGTGATAACGCAGACCGCCGGCGTGAATGTTGGCGGGAGCGAAGTTATGTCCCAGTGTAAACATCGGCAGCAACGGAGTATACCCGGCTTCATCGCCGAAGTCATATTGGAATTTACCGCGTGTCAGCTTCGGACAGGAGGCCGGTTCGGCGGCGACGAAACGTGTTTTCTTTCCTTCAAGAATGGTATGGCGCATGAATGGGAATGCGATACCGCCGAAATTGGAACCGCCGCCAAAGCACGCGATAACCGTGTCGGGATATTCACCGGCCATTTCCATCTGTTTCTCGGCTTCCAGTCCGATTACAGTCTGATGCAGGGTGACGTGGCTCAATACGGAACCGAGTGTATATTTACAGTTGGGAGTGGTGCGTGCCAGTTCGATAGCCTCGGAAATAGCCGTACCCAATGAACCCTGATGATTGGGGTGGGTGGTCAGAATATCTTTCCCGGCACGGGTAGACATGGACGGTGAAGGAGTAACCTGCGCACCGAATGTTTGCATGATGCTGCGACGGTAAGGCTTTTGTTCATAGCTGATTTTTACTTGATAGACAGCAGCTTCCAGACCGAAGAGGCGGGCGGCATAGGCCAGTGAGGCTCCCCATTGCCCGGCTCCGGTTTCGGTAGTGACATTCGTCACGCCCTCTTGCTTGCAGTAGTAAGCCTGCGGTATGGCGGAGTTCAGTTTGTGAGAACCCATGGGGCTGACACTCTCGTTCTTGAAGTAGATATGTGCCGGTGTGCCGAGCGCTTTTTCCAGTCCGTAGGCGCGTACCAGCGGAGTGCTTCGGTAGTATTTATACATTTCGCGCACCTGTTCGGGAATTTCAATCCACGCATCTGCCTGATTGAGCTCCTGGCGGCAAAGTTCTTTTGCGAAAATGGGATACAAATCTTCCGCTTTTAACGGTTGCTTGGTAGCGGGATTAAGCGGCGGCATGGGTTTGGTTACCATATCGGCTTGTATATTATACCAGTAACGTGGAATTTCGTCTTCCGGAAGAATGAATCTTTTTGTCTTGTTGCTCATAGTGGTTATAAATTAAAAGTGATTCAGTGTCCAAATGTAGCTATTATTTTTAAACCAATTTCTTTTTTCCATTGTTTTTTGTTTATGAAGGTAGATTTGTCTAAGTTTGCCACGTTTCATCAATCGGTGTATTTATGAAGATTTATCATAAGTTTCTTTTGTATCAAAATAAGTGGATTCATCCTTATGTACGTGTGGCGTTGGGGGTGATGACGACCCTGACCTACCTGGCATCCATCCTGTTGATTGTCGGTTTGGTGTATGAACATGGATTTACAATTTCGGTTGCGGAAGCTCACCAGTTGCAACGTCTGTATCATGGAGTGTGGATTGTCTTTCTGAGCGATATATCCTTGCGTATCGCATTGGAATATAAAGATACGAGGCAGACCTTTAGCAAGCTGACGTGGATATTGACTTTCCTGCTTTATCTGACGCTGGTTCCGGTAGTTTTTCATCGTCCGGAGGTGGAAGGGGCCATACAGGCTGTCTGGGATTTTCTGAACGGCAGGATATATCATCTCGCGTTGCTGCTGATGCTTTCTTTCCTGAATCTGTCTTATGGCTTGGTACGTTTGCTGGGACGACGGACAAACCCTTCGCTTATTCTGGCAGTCAGTTTTCTCATTATCATACTCATCGGGACGGGATTGCTGATGCTCCCCCGTTCTACGGTGGCGGGTATCTCGTGGGTGGATTCGCTGTTTATTTCCACCAGTGCGGTGTGTGTGACGGGGCTTACCTCGGTGGATGTGGCATCCACCTTTACGACGACGGGCTTTGTAATCATCATCCTGCTGATTCAGATTGGCGGTTTGGGAGTAATGACGCTGACGAGCTTCTTTGCAATGTTCTTTATGGGGAATACTTCGCTGTACAATCAGTTGGTGGTGCGTGATATGGTCAGTTCCAATTCATTGAATTCATTGCTGTCCACACTGGTCTATATCCTCGGCTTTACATTGGCGATAGAGGGGGCGGGCATGCTCGCTATTTGGAGCGATATTCACGGCACGATGGGGATGGATATACACGAGGAATTGGCTTTCTCGGCTTTCCACTCCATATCGGCGTTCTGTAACGCCGGTTTTTCCACATTACCGGGCAATTTGGGCAATCCGCTGCTGATGTCAGGCCATAATCCGTTCTATATATACATCTCTTTATTGATTATTCTTGGCGGTATCGGTTTTCCGATATTGGTGAATTTCAAGGATATCATCCTTTACCATATACGCCGTTTCTGGAGATTTCTGCGTACGTGGGAGTGGGACGGCCGCCGTTTTTACCACCTCTACAATCTGAATACGCGTATCGTGCTGATTGTTACCTTCCTGTTGCTGGTGGTCGGTACGGCCGGTATCGCTCTTTTTGAGTGGAACGCGTCTTTTGCGGGTATGTCGGTTGCCGATAAGTGGACGCAGGCGTTCTTCAATGCGTCTTGTCCCCGTACGGCCGGCTTCTCCAGCGTGGATTTAGCCGGTTTGAGCGTGCAGACCTTATTGATTTACCTTATTCTTATGTGGATTGGCGGCGGTTCGCAGTCTACTGCAGGCGGTATCAAGGTGAATGCTTTTGCTGTCGTGGTATTGAATCTTGTGGCTGTATTGCGCGGCACGGAGCGGGTAGAGGTGTTTGGACGCGAATTGTCTTACGACTCCATCCGCCGTTCTAATGCTACGGTGGTGATGTCGTTCGGAGTATTGTTTGTATTTATATTTATTATCAGCATATTGGAGCCGAAGCTGTCTTTGCTCACGGTTACCTTTGAATGTGTTTCGGCCATCAGTACGGTCGGTTCCAGTTTAAACGCCACGCCTCTGCTGGGCAATGACAGTAAACTGCTGGTTGCGCTTTTGATGTTTGTCGGGCGTGTAGGGCTGATAACGTTGATGCTTGGTATCATCAAGCAGAAAAAAAATACGAAGTATCAGTATCCGAGTGGACAGATTATTATTAATTAATGACTTATATGAAGTATATTATTATCGGTTTGGGAAATTACGGCCATGTGCTTGCCGAGGAACTTTCTGCTTTGGGGCATGAAGTGATAGGTGCGGATATCAGTGCCGGTCGTGTGGATAGCTTAAAGGACAAGATAGCAACCGCATTTGTGATTGATGCGACTGACGAACAGGCTTTGTCCGTACTTCCGCTGAACAGCGTCGATGTCGTGATTGTGGCCATCGGTGAGAATTTTGGCGCGTCTATCCGCGTGGTGGCGTTGTTGAAGCAGAAAAAGGTGAAACGCATTTATGCCAGGGCTATCGACGGGGTTCATCGTTCGGTGCTTGAAGCTTTCGGGTTGGAACGTATTCTTACTCCCGAAGAAGATGCGGCTCGCGGTCTGGTTCATCTGTTGGAATTTGGCGCGGATATTGAAACTTTCCGTGTAGATTCCAACTATTATGTAATGAAGTTCACTGTGCCCGAAAGATTCATCGGCTATGGTGTCAATGAATTGAAGCTCGATAATGAATTCGGCTTGAAGCTGCTTGCGCTGAAACGTGCCGAAACGCTGAAAAACTGTCTGGGCATCTCTTTCATAGAGCATGATGTTGTAAACGAGTTGCCGGATAACGACCAGATACAGGCAGGAGACCAGCTGGTGTGTTATGGGCGGTATCAGGATTTCCGGAAGTTCTGGAAGGCGCTGTGATAATCGGATGCATTTTCTTTGTGATTTTATTGCTTTTCCTATGGAAGAGTAGTACCTTTACTTCCTAATAGCAAATCGTTCCACCACGGAGTAAATTTCGTTCCGCCATGGAGAAAGTTGTGTTCCACCATGATGGAACGAAATTTACTCCGCGGTGGAACGATTTAGTATTGGGATGGTTTTCTCTCTTTGTCACCGTGAGAAAGGATGCCGGGTATGACTATGGTGAAGCTTAATATCAAAGAATATGAGTGCTTATTATGACCTTTTTGAAAAGCCGGATATTGGTCGGACCGGAGAACAGCAGCCTCTTTATGCCCGCTTTGTGCCTAAAGGGACAATTGATAAAAAAGAGTTTATAGACCGCGTACATCTTTTCACGGGTATCAGCCGAAGTGTGCTTGAGGGGACAATGGCGGCTTTTATGGACGAGTTACGCGATTGCCTGGCTAACGGTTGGACGGTAGAGTTGGGAGAACTTGGCTATTTTACTCCTTCACTGAGCTGCCAACGCCGTGCAATGGAGAAAGATAAAGTGCGTGCCGCGTCCGTGGCTCTGCGCGGACTGAATTTTCGTTTGGGAAAGCGGTTCTATGAGGAATTAGGCGGTAAGATGAAGCTTGAACGTAAGCCGCGACCTGTGGTATCGGCTTCCTCGGATACCTTTTTATCTATGGAGCGCCGTTTTCAATTACTGGACGAATACTTACAGCGGAACCCTTGTATCAACCGTGCCCAATATGCCCGCCTGACGGGACGTAGCTACAAACAAGCCATTAACGATTTGAATCTGTTCATAGAAAACGGGGTATTGTTCAGATACGGAATGGGCAGGAATGTGGTGTATGCGGGAAAAAAGTGAAATATTTTTCATTGATTTATATCTTTTTATTTATCAGAGACTTACTTATCCTTATTAATCCTTCTTTATCCTTACTGAAACTTACTGAAACGACAGTTAAAGCACCATGCCGGTTTGCGCCTGTTGTATCTTTGTATCGTGATCACAGAGAAACAGGTTTTGCAAACTGACGAGTGAACAAGGCCGAAAACAAATTTATTAATCATTTAAAATTAAAAGAATTATGGCATTTAATTATGAAGTGAAGAAGAGAGTGTTCGGTTTTGATAAGACAAAAACGGAAAAGTATGTGGCGCAAATGAAGACGCTGGGTATAATACAGTTTGGAGATTTATGCGATGAAGTCACTAAGGTAGGCATGGCTCCGCGTGGTGTGGTGAAGATGGTATTGGATGGGTTGATAGACACATTGAATATAAACATAAACAAGGGCTTTTCTGTGCAGTTAGGTGATTTTGGCTGTTTTCGTCCGGGTATTAACGCGAAAAGTCAGGATAAGCAGGAAGATGTGAAATCGGATACGGTTTATCGCCGAAAGATAATTTTTACTCCGGGGCAGTATTTTAAAGAGATGCTGACACGTGCCAGCGTGACGAGAGCTAATTGGGAAAACTCGGAAATAACTTCGGGAGGCGGTTCTAATCCTGATGCCGGTGGCAATGGAGAAGAGGAAAACCCGCTGGGGTAATATGCTTTCCATCTGTTTAAACTAAGTGGATGTAGATGAGGAAGATATGAACTTCTTTTATAAGGGTTCATATCTTTCCTCTGATTACTTGACTTTGCCTTTCGAATGTTGTATCTTTACATCAATAATAAAAAACGGCACATAATGATAAACCTGCAAAAAACTATGGAAAATGAAAATGACTTTCGCATCAGGACGTATACGAAAAAAGAATTAGCATGTTTGTATTGCCCCAATGCTACGGCACGCTGCGCCATTCGTACATTGACACGCTGGATTAAACGCAATCGCGAATTGTATGCGGAACTGCTTCTTACGGGATATCATGTAAGAGTACGGACTTTTATGCCGAGACAAGTCGGGATTATCGTTCACTATTTGGATGAGCCTTAATTAACGGGCTGCTTTTAAGTTCATAAAAAACGGAAAGCTTTAATAGCATTCATTTGTATTTCTCCCGCTCTTTTTGTTCCTTTGCCCTTGTCAATTTAAAAAATGAATCAATGAAAACCGTTGTTTATATAGTGACTTGTGTGGTAGCGTTGTCAGTCGTTTCCTGTACATCCCGGCAAAAGGGCGGAGACGATGTGCAGGTATTGATGCAGGACAGCACCGTGGCTTCCGCTCCACAGCGCATGCAGGTTTCCGATACCAAAGTGACCATTACTTATAAAGGTAAGGAGTATCGCTCGTCTGTGGTGCGCCGTCCGGATGACAGCCTGCCCATTGTGAAGAATGAACAAGGCGAGAAGTTCGTTGATAACAGCATTACCCTGCGCATCACCTGTGGCGGTAAGCAGATTGTAGACAGGGTGTTTACGAAAGAGAGTTTCGCCTCGCTGGTGGATGCCGGATTTATGAAGTACGCTATTCTGGAAGGGTTGGTTTATGATAAAACTACCCCTCAGGGAATTATTTATGCTGCCAGCATCTGCTATCCGCAAACAGACCTCTACGTGCCTCTCCGACTGACGGTTTCCGCCGACGGTAAAATCTCGATGGCAAAAGAAGAACTGTTGGAAGATGTGTACGAGGAAGATACTGTTTCCAATTGATGTTCGGGTAATTCCAGAATGATTCCAGATTTGTGAGGTTCCTTTGCTGACATGAAAATCCTGATTGTAGAAGATGAGCAAGATTTGCGGGAAACCATTCGCGCTTCGCTCCTGAAAGAGAAGTTTGTTGTAGAAACGGCTGCCGATTATTTTTCGGCATTGGATAAGATAAACGACTATGATTACGACTGCATCCTGCTGGACATTATGTTGCCGGGCGGAAGCGGTCTGGATTTGTTGCGTGAGTTAAAGCGCTTGCGCCGTACGGACAGTGTGCTTATCATCTCCGCCAAAGATTCGCTGGATGATAAGGTGGACGGTCTGGAACTCGGAGCCGATGATTATCTGACGAAACCTTTCCACTTGGCAGAGTTGAATGCCCGCATAAAGTCTTTGATCCGCCGCCGTCAGACGCAGGGTGATGTGACGGTCACCGTAGGTAATTTGCTGCTCTATCCTGACAAACGGCAGGCGGAAGTGGACGGTGCGCCTTTGCAACTGAACCGTAAGGAGTTCGATTTACTGTATTACTTTGTGGTGAATCCCAATCGGGTTATTAATAAAATGAGCCTTGCGGAGTCGGTATGGGGTGATAATATAGACCAGGTCGATTCTTTGGATTTCATTTACTCGCAAGTAAAGAATCTGCGCAAGAAATTGAAGCAGGCCGGCGCTTCCGTGGAACTGAAAGCCGTCTATGGCTTTGGTTATAAACTGTCCGAGTTATGAAACTGGTATATTACACATATCGCAAAATCTCCTTATTGCTATTTGTCCTGATGACTGTATGGGGTGTATTGTTTTATTATGCCATTATCGATGAGGTTGTTGACGAAACGGATGATACGCTGGAAAATTATGCCGGGATATTAATGGAACATGCGCTTCACGACCCCTCTGTTCTTGAAACGGAAGGCTCTCTGATGTCTTTCTATAAATTCCTTCCTATCTCCGAAGAAGAGGGACGCCATTATCGGGAAGTCTTCTATGATTCTACCGTCTATATCGAACTTGAGGATGAGGACGAGCCGGTACGTGTGATGCGCACGGCTTTTCGTATGCCCGACGGACAGTTTTATGAGCTTACTCTGATGATTTCCATCTTGGAACGCGACGATATGGTAGAGGCGATGCTCTGGTATCTGGGAGCATTGTTCCTGCTTTTCCTGATTTGTACCTCTGTCGGTATTCAGCTGGTGCTGAAAGGAGTGTTCCGCCCGTTGCATAAACTACTGGACTGGTTGCATGGCATCCAGCCCGGAAAGGAAGTTCCGGTGTTGGAGAATCCTACGAAAATACGTGAGTTCCGCCAACTGAGTGAGGCGGCGGTAGATATGGGAAACCGTAGTTATAAAGCCTATGAGGAGCAGAAGCAATTTATAGAAAACGCTTCGCATGAGTTGCAGACACCGCTTGCCATTGTACGTGGCAAAGTGGAGTTACTGGCGGAAAGCGATAGTCTGACAGAACAACAGATGAAGGAACTGGATGAAATTTACGCCACTTTGGGGCGTGCGGTGAAACTGAATAAGTCTTTGTTGCTGCTTTCCCGCATAGAGAACGGACAGTACACGGAGTCGGAAGATGTATCGGTAGACGAGATACTGGATAATCTTCTGCCTGATTTGATGGATATATACGAGCACAAGCAGGTACGCTTGCTGCGTAAGCAGGGAGAACATCCTTTTATTATCCGCTGTAATCATTCGTTGGCGCAGATTTTGGTTTCCAATCTGGTGAAGAACGCGTTGCTTCATAATGAAGAAGAGGGAGAGTTGCAGATACTTACCACTCCGGTTTCATTGACAATAAAGAATACGGGTGATACTCCTTTGGATGGTGAAAAACTGTTCCGCCGTTTCTATCACAGCGTTGACGGAAAGAAAGAATCCACCGGATTAGGGCTTGCCATAGCCCGTTCTATCGCTCGGATTTCGGCTTTGAAGCTCACGTACGAATGGCAGGACGGGATGCATTGCTTCCTGCTTGTTAAAGAAAATAAAAATAACCGTTAACGCCTGTTATTCCCAAATCTTTCCTATTTCTCTGTCGTTATTTGCAGTGTGAATGATACGAAACGAATTAGTAACATTAAAAAATAACGATTATGAAGAAAGTATTGTCTATTCTTGTATTGGCTCTTATAGCCGTTCAGTTTGCATTTGCCGGCGATGTCATTACACGCGATGCCAAGCAGCTGCCTTTGACCGCCCGTAACTTTATCAACCAGTATTTCACCAAGCCGCAAATCTCACATATTAAGATTGAGACCGGCATGCTGGGCTCTAAAAAGTATGAGGTACTGTTGACCGACCGTACCGAGATTGATTTTGACAGTAACGGTAACTGGACAGAAGTCGACTGTAAGAAAGCTGCCGTACCCGAAGCATTGATTCCGGTATCTGTGCGAGAATACGTAAAAACAAACTTTCCGCAGGAGATGATCACCAAGATTGAACGCGGACGGAGCGGGGTGGAAGTTGAACTCGCCAATGATTACTCCTTGAAATTCAATAGTAAAGGTAAGTTTGTCAGCATGGACGATTGATTGTAACATGGAATGTATCACTTTAATTTTAATGGCATAATATGAAAATGAAGTTTCAACTATTGGCGATGATGTTTATTGCTGCATTGGCTTTCAGCGCGTGTGGCGATGATGACAAGAACGATGGCATAACCGTTCCGGATGCGGTTTCTAAAGTTTTAAAGAATAAATATCCCGCTGCTACCGATATTGAGTGGGAGCGGAAAGGCGATTATTTCGTGGCCGACTGCTGGATGGACGGTAAAGAAATGGATGTGTGGTATGATACTCAGGCCGTTTGGCGATTGACCGAGGTTGATATCCTTTGGGGGAGTTTGCCCCCTACGGTACAGACTGCTTTTGAGGGTGGGGAATATGCTAACTGGAAGCGGGAAGACATCGATATGCTCGAATACCCCGTACAGCCCGTCCAATACGTTATCGAGGTAGAAAAAGGTAATCTGGAATATCAGTTATTCTATGCTGAGGACGGCGCTTTATTGCAACAGCGTGATGTCAGTGGTGATAAAGACGATACGCACTGGCCGATGTAAAAAAAAAGTGGCGGAGTGAGCCACTTTTTTTTACATCGGTTTATAATCTTTAGCCAGACCGCCCTCGCTTGTTTCCTTGTAAAGTGACGGCAAGTCATTTCCGGTTTCTTTCATAACCTCTACTACCTTGTCGAAAGATACGCGGTGCATACCGTCGGTGAAAGAGGAGTAGAGATTGGCATCCAAAGCGCGTGCGGCGGCATAGGCATTGCGCTCTATACACGGAATTTGCACCAATCCGCATACGGGGTCGCAGGTCATTCCCAGGTGATGCTCCAAACCCATTTCTGCGGCATATTCTATTTGTGCGGGGCTACCGCCAAACAACTGATTGGCTGCTGCCGAGGCCATTGCGCAGGCTACGCCGACTTCTCCCTGACATCCTACTTCCGCACCCGAAATGGAAGCGTTGGTCTTTACTATATTTCCTACCAATCCGGCTGTGGCAAGGGCGCGTAGGATACGTGTGTCGCTAAACTCACGGCTCTTGGCCAGATGATAAAGCACGGCAGGCATCACGCCGCACGAACCGCATGTGGGAGCAGTAACAATCACACCGCCCGAAGCGTTTTCCTCACTCACTGCCAATGCGTAGGCGAATACCAGTCCGCGTGATTGCAGAGACTGTTTATATCCGCTGGCACGTATGTAATAGGTTGAGGCTTTGCGTCGTAAGTTCAGTGGGCCGGGGAGTACTCCTTCCTGTTCCAAACCCCGTTTTACGGCATTCTGCATGGTTTTCCACACTTCTTGCAGATAGTCCCATATATCGCTGTCTTCACATTCCTTGACATATTCCCAATAACTTTTCCCTGTGCGTTCGCACCATTGCAGAATTTCCGTCATGCTGTTCATGGAGTACACATCGGGGGTGTTAACCGAGGACGCTCCGTCGCTCTCTTCCGCCAAAGCGCCGCCGCCGATGCTGAACACTACCCATTGGTCGGTTTCTTTTCCCTCTTTGTCTACCGAAACGAACTTCATTCCGTTCGGGTGGAAAGGAAGGAAAATCTTAGGTTCCCAAATAATCTCTACCGGCGCTACCGGTTGCAGCACTTCGGTAATGGCGATATTGGTCATGTGGCCTTTGCCTGTTGCCGCCAGACTGCCGTATAGCGTTACTTTGAATGCCGTTGCTTCCGGATGTCTTTCCAGAAATATTTCGGCGGCTTTGCGGGGGCCCATTGTATGGCTGCTTGAAGGGCCTGTACCGATGCGATAGAGTTCTTTGATTGATTTCATGTTGGCAATTAGTTATCGGGTAATTAGTATTTATTTAATTTCTATTTCTCAATTTCTATTTCACAATTCTCAATTAACTCAAGTCTACCACCGTAATTCCCGCCCCGCCGAACTGGATGTGTTCGTCGGCGAAATGGCTTACGCCGGGTACGGTTTGCAGATACTGACGAATAAGAGTACGCAGAATGCCCGTACCTGTTCCATGAAGAATCCGTACGCGGGACATTCCTACCAATATGGCATCGTCTATAAAATAGGTCACTGCTTGCAAGGCCTCATCTCCACGCATGCCGCGTACATCTATGTCTTGTTTGAAGTTCAACTTCTTTTCGTACATGCTGTCTTGGGTTTGCGAACTGATGTAAGTACTTTTGGTAGAAACATCCGCTTGCTTGGGCTGCGCATTTGTCCGTTCCAGTCTGTCCAGCTTGACGGTGGTTTTGATGCTGCCGAATGCAACGACGGCGTTCTTGCCGTTTATCTCCAGCACTTCGCCTACCGAAGTTTGCCCTTTTATCTTGACATTGCTTCCGGGTACGATTGCTGCGAGGCGTTCGGCCTCTTTCCGCGCTTGTTGTTCTGCCAATGCTTGTGCGGACAGTGCGTTTTCCTGACCTCTATTGGCTTTCTTCTCTTTCTTCCGGTTCTGTTTTTCTTTCAGTTTTTCTATTTTACGGGCAATCTTTTCTTCCTGTTCTTTGGCGGCAAGAGCTTCCATCGATTCGCGGAAGTCACTTAATTCCTGACGTACCTGACGTGTCTTTTCCTTTTCGGCTTGCACCTCTTTAATAGTACGGATGGTATTTTCAATGCGGGCGTTGGCTTCCTGCATCAGTTGTTCCGCTTCTTCTTTGGCTTTCCGTAGAATCTCCTTGCGTGATTTCTGCAATTCCTCTATCTCCGCCTGATAGCGGGCGATGGTTTCTTCCATATGCTTTTCGCGTTGCCGGATGGTCTGGCGCTTGCCTTCCCAGTATCGTTTGTCACGTACGATATCTTGCAGATACTTGTCGGCATTGATGTACTCGCTGCCTACAATCTCCGAGGCATCGGCAATTACATCTTCCGGCAATCCGATTTTACGGGCTATCTCTACGGCGAACGAACTGCCCGGATTGCCTATCTGGAGTTGGAATAAAGCCTGCATCAAATGGCGGTCGTATAGCATGGCGCCATTCACCACCCCTTCGTGGTCTTCGGCAAAATGCTTCAGATTCTGGTAGTGCGTGGTGATAACGCCGAATGTCTGCTTTTGGTTGAAACGTTTCAGAACGGCCTCGGCTATCGCTCCGCCAATCTGGGGTTCCGTACCGCCGCCAAACTCATCGATAAGGATAAGGCTGCGTTCGTTACAGCTCTTCATCATTATCTTCATGTTCGTAAGATGCGAAGAGTAGGTGCTCAGGTCGTCTTCGATAGACTGCTCGTCACCGATGTCAATGAATATATTGCTGAATATACCGGCGTGACTGCGTTCGTGCATCGGGATGAGCAGGCCGCATTGCAACATGTATTGAAGCAGTCCTACGGTTTTCAGGCAGACTGACTTTCCACCGGCATTCGGGCCGGAGATGATGAGGATACGTTGTTTTTCGTTCAACTCTATATCCAGCGGTACTACTTTCTTTCCATGTTTGGCAAGGGAGAGTTGCAACAGCGGGTGTACTGCCATTGTCCAGTCTAACACCTGCTTATTCTCGAAAGCCGGTTTCAACCCGGTGATTTGTTCGGAGAATAATGCTTTGGCACGGATAAAGTCGATTTCGGCGAGAAATTCGTACGATAACAACACATCGGGGATGGACGGACGCAACAGGTTGGAAAACTCCATAAGGATGCGGATAATCTCCCGTCGTTCGTCACCCTCGAGTTCGCGGATGCGGTTGTTGGCTTCCACTACTTCGGCGGGTTCGATGAACACGGTTTTACCACTGGCGGATTCATCGTGTACGATACCTTTTATTTTTCGCTTCAAGGCGGGTACTACCGGAATCACCAGTCGTCCGTCGCGCATGGTGGGGGCTACGTCTTTATCTACGACACCTTCCGACTGGGCATTGCGTAAGATGCTGTTCAGTGAACGTGAGATGCTTCCCATCGTACTTGCCAGTTCGCGGCGGATGCGTGACAGTTCTGCCGATGCGTTATCTTTTATTTTTCCGTAAGGTGAAAGAATACCGTTTATTTTTCCGATAAGTTGGGGAAATACCGTTATATCTCCCGCCAGTCGTTTCAGACAAGGGTAGGGGGATGTGCTTTCCTCTTCGTCCTCGCTTTTTTGCAGGAAACGTACAATATCGCGTATCGTTTCCAGGGAACGGCGCAGGTCGAAAAGTTCCTGTTCATCCAAGTACATGCCTTCCACCCGTATTCGTTTCAGGGACGGACGTACATCAAAAAAATATTGTGCCGGGAAATTATCTTCTTCTTGGAGTATACGTACGAATTCTGTAACCTGATCCAGACGCTCTTCCACTTCACTAAAGCGGTCGGAGAATGCCATGTCTGTCACTCGTTCTTCGCCAAGCGTACTGAGACATTTTTCTTTCAGCAGTTGGCGTATCTGGTCGAAGCCTATCTTCTGTTCAAAGTTCTGTGGGTATATCATGGATGCAAAAGTACAATTATTTCGTGAAAAAATAAGAAGTATGTTTGCAGAATTAAAAATGATTTGTACCTTTGCACCGCTTTAAGAGAGAAGCATTTCTGAAAAGGAAGTTTTGGAGAGGTGGCAGAGTGGTCGATTGCGGCGGTCTTGAAAACCGTTGTGCTGCGAGGCACCCGGGGTTCGAATCCCTGTCTCTCCGCAATAAACGCTGAAAATCAGCAAATTGCAAAACAAACACCCAATTTTACACCCAAGAATGTAAAATTGGGTGTTTTTGTATTATTTAAGATGAAACGCATCTTTGCTAAGAAAGTGATTGGGTAAAAACAAAGCAAACGAAGAGAGAATAATCAAGTTGTTCTCTCTTCGTTTGCTTAATAGAATATACACACTGCAATGTATCAATCCAATATGTGTTCTGGGATAGATGTGGTAGTTAATACACCTGTAATTTGATAATCTGTATCAGGAACAGTCAGCGTCATAGTCGTGTCTATAGGTGCAACGCTTTTTGTATGGGTGTTGTCAATGAGTTCTTTCCAATCTACACCCAAATAGGCTTGGATAAGACTAAAT
>CEAZ01041583.1_pt1 | contig 32221 bp, 20 predicted proteins | sample 557361 | NCBI WGS metagenome assembly CEAZ01 (sample SAMEA3182074, study PRJEB8094) | gut metagenome | biome: human; feature: gut; material: Stool; isolation source: human stools | place: Canada | collected 2012-02-22 | reverse complement strand
CTCCCAGTGTCGCGCCGAGCGCGAAAAAGACGACGATTTCGTAGTAGCTGAGGATGGTTTTCTTTGTATCGGGGTCTCGTGTGCGGACATAATGGAATATCTGCTCGGTAGCGCTGCGGAGATTGCCGGTACACATGGTCGTCGCCACGCTGTGCCCGTTGACTTTCCTGAAACTTTCCACTTGTACGGCGCAGACGAAGGAAACCAGGATGTTGACGGCCGTATCCCACATCCCCGAGGCCATGAAGGCCGGAAAAAACAGGAGAAGCGCCTCGAAGAAAACAACGATCTGCCTCCAGTGCAGCAGATCGTATTCCTTGAACTTGGCCCGTATCCATTCCGTGAACAGGATGCCCAGGGCAAACGCGATGATGGGGAAGAGGTAAAAGGCGACTTCCTTGATATTGCCTTCCGCAAGGTTGAGCCCGAGGAGCACGACATTCCCTGTCTGCGCATTGGCAAAGACATGTCCTCGCGTGATGTAGGTGTAGACATCAAGGAATCCTCCCGTCATCGTCAGCAGGGCGCAGAGCAGGAAAGATTCCGATACCTGAATGTGTTTGCCGTGTTTCATCCTTTGATTCAACCCGAACGGCGACTTTCCCTTGGAAAGTCGCCGGATGCGCCGGCCGGTTCCTTTTCCCCTGTGGGAGGGCGGCTGGCCGTATTCCTGTTTGCCTGCGTTCCGCAACCTTTTGCAGAAAGTATTTGGAACGCAACGGGGTGAACAGGTATCCCCGTTGGATTGAGAAGTCAAGTAAAGCAATGTGATACATCATACGGAGAGGCGTTTTTCATTTCTCCCTGTCCATTTTTCTCTTCTCTTTTCGCAACGCGGCAATAGAAATGTGCGTGGCATGTTTTCGGGGGAACACGCCACGCACATTATGGGGAGGAGATACAGCTTACGCGGTATCCCTGTTGGAGCGCTGAAGGAATGCCAGCGGTACATCCGTATAAAAACAGACAAAAGCTATGGAAATCACGAAGGAAAAAGATGAACGTTTCTCATTGATCCGCTATTTGGCGGCGAGGCCTTCTTCATGCTTATGGGATTGAGCAAAGGAAGGACATCCTGTGTTGCCATGTCCGTATTCAGCACATGAGTACGCTCTTTTTCTATCATACTGAAAGAATATCCAAAAGGCAATGCGCTTCGGCAAGGCTGCAATGTCCAGGAAGAAAAACGAAACATGGCAACGCGGGCTACGCCGCCGCAGCAAACAAAAAGCCCTGCCGGGAATCCCGGCAGGGCATAAAGGCGGGGAAGTAAAGACGGCTTAGTTGGCGGGAACCACAGCGCCTTCGTACTTCTTGGTCATGAATTCCTTGACCTGATCGCTCTTGAGAGCGTCGATCAGCGCCTTGAGTTCAGGACGGTTTTCATCTCCGGCACGCACGGCGAGGATATTGGCGTAGGTCGTCGCGGCGATGGAGTCGGCCTTTTCGGCGGACAGCGCGTCGGCCACTTTGAGGCCGCCGAGGATGGCGTAGTTGCCGTTGATGATCGCGAGGTCGACGTCAGGCAGGGCGCGGACGAGCTGAGCCGCTTCGATTTCTTCGATCTTGAGCTTCTTGGGGTTTTCCGCGATGTCGCGGCGGGTGGCGGTGAGGCCGGCGCCGTCCTTCAGCTTGATGAGCCCGTTGGACTGGAGGAGCAGCAGTGCGCGGGCTTCGTTGGTGGTGTCGTTGGGCACGGCCACCATAGCGCCGTCCTTCAGGGCGCCAAGGGACTTCGTCTTGCCGGCGTAGATGCCGAAGGGTTCGTAGTGCACGGTACCGATGGAGACCAGCTTGGTGCCCTTTTCCTTGTTGAAATCGTCAAGATAGGGCTTGTGCTGGAAGAAGTTGGCATCCAGCTCCTTGCCTTCGAGCGCCATGTTGGGCTGCACGTAGTCGGAGTATTCGATGATCTGGAGTTCATAACCCTGCGGTTTCAGAACATCGTTGGCGACCTTGAGGATTTCCGCGTGAGGCGTCGGGGAAGCGCCGACACGGATTTTCGTGGTGGCCTGAGCCGCGGTTGCGGAACCGGCTGCGACGACAAGGGACAGGGCCGCGGCCAGAAGGGCGGAGCGGAAGTTTTTCATGATACCGTATCCTTATCAAAGGTTAAAGGTTCACGGCCGCGGGCGTGGGCCCAAGAAGCCGTTTGTCGCGGAAAAAGATCAGGAAATGCGCCTGTCGCTTCGCTTGGTGGCCCAGTTGCCGAAGCTCTGGAATACCTGCACGATGACGATGAGCAGGACGACGGTGATGAACATGATGTCGGTCTGGTAGCGGTTGTACCCGTACATGATCGCCAGTTTGCCGAGGCCCCCGCCGCCGACGGCGCCCGACATGGCGGAGTAGCCGAGGATCGTGGTCGCCGCGATGGCGCTGCCGTTGATGAGCGAAGGCAGCGCTTCGGGCAAAAGCACCTTCATGATGATCTGCATGGTGGACGCCCCCATGGACTGCGCCGCCTCAATGACGCCGCCGTCCACTTCGAGCAGGGAGGATTCCACAAGCCGGGCCACGAAGGGCGCGGCGGCGATGACCAGCGGGACGACCGTGGCGTTGTTGCCGATGGTCGTTCCCACGAGCAGGCGGGTCAGGGGAATGACCGCGATCATGAGGATAAGAAATGGGAACGAGCGGGTCAGGTTCACAACGACATCAAGCACGGCGTAGATCATGGGCCGGGGCGTGATGCCGTCCTGACGGCAGATGACGAGGACCGTCCCCATCATCATGCCGAACACATAGGAAAAAAAGGTGGAAACCAGCGTCATGTACAACGTGTCCACGACGCCTTCAAGCAACATTTCGATGGTAGCCTGATCAAACATTCTTCATTTCCTCCAGCATCAGTCCCTTGGAGTCGGCATAGGCGAGGATACGCCGGACGACCTCTTCGTTGTCCGGAAGTTGCAGCACCATCTGGCCGAATGCCGTCCCGCCGATGTCGCGCGTGTCGGCAAACATGATGTTGACGGGAGCCCCGCATTCCAGCACCAGATTGCTGATGACCGGCTCGAACGAGGAGCGGCCGTTGAAAATGATCCGGTACAGCCTGCTGTGCGGCATGTCCTGCAAGGCCTCGGGAATGACGAGCTGGCGCGCTTCTTCGGTCTGAGGGTGGAAGAAAACCTCTTCAACCGAGCCGGTTTCGGCAATCCTCCCGTGGCTGATGATGGCGACCTGATTGCAGATTTTCTCGATCACGCTCATTTCGTGCGTGATGATGATGGCGGTGATCCCCAGGCGCCGGTTGATGTCCTTGATGAGCGAAAGGATGGATTCCGTAGTGGCGGGGTCGAGGGCGGAAGTGGCCTCGTCGCACAGGAGGATCTTGGGGTTGGTAGCCAGAGCGCGGGCGATGGCCACACGCTGCTTTTGCCCGCCCGAAAGCTGCGACGGGTAGGACTGTGCCCGGTCGGATAGGTTGACCAGCTCAAGCAGCTCGCGCGCCCGCTCGCGGGCGGCGTCCTTTTTGACTCCGGCAAGCTCCAGCGGAAAGCAGATGTTTTCCTCAGCCGTGCGCTGCATGAGGAGGTTGAACTGCTGGAAGATCATGCCCATGCTGCGGCGGGCGATCTGCAAATCCCGGGAACCCAAACGGCACATGTCCCTGCCTTCGAACATGACGCTTCCGCCGGTAGGCCGCTCAAGCATGTTGATGCAGCGCACCAGCGTGCTTTTCCCGGCGCCGCTTTTGCCGATGATCCCGAAAATATCCCCTTTCCTGATGGTCAGGTTGATGCCCTGGAGGGCATAGACTTCGGTATTTTTGCTCCTGAACCGCTTTTCAAGGTCCTGGATCTGAATGATGGCTTCCGTCATCCGCGTTTTTCTCCTGTTCCGTTTACATCAGGAGCTACAATAGTAGCGTGCGCGCACGCCGTCAAACGTCCGTGCGCGCGATACTATTACCTACTTTTGGCTCTTTGAGAACGCCGGAAGCCTCATTTTTCTGACGAAAAAATTGATCTATTATTCTTGATGGATAGGACGGTGATCCATCCCGTTTCCCGCGAATGGGGAAACGTGACGCCTATGGTGCTTCGCGGCGGGCTGGGGTTGTGCTCACAGATCTATGGATTTGATGTGCGGATTGTCGCTGAGCAGGCTCATCAGTTGCGTCACGTTGTAATTCCTCGGCAATTTTACATAAAGGTCCAGCGAAATAAGCCCATTGCCGTTATTCCGGGACTTCATGCTGATGATTTCGAGGTTGTGGCTCAGGAGCTTGTCCCGGATGGAGGCGACACCGTCCCCCGTATCCTCGATTTCCATCGAGATCTGCTCGGCCACGGGGAAGTTGAGCCATGTAAAGTTTTTGTGGAGCGTCATCTGGGCCGCTACGATGAGCAGGGTGGCCGCCACGCCGAGGAAGTAGAGCCCAGCGCCGATGGTCATGCCGATACCCGCCGTGGCCCAGACGCCCGCCGCCGTGGTCAGGCCGCTGATGGTCTGGTTGCGGACGAAGATCATGCCCGCGCCGAGAAAGCCCACGCCCGTCACGATCTGCGCGGCGATACGGGAAGGATCCAGCGCCACGCCCTTGAGGGTGGTCACGTCGGAAAAGCCGTATTTGGAAACAACCATGATGAGCGCCGCCGCCAGTGCCACGATCAGGTGCGTGCGGATTCCGGCCTCTTTCAGACGGTTGTTGCGTTCGTAACCGATGAGGCCGCCGCATATCCCGGCGATGAGGATGCGAAAAAAGAATTCCAGCTCTGTAAAGACGGTGATGTCCATGAGCCTCCCCGCTTGTTGGAAAGTACAATCATTGTCATATGCCAGTTGTGGTGTGGCAGTTCATGCTGTTCCCGTCAAGTCCCGAAAGGAGACATGGGCAGCGGAGAAAGGCGCTTTGGAAGGGGAAGTAATACGGGAAAAACATATGGGTTCCTCCCTGATCGGCTACAACGATACAAGGCTTTGACCGCAATTCCGCGTCGGCGCTGCAACATTCCGGTGTGCATCACGGCGTCAAACGGTGTTCGTCCATGACGGAAAAAGCCCTACGGGCCATCTGCAACAAAAAAAGCTCTCCTCGGGGGAGAGCCTTGTGCGTTTCGGGTGTTGGAGCGCGGATCACGCGTAGAGGATCAAGGCGATGAATTCGAGATCTTCAGTACCGTCGTTCTCCAGCATGTGCTCCTCGCCTTCTTTGCAGATCATCACGTCACCGGCGGTTACTGGCTTCAGTTCGCCATTGTCGAAGTACAGGCCAGTGCCGCTGAGGACATGGTACACCTCGAAATCACCGACATGGCGATGCCGGCCGACGGAACAGCCGGGTTTGAGCACGCAATGGTTGAAAACGCGGCCCTTACCCGCGAAATCTTCGCCGTTGAGCAGTTCCGCGGCGAGGATATGCCCTTTGCCGCCTTTGTGCTGCATGTCCAATTTGGTCAGTTCATCATAATGCCGTATCATGAAAATGCTCCTTTCGGCCCATGATACGGTACTTCATGACCGTTGTGAATGATGGGCGCGCGGCATTACTTGATCCCCGTGAATGTATACGGATCATCTCCGATATGTTCGCCGCAGTCCAGCGCATCAATCCGATCCATATCGTCCGGTGTGAGTATGAAGGAAAACACGTCGCCGTTTTCATGTATCCTGCTTTCGTTGCTTGATTTGGGGATGGCGATGTGCCCTTTCTGGATATGCCAGCGCAGAATAATCTGGCCCGGCGTTTTCCCGTGGGCGGCGGCGATTTCTACGATGGCCGGATGCTGCATGAGTTTGCCCCGGAACAGCGGTCCCCACGCCACGAGCCGTATGCCGTTTTCCCGGCAGTATGCGCACAAATCACGCTCCTGATAAAGAGGGTGCAGCTCGATCTGGTTGAGTACGGGGAAACTGCCGAACGCGCTCCGGATTTCCTCCAGATGTTTGATCTGGAAATTGGATACGCCAATCCGGCGGACGAAACCTTCCTCACGTCGCCTCAGAAGTTTTTCGTATGCGCTGAGACGTTGTTTCCGATCCGTCCCCGGCCAATGGAGAAGGCAGCAGTCCAAAGCGTCTATTCCCAGATCCCGCAATGATTGCGCAAGGGAAGCATCCGGATCGTCAAAACGGGTCGGCCAGATTTTCGAGGAGATGAAAAGGTCCTCACGCTGTACGCCGCATGTACGGATCGCTTCGCCAACCTCGGCTTCATTTCCATACATGGCCGCCGAATCGATGTATCGGTAGCCGTCCCGGACGGCCCAGCGGATCGCGTTGATGATTTCTTCGCCGTGCGCGGCGTAACACCCAAAGCCATATCCCGGCATGGCCGTGCCGTCATTCAGAGACACGGGCTCCGCTATGTCGCGAATGCTCATGGCTGTTCCCCCTAAGGAAATGTTTTTTCGGAACTATCGGACAGGGAATGAAAAGAAGCAAGGGAAGGGTGCCGGCATATGAAGACGGCTGTGCGGAATGATTGCTTTTTGACGAGGAGTCCTTTAGGCAGGAAAGACATGTACCGGATCTCCCTTTTTTACCCACAGGAGTGAACAAGCATGATTGAGCGTACCCTTTCCCTGATCAAACCCGATGCCGTACAACGGAATCTGACCGGCGAAATCCTTGCCATGATCCAAGGGGCTGGCCTCAAGGTCGTGGCCCTCAAGATGATCCACATGACCAAGGCACAGGCGGAAGGGTTTTACGCCGTACACCGGGAACGTCCTTTTTTTGACAGCCTGACCGACTATATGAGTTCCGGCCCGGTGGTTTGCTCCATTCTGGAAGGTGAGGACGCCATCCATCGGTATCGTGACCTCATGGGTGCCACCAACCCGGAAAAGGCCGCTGAAGGGACGATCCGCAAGAAATACGCGGTCAGCCTCGAGGCGAACTCCGTGCACGGTTCCGACGCGCCGGAAACGGCGGCTTTCGAAACCCGGTATTTCTTCAGCGCGTTTGAAATAGTGTAGGGTTTACCTGTTCAAAAAGAATATGAAGGCCACGAGGACAACGAACAACAAAACCAGCGACGTGGTAATCATACGAGCCTCCCTTTGTGAAAAGCCCCGGTCATCCCGGGGCTTTTTCGTTACATGCCGAACCATGTGTAGCCGCTGTAGAACAGGGCGCGTCCGCAGACCTCACCCGCTACGACGAGCAGGAGGATGATCCCGGCCCTGATCCAGAGCGGGCAGGGGCAGGTTCGGCAAGCGCCCGGAAGCATCTCATTGACGCCATTACGGATGAGCAGCAGAGGGCCCAGCGCTGCGCCGAAGAGCAGGAGCGTCAAATGCCATGCCAGCAGATAGGTGGAGAACGGCGATTGCGCCAACAACAGCTGCAAAGGGATCACCAGCATTTGGAGTATGAAGGCCAATACGATGAATACGGGATACCAGCCGAGCAGGAGCGCTGCCTTCTTTTCGGGATCCTTTCGGGCGGCAAGGGCGTCCATGAAGAGCAGCAGGCTGGAACCGAGCAGCAGGCTGGTGGCGAGAAAGAGCCAGTAGGTGAACAGCGAATTCCAAAAAGGAACGGTCGGGATGGTGTAAACCCGGCTCATGACATAGACAAAAGCAAGGCCGAGGATGGCGGCCAGACGGCGTGCCCATGCATTGAGCGTGATCAGCCAGAGGAGAAGCCCGGCTCCAAACAGCCCGACGAACAGGATTTCGCGGCTCAGCCACGATGTCCCCACGTTGGTGATCGTGTAAAAGCTTACCGTAGGATCGGAAAGATGTTCCAGTGAAGCCAGCGCGCCCATGCCGAGCAGGATGCAGGCGGCCCATGCCTTGGCCCGCGACGTGTCGGCGGTACGGCTGAAGAAGGACAGGATCAGCATACCCGCCGCGGCTTGGCCGAGCAGGGTGAAGATGACGAGACTCCAATAACCGTGCATGGCTAAACCTCCTCGGGGTTGCTGATGCGTTTCCCGCGCAGCCCTTCGGTGCTGCCTTGCGGTTTGGAATGACGGTTGGGAGCACAGATGAAGTGGGGACGGGTGAGTTCCGGCCCCGGAAGCGGCGCGATGGCGGCCTGTTCCCCATAACGCTTGAGCAGTTCGTCGTATTCGCCGTAGTCCAGCGCGCGGCAAGGGCAGGCCGCGACGCAGGACGGGGGCAGGCCTTGCTCAAGATAGTCGCGGCAGAAGTCGCATTTGGTCATCTTCTTGCGCTCGGGGTCAAACTGCGGCGCGCCGTAGGGACAGTTCCATTCGCAGTAGCGGCACCCCACACAACGGTCCGGATCCACGGAGACGATGCCGTTCTCGTCCTTGTGCATGGCCTGCGTGGGGCAGGCTTCGGCACAGACGGGGTTCTCGCAGTGGTTGCACGACAGCGACACGTAGTAGGCGAAGACGTTTTGTTCATAGGCGTCGCCCACGGGAAGCCATTCACCGCCGGAATATTCCAGAACCCGCCGCCACAACACGCCTTTGTTCAGGTTATGCTTGTCGATGCAGGCGATCATGCAGGCCTTGCAGCCGGTGCACAGTTCCGAATTGAAGTAGAATGCAGGATTTTTGATCATGAATCGGTCCTTTTCTTCGGCCTGAGATACGGCCGCCCGGAGAAGCGGCCGTCCCTCCGGAGCGGTTACGCTTTTTCCACCTGCACGAGATTGGTGTGGTGAGGGTTCCCCTTGGCCAGGGCTGTCGGGAGAAGCTTGGTCAGCACGTTGACGCAGCCGTTGGTGTCTTCCCCGGCGGCGTTGGGCGTATGCCATGCGCCTTCGGGAAGTGACACCACGCCCGGCATGATGCGGGGCGTGATCTTGGCTTTAACGAAGGAAACGCCGCGCCCGTTGAACACCTTCACACGATCCCCGAATTCGATGCCGCGGGCTTTCGCGTCGATGGGGTTGATCCAGAGCTCTTGCGGCGCGACTTCCTGCAGCCACCAGCAGTTCCCGTAGGTCGAGTGCGTGCGCTGCTTGTAGTGGTGCCCGATGAGCTGCAGCGGCCACTCCTTGCGTTCCGGGCTGATCGCGCCTTCGGGGTTGGGGATGTACTCGGGCAGCGCGGTGATGGCCTGACCGGGCAGCAGGGTCCATGTTTCCGCCAGCTCGGCGAGGCGCGGCGAATAGATCTCGATTTTGCCCGACGGCGAGGGCAAGGGATTGGCCTCGGGATCGTCCCGGAATGCTTTATAGGCGATATGGTTTTCGGGGAAGTACCTTTTGTACACGCCCATCGTGTAGGCTTCCTCCAGCGTGGGCGGCAGTTCGGGGATGGCCTTGCGGGACTCCGCGTACAGTTTCTCCAGCCATTGGTATTGGGTACGGCCTTCCGTGAAGGCCTCCTTCACGCCGAGCTCGTTGGCAACGCCCGCGCAGATGTCATAGATGCTTTTGGCTTCGCCGAGCGGCTCAATGCACTTGTTATCGAAGATCACGTAGGCGATGTTGCTGTCGCCGTCGGAAGTCCAGTCATGCTCCTCAAGGTTCAAACAGCTTGGCAGCAGAAAGTCCGCATAACGGGCGGAAGGCGTCAGTGTCGTGTCGATGACCACGATGGTCTCGCACTTTTTGTCATCCAGCAGGATGGGGTGCATCTGGTTGATGCCGCCGTGCTGGTTCGTCAGGCAGTTCCCCGCGTAGTTCCAGATGAATTTGATCGGCGCGATGAGCCTTTCGCGTCCCCGGATGCCTGCCGTGGTGGCGGTCATCTGCTTGTAGTCGTCGATGGCCTGATACCAGTTGAAGCAGGAGAGTTCCGTCTTCACGGGATTTTCCAGCGTGGGGAAGGTCGCCATGGGAAGCTTGTATCCCGCGTTTTCGCGCGCCCCGGTATTCCCGCCCTTGATGCCCACGTTGCCGGTGAGCACGGCGAGCATACCGATGGCGCGGGAAATGTTTTCCCCGTTGGTGGTGCGCTGCGGGCCCCAGCCCTGACAGATGAAGCACGGCCTGGCCCCGGCGATCTCGCGGGCCAGCTTCTCGATGCGGGCCGGGGGAATCCCGGTGATGCGCGAGGCCCATGCCGGAGTCTTTGGCGTCTTGTCCGGGCCTTGCCCCAGAATGTAGGACTTGTAGGACGAACCGGCTGGAGCGCCCTTGGGCAGGGATTCCTCATCATAGCCGATGGTGTATTTGGCGAGGAAGGGCTTGTCGATAAGGTCTTCGGTGATCATCACGTAGGCCAGCGCCGCGCTGAGGGCCGCGTCCGTACCCGGGCGGATGGGAATCCATTCGTCGCCCACGGACACCATGGAATCGGTATAACGCGGATCGATGATGATGACGCGGGTGTTACGGGTGAAACGGGCGTGCTGGAGCGTTTTGGCCTTGCACCCCGACATGCGCGTTTCCGAGGGGTTGTTGCCGAAGAACACGGCCAGTTCGCTGTTTTCCATGTCGGAAAGCGAGTTCCCGTCAACCCAGCTCCCGCCGTACAAATAGGGCATACCTACCGTGATCTGGCAGGTGGAGTAGTCCGAATAGTGGTTCAGGTAACCACCCACGAGATTCATGAGCCGGGCTACGGGCGTGGCGGCCGGAGGCCAGCTTTTGCCCATGGTGCTGCCGAGGGCACCCGTGCCGTAGTTGAGATAGACGGCCTCGTTGCCGTAGGTGTCTATGGTGCCGCGCAGCCTTTGTCCGATCTCCTTGAAGGCTTCCTCCCAGCTGATACGTTCGAATTTGCCTTCTCCTCTGTTGCCCACTCGGCGCAGGGGATAGGGGATGCGCTGTTCGGCATAGATGCGCTGACGCATGGAGCGCCCGCGCGGACAAGCACGGAGCTGCTGCATACCGTAGCGGTCGTCTCCGGTGTTGTCCGTCTCTACGCGGGTGATCACGCCGTCTTTGACGTGCACCCGCAGGGCGCAACGGCTGCCGCAGTTGACGTTGCAGGAGTTCCAGAGGATGCGCTCTTCCCCTGTCCCCGAGGGGGCGGGCGGTGCGGCGACGGCGCTTCCCGCATTGAGGATTTCAATGGAAAAAGGAAAGAATGCCGAAGCGAGGACGACGGCGCCGCCCTTGATCACGTCGCGCCGTTTGAGCAATGCCTGCTCGGTACAATGAGGTTTCCGCATGAGCCCTCCGCAGAAAAAGGATTCCGTTCCCGGAACGTCCCGATGGGACGGGATTCGAGGAACAGGCAGGCTTGCAGCATACCGCACAGGAAAGGCGGCTGTCAGTGATAAGTGGGGGCCGGAGGTTCACGTTATGGGACGCAAAAAGGGGAAGGCCGGAGCCTTCCCCATATGGAAACGAGCGTGCTTGAAGCGCTACTTGAAGAACTTGTCGATATACCCCTGCACGAAAACGAAGAACACGATGAACGGCAGGACATATTTGACGTACAGGCGCAGCCCCTTCGGGAACATGAGGCCCTTGCCGGTGTCCGCTTCGGCGATGAAGTTGTCCCATCCCCAGCCGCGCTTGTAACAGCAGAAGAACAGGAACACCATAGAGCCGAGGGGCAGCAGGTTGTTGCTGACGATGAAGTCTTCCAGATCGAGGATCATGGAGCCGGGGCCGAAGGGCTGGATGCCGGACAGCACGTTGAAGCCGAGGGCGCAGGGCAGGGAGAGCAGGAAGACCAGAACGAAGTTGACGGTGACCGCCTTCTTGCGGGTCCATTTGAGCACGTCGATGCCGTAGGCTACGATGTTTTCCAGCACGGCGATGATCGTGGTGAGGGCCGCGAAGCTCATGAAGACGAAGAAGAGCATGCCCCACAGCTGTCCGCCGGGCATGCTGTTGAACACGTTGGGAAGGGTGACGAACACGAGGCCGGGACCGGAGCCCGCATCGACGTCGAAGGCGAAACAGGCCGGGAAGATGATGAGGCCCGCCATGAGCGCGACGAACGTATCCAGCAGCAAGATGTGGATGGACTCGCCGGTCAGGGAGCGCTGCTTGTCGATGTAGCTGCCGAAGATGGTCATGGCGCCGATGCCGAGGCTCAGGGTGAAGAACGCCTGCCCCATGGCGGCATAGATGGGCTCCCAGATGCCGTGCTGGAACATCTTGCCGAAGTCGGGCTTCAAATAGAACAGGATGCCTTTTTCGGCCCCCGGCAGGGTGACGGAGCGGATCACCAGAAAGAGCATGACGACAAGCAGGCAACCCATCATGATTTTGGTAATGCGCTCGACGCCCCTCTGCAACCCCATGGAGCAGACGAGGAATCCGGCGACGACCGTAACGGCCATCCAGCCGACCTGATCAAAAGGATCGCCGAGCGTCCCGCCGAAGAACGCGCCGATTTGCTCGGGCGTAAGGCTCGAAAGCTGACCCGAGCCCATGTACCAGCAGTAGGACAGCATCCACCCGGTGACGGTCGTATAGAACATCATCAGCACGTAACAGCCGATGATGCCCCCGTAGCCGTACAGATGCCAGAACGTCCCCTTGGGTTCCAGCTTGCGGAACGCCAGGCCGATGCCCTGCTTGGCGGCCCGGCCCACGGAGAACTCCATCACCATAATGGGAAGGCCGAGAATGACGAGAAAAACGAGATAGATGAGGACGAAAGCCGCCCCACCGTAGGCTCCGGTGATGAAGGGGAAGCGCCAGACGTTGCCGAGGCCGATGGCGCAGCCGGCCGATAACAGCAGGAAGCCGAGGCGGCTCCCCAACTTTTCGCGTTCGATACCCTGTTCCACTGTTGTTCCTCCTTAGGGTGTGGGAGGATGAATAGGTGACTTTTGCGCCTGAGGCAAGCGGAGACTGCCCGCCGGAAAACGTGCCGATTTCTCGCGCCAAAGGGAAAGGCGATACGTTGTCGGGGATTAGGCCATGTTCTTATACCGAAGAGCAGCCGGGCCCGCTGACGGCGCTGCGGCCTCCGGTTTTGGGAGTGACCTGTATCTGCGTCCCGATGCGCTCCTTCAAGGCCGCCACATGCGAAATCACGCCGATGAGCTTGCCGTCCCGGTGCAGCCCGGCCAGCGTATCCAGCGCGGTGTCCAGCGTATCCTCATCCAGCGTGCCGAACCCTTCGTCGAGGAAAAGGGAGTCCACCCGCACCGTCTTGCTGGCCATTTGCGAAAGCCCGAGGGCGAGGGCAAGGCTCACGATGAAACTTTCGCCGCCGGAAAGGTTCTTGGTGGAGCGGATTTCTCCGGCCTGATAGCCGTCGATGACGTCGAGCTCCAACGGCTGCTCCTTGTTGCGGAGAAGCAGATACCGGTCGGTCATGCGCCGTAGCTGGCGGTTGGCGTGCTCGATCATGATTTCAAACGTCAACACCTGCACGAAATTGCGGTATTTTTTCCCGTCGGCGGAGCCGATGAGATCGTGCAGATCGTTCCAGCGGCGGCACTCGCGGCGCTGCGCTTCCACCGCCGCCGTGCGCTCCTGATGCGCCAGCTTGACCATGTGGTTGTCGTGGAGCTTCTGCCTCAGGCCGCCAATGGCTTCTTGCTGGGTCTTCAGCGTGTCCCGAAGCGTTGCCAGCGTCTCGTCGAGTTCTTCCCGCGTGCGATCCGTCACCTGTTTTTCGCGCTCGGCAGCCAGTTGCGCGATACGGTCGGCCAGGCGCGCTTCCAGCTCGGCCCGTTCCGTGAGCAGCTCCTGTTCCCTTTGAGCCAGCGTGTTCCGCACCGTTTCAGTGAGGCAGGCGTCCCGGTATTCCACTTCGTCGGCGAAGCCGGTTTGTGAGAGGCGAAGCCGGAAATCCTCTTCCAGCGGCCCAATTTGTGCCTGACGTTCCGCGATCGAGCGATCGAGCGTTTCCCGTTTGCTGGTCAGCCCAGCAAAGCGCTGTTTGGCGGCATCGACGGTTTGGCGGACGCCTTCAAGCCGCTTTTCGGCTTCTTCGACGAGCCCGTTGAGCCGTTTCTCTTCCTCATCCGGGGATTTGTCCCCGAGCAGCCGCCTCCGGTCGAGCCGCAGCTTTTCCCGATCCTCCGACAGGGAGCGGGCCGCTTCCCGCTGCTTGCCCAGATCTTTCTCCATATCGAGAAGCCGGGAAGCGAGATGCCGGGACTCCAGTTCCAGCGCGCTCATTTTTTGCTGTAAGAGGTCACGCCGCTTTTCCCGGGATACCCAGCGTTCACGGCGTTCAGACAGGCTGTGGAGCAAGGCCTCCAGCCCGTCCACAGCGAGGCTTTCGATGCCGTAAGGCCGCAGCCCCTGCAAAACGGTTTGGCGCAAGGCCGTGTATTGCTCCAGAAGCGAACTCCGCTCGCGTTCGGCGCGTACGGCTTCCTGCTCGGCGCTGTCCTTATGGTGGAGGGCGGTTTGCAGGGCCAGTTCCAGCCGGTTTGCTTCGTGCCGGGCCTTCTCCCATGCCGTCATGTCGGCTTGCAGCCCGGCGTCCTCCTGTTCAGCCTGTTGCAGGATGCGTTCAGCCAGCCGCCGCTCGGTCTCCGTCGTTTCCCGCAGATTTTGGAGCGTAAAGAGCAGGGTGGCCGGAAGCGGCTGCTTTGGCGTGGCGGGGGTGATGGAGGGATGTGCCAGTGCGGCGAGGCATTCGCGCACATGCGTTTCGTGTTCGGACAGTGTGGCGGCTTCTTTTTGCAGCTGTTCCGTCACCCATTCCCGTTCACGCGACAGCCCGGCGAGATCGCCTTGGAGGGAAGCCAAAGCGGTTCCGGAGCGTTTCAGTTCTTCCTTGAGCCGCGCAAGATGTTCCTCCGGCCCGGCGGGGGCGGGAACGGAAAATCCGGTGAAGGGGTGTTCCGTGGCTCCGCACAACGGGCACGGTTCCCCGTTATGGAGATGCCTCCGCGCTTCCTCAAAAGCCCGCAGGCGAGAGCATTCGGCCTGTTCGGCTTCCCGTTTCTCATATTCCGCCTCCAGACGGCGGTGCTCTTTTTCGGCGGATTGCAGGCGCTGTGTGAGTTCGGCCTCATTGCGGGCACGTTTTTCTTGCCGCTGCTCAAGTGTCCTGATTCCCAGAAGGCAGGTTTCGTATTGCCGCCGTGCCTCCTCGGTTTTGTCCAGCAGGCTGCTGCGGGTTGCCGTGTTCATGAGGCTTGCCCGCCAGTCGGCGACGCTCCGATCGCCTAAGAGTTCCGCCAGGGCCTTCCGGCGCAAGGCGACCGCTTGTTCCAGACGGGCCGTTTCCCGATCCTGCCGTTCCTTGAGGGCAAGCGCGTCCATATGCGCTTTGGCCGTCTCTTGTTGCCGGGCCAACGTCGCCTCGACGGCACGTTTCTTTTCTCGCCCCGTTTCGGCCAGTTGGAGCAACTGACGACAGGCATGCTGGATAGCGGACAGGTGCTCGACAAGCCCCTGATCCGCAGCCGTGCGTTCCAGGGCTTCGAGCACGCCCGCAAGGGCGGCCTGGGCTTCGGCACGCTGGGCGGTCAGGTTCCGGCTGGTTGCCTGCGCGGTTGCAAAAGCGGCTTCCCGGTCGGCGAGTTCCCGCTTGAGGGCGGACAAGGCCGTTTCTTTTTCGGCAAGTTTGACATCGTATTCCCGTACGGAACGGATCGTCTTCAAGCCTTGTTCGCGTTCCCGCTTGGCGTGTTCCAGCGTCACTCCGGATGAGGCGAACGCCGTTTCCGTTTGCCGCAATTCAGCTTCACATACGGGCAAAGCCTCGCCGTACTCCTTTTGCTGGCGGAGATCCTGCGCCTGGGCGTTCCGGAGGGAAACGAGCCCGGCATAGGCTCCGGAAAGTTCCAGCGCTCTGTTGGCGCGCTCCAGTTTGCGGCGTTCCGGCTGAAACGCTTCGATCCGTCCAGCAAGCTGTTTCTTGCGATCTTCCAGCGTGGCCAGTTCCGCCTGAAGGGTGCGGATGCCTTCCAGCCAGAGCAGGGCCTGTTGCGTCCGGTCGGACTGCCGCGCCGCTTCGGAAGCCTGTTCGATCAATGATGCCAGATCCGCATGGAGGCGCTGTTCTTCCGCTTCTTCAAGGAGGTGGATGCCCGCCAACTCCGCTTCCAGCGTTTCGAGTCTGTCGCGTTCGAGCACGACCCGCGCGTGTACGCGTTTGGATACATCCGAATAGATTTCCGTGCCCGTGAGCTGTTCCAGAATGGGCGCGCGCTGATCGGGCGGCGCTTGCAGGAACGCGGCGAAGCCCCCCTGCGCAAGGAGCATGGAGCGCGTGAAGCGTTCGAAGTCCATCCCTGTGGCTTCCTCCACTTTGTCGGCCACGCCTTGAACATTGCTTTCGAGGATCTGACCCGAAATGGCGTCGGAAAGTTCGCGGCGCGGGGCCTGCAATTCCCCGGAGGCTTTTTTCCTCGCCCGCCACTGGCGCCAGTGGCAGCGGAACGTTCCCGAGCGGGTTTCGAAGGTGACTTCGGCAAAACATTCCCCGGTCTGGCGGGACATGATTTCGTTTTCGCTTTTGGTGACGTGGCGCAAGCGCGGCGTGCGTCCGTACAGGGCAAGGCACACGGCGTCGAGGATGGTCGTCTTGCCCGCACCCGTGGGGCCGGTGATGACGAAAATGCCGTCCGACAGGAAAGCCGGATGCGTAAGATCAATGGCCCATTCCCCGGCAAGGGAATTGAGGTTCTTGAAGCGGATCTGGAGAATGCGCATGGTGTTTCCGTTAGGCGTGAGGGTCTTCTTCGAGGAATGAGGCGACGGTTTCCCTGTAGGCCAGACGGAGATCAGGCCTTTGCTCGTCGGGCACGCCGTGGGCGGCGAGACAGCGCTCAAACACCTCGTATACGTCCAGCGCATCCAGCGTGTCGGCATCGTCATCCCGCTCTAGGGCGCGTTCCATGATCCGGGCGTTCTTGATGCGCAGGACTTCCATGTCCGCTCCCGCCGTAAGCGCTTCGACCCGGTCGCGGAGATCGCTGATGAGTTCGCTGCCCGTATAGATGATTTCGAGCCACGGGTGCCCGCCCCCGGCGGCGATGGCTTTCAGCCGGGATTCGATGGCCTCCCATGCCCCTTCAATGCGTTCCAGCTCCTGAAAAACAGGAACGGGCAGGCACTCCACGGATGCCTGACGGCCCGCGAAATCCACGAGGCAGACGCTCTTGGCGCCGCGTTCCCCGAAGCCCATGGGCACGGGGGAACCGCTGTAGCGCCGGGTTTCGGAGCCGCCGATTTTTTGTGGGATATGCAGATGCCCGAGGGCGAGATAGTCGATGTTGTCCGGGAAGCAGTCGGCGGTCACTTGTGCGAGCGACCCGACATAGAGTTGTCGCACGCCGTCGCCGTCGGCGGTCTGGCCGCCCGACGCGAAGAGGTGCCCGGTTGCGAGAATGGGGAGATCCGGTCGCGTCCGGTACGTTTCGGCCTGCGCGCTGATGGCGGCGTAGTGGCGGCGGATGCCGTCGATGAGGTTCCGCTCCTTGTCTTCAATGCTTTCGCCGGGCTCGACCACTCGGATGTCCCGATCCCGAAGATAAGGGACGGCGCAGACGATGAGCTCGGGCTCACCGTCCGGGCCGTCGAGCCGAAGGAGCTCGTGTCCGGGGTCGTCCGAGATCGAGCCTACGACATGGACGTTGAGGGCGCGCAGGAGCTCTTTCGGCGCGGTCAGGAAGGAGGGCGAGTCATGATTGCCCGCCACCACGACGATATGGCGGCAGAAAGGCATGACCCGGCAGAGGAAGCGGTAATACAGCTCTTGCGCACGGTTGCTTGGGGCACTGGTATCGAACACGTCTCCGGCGACGATCAGTACGTCAACGTGCCGGTCGCGGACCGTATCCGCCAGCCAGTCGAGGAAGGCGGAAAAGGTTTCGTAGCGTCTGCGCCCGTAGAGGGCGCGCCCGATATGCCAGTCGGACGTATGCAGTATTCGTAATGATGTTGTTTTCATATCGAAGGCTCCGTAGCCGGCCTCCGTCAGAGGCCGGTTTCTACAGATAGCCTGTGAGCACGGGGCGGGCAAGCCCCCCTTACTTGGCCGAAGGGGCGGGAACCTTGGGAGCGGCGATGTCGCTAGTCTGTTCCTGCTTTGCCGGATGCCGCTTCTGATACTCCTTCCAGCCCCAATAGCCGCCTCCGGCGAGCAGTATGGCGAGACAGACGACGCCGAGCGCCACGGCCCATTTTTTCCAGCGGCTCTGTTTGCGGAAGGGATCGTCAAAGGAGCGGCTGGCATTGGGAGGCAAGGCCGCCGCGTCGGTCAGGCAGGATCCGAGCATGAAATTGATGGGGATTTGGCTGTTCACCGCCCATCCCGAGGCATCAAGGACAGGACCGAGCGTCCTGCGCCGCAGCTTCAGCCACGCGAGGAACATGGAGGGGCCTGATATGCACAGGAAGATCCCCACGAACAGCAGGGGGAACTGCCACCATGCCAGAGAGAACAACGCCGCCGCGATGCTGGCGAGCGCCGTGCCGATGGCGCCGAGGGCGAGCCCGATAGCCGCGAAGATCCCCATGCTCCGCCCGATGTCGAACGGCTTGGCTTCCTTCTGGGCATCCGCGGTCAGTTTATCAATGGATTTGGAGGCGTCGGACATGAGCGCTGAATCTTTGGACGACGCGAGCTTTTCGAGCTGGTCGGTGATCATGCGCCCGAACCGTTTGTAAGGCGCGAACATGGCTGTACGGATACTGATGGGGTTATCCACCAGCTTGACCAAAACGGCTTCCCAGCTCTGGCCTTGCGTGTCCACAAAAACGCCGTGCCGCCCCGGTATCAGCAGGTTGGAGTCACCCGCCGTAACCGCCGCGACGATATTCATTTTTTGGCCCGTGTCGAGGCGTGAGCACTCGCAATAGGCAAGGCAGAGATGGCTCGGCTGGGCCTGTGCCGCGTGGTTGGTGATGTCGTCCACGCGCAGGCAGAGATTGCAACCTCTGCCGTCGATGAACAGCGTGCCGATCTGAAAGGTCGTAGGCCGTGAAAGGGCGTAGAAGTCGCAGAAGGAAACGAAGTTCATCAACAGCCGGTGCAGGTGGTGATGGTAGAGGACGAGGCGCTCCACGTCCGTGAGCGTTTTGAGGTGGCCCGCCGCGTCTTCGTCCTGTTGCGTCAGCGCCTCGAAACGGGACGGGAGGTCGCTGGAGAGCAGTTCTCCAAGACGTTCCATGCCGAGTTTTTCCACACCGTTTTCGGGCTTGCGGGCAACCAGTTCCGCATACGGGGCGAAACGCGTTTTGATGGTCTGCCATTTATCGGAGGTCAGCTCGTCCCGTACGCCGAGGAGAGGAACGGCAATCGTATCTTTCAGAGCGATGATCTGATCGCGCCATGCGGGGTTGAGGCCTTTTTCAAGAGGAAGCGGCTGATCCGCCGCGATATGCGCGAGAGGCAGTTCGCGCATGGCCTCGTCATCCGTGTTGAGGGCGTGATCGACAAGCTGGGCAAAAATCGTTTCCGGGGCATTGAGCGCATCCGAGGCCCGAACGTCAAAGGCGACAAGCTGACAGCGCGTGAAGTAGTCATCGATTTTGGGTCGTACGGACTGGAAAATCTGGAAGGCCGTGTCCGTACCGGAACCAAGCGGAAACGTGTCCGCATAGGCCGCAAGTTCGTCGAACCACGCCTTGTAATCCTGTATGTTGCGCATGAACGTTTGGGCCAGTTCGAGCGTGGCGCCTTGCTGGCCTCCGGCGTCGGTTGCTCCGCCCGTCGTTGCGACGATGTCTTCGATGAAGCGGTTCATATCGGGATCGAAGGAAGGGTGCGGCGTCATCACGCCGTCGCCGTTGAATGCGGTCTGTGTAGCCGCGTCAATGGCTTCCGCTACATCCTCCTGCGTGAGAGCCCCCTCTTTTCCACTTTGCGTGAGGATACGGCTTGCTGTGGAATAAAGCAGGCGGCCTTCATCCGTATCCTGCCTGATTTCCTCAAGGGCCAACTCCGGACGGCTTTCGGCCAGCAGCGCCGGATCGCTGAGGCGGTCCACAGTCCAGTGAACGGCGTCGAGAACCTCTTGAATGCGGATGCGCCCGTCCTTGTCGGCGTCAAGCAGTTCCAGCGTCCGTGCGTCGAACTGGAGCTTGTCGATGGGGCAACTGAGCGCGACCCAGAGTTTGGGGTCAAGCTCGTTGAGGTGCAGCAGTTCTTCAGGCGTCCGCAAGGTCACCTGATCCAGACCGCCGATCCTGTGAAACTTCCAATTGAAGGCCGCATGATTGGGCATGGCGTTCTCCTCTAAGCATGGTGTTCTTTTGGCTGTAGCCCGGATCGGGGATGTTTCAAATGAAAATATGCGGGGGGTGGCGTACGGACCGTAGCCTTTTGCGCGAAGAAGACGTACAAACGGGAGACCTCGCCTCAGTGGAGAGGTTTTTCCCTGAAAAGGCGTAACAGAAACCTAAAGGATATGACAATGCCGAAGTTGCAAGCGGCGCGAGTGACGCAATGCGGGCTGGATTTCGCGGTGGTGCTGGTCGACCCCAAGCTGTTTATGAATCCCAGCGAACTGGAAGCGTTTTCGGAACGCGCCCAAGCTCTCTTTCCCGGCGTTCCGGTGGCGATGCTGAGTTACGACGATCTCAAGGTGACCCGCTATCATGGCCCCGATGATGTTGTAGCCTTCCTCAAGCAGGTGCGTGTGGTCAGCCTGCCGTGGGTTGAGTACACCATCGGTGAATAAATCGAAGGGACCGAAGCGATTCGGTCCCTTTCCGTTACGGCGCAAGCAGGCGGAGCGGGGCGGAAACCACAATATCCAGAACGTTGAGGACTCCGCTGCCGATACTGTTGAAAACATTGGCTAAAATGCCGGTAGCGTTGAAACTGCGCTGCGGCGCGTCGAGGCTGCCGTAGTAGCGCACTGGAATTTCCGGGATACCGGGCCCGGTTACGTTCAAGGCATAGTTGAGCGTTTTGTTGATGAGATTGATGCTGCCTTGACCTCGGACGGACAGGCCGCCGGAGAGGTTGAGATCGCGTGTGGTCAGGATTCCCTTGGAAAGCGCCCCGGAAGCGCTCAGGGAACTGAAACGGCTCATAGGGCCGGGTTTCTTCGCATCCAATTCCCCGTTCCGGATAACGAAATTGAGGGTGCCGCTCAGGGCGGCGGGGATATCCGCGCCGGAGCGGAGCAGGCCGGAAACGTCCGCGTCAAGGCTTCCCGTGCCGGACAGCAGTTGCTCCTGCCCCCGTTCCTTGCACAGCGTCAGGACATTGACGGCGCTCAGCGTATACCGCAATCGCGCGAGCAGCCCTCCCGCAGTGCCCTCCGCGCGCAATCCGGCCCCCGCCGTTCCCCCAGCGACACGGGCCTTGATGGGATCGGCCGTGAGCACGCCGTTTTTGATGGTCACGGGAACGGTCAGGTTTTCATGCGGAATGCGGGCGATGACCAGACGTTCCACACTGAGATCCCCATCCAGCTGCACTTTTCTGAGCCATTCGGTCTGCCACGGTGTACTCGGTTGTGCGTATTTGGAAGACGCGGGCAGATAGTCCCCCAGACGCAATGTCCCAAGCCGGAGCTTGGCGGTCCAGTGCGGAGGAGTTCCTTTGGTGCCTTCGATTTGGCCGGCAAGGCAGGTATCATCGACGCGCCCTTCAAGCTCTGAAAGGCGCAGTATGGACTCGTCCGCCCGGATTTTTGCTTTGATCTGCGCCTGCCTGAGCGCCTGTTGGGGAAGGCTGGAGGGCAACATGCCCCATTGGGCGAGGAGGGCACGGAGGTTTCCCGTGGAAACGGACAACGAAGCGTCCCATGCCGGATTGGCATCCAGACGGGTTCCGCTTACGGAACCGGTGAACGAGGCGGAGGCGTCTTTCGTGAGAAGCTGCCCGGAGAGCTCTTTAGCCTCCAGCGTGTTGGCTTGCGTATTGAGGGACAGTTTGCCTGAAGCCTGCCCGCCGATGCCGTTGGCTGAGAGCTTGCCTGAAGCGGAAACGGCGTCGGCGAAAAGATTGAAAGGACCGCTCGTTGGGAACTGGAGCGCACCCGTCAGGTCGAGCGAACTCTGCCCGGCCGGCGTCGTCAGGCTGCCCTGCCATTTCCCGGTGTAGGCATAACGCGGCTGCGTTCCCTGCGTCCGGCTTCCCGCCCCCTGAAAAGCGACGCGCAATTGAGAGAAGGCGAGATTTTTTTCTTTTTTGGCCCGAGAAAGCGACAGATTGCCTTTCTCGATAAGCGCTTCCCCCTTGCCTTTCAGCGAGGAGAGGAAAGCGGCGGGCGAAGTCGGCCGTGCCGTAAAACTGGCCGAACCTGTCAATGTGCCTTTCAGAACGGGATATCCCGCTGCAGGGCTGAACAGGCTGTCGACGTTGACGCCGCTGGCCGTGAGGTTCAGGGCCATGACGTCGCCGGGGATGAGATCGCCTTGTGCCGATCCGCCGTACAGTGAGCCGCAGCGGATGGCGACTTTGGTCTGTTCCGTTCTACTGGCCGGATCGGGCGTAATGCGGACGGAAACGCCGTTGGCCGCCCACTTCCAGAATGTGGCGCGGGCGGCTTCCAAATGGATGTCATAGCCCACCGCCGCATTGGAATCGTCTCCTCCGAGAAGCGGCGGCACTTTGTAGGACGGCGTGGAAACCGCCTTGTTTTCCGCTTCGGGGAATATCCGGTTCAATGGGGCGTCTTTGGTCGCAAGGTGCAGCGCAATGACGGGATTGGAAAAATCGTTGACGCTTCCGCCTCCCGTAAAGACGGTATTCAGCGTCGTCGCGGTGACGGAAGAGGCGACGAGTTTTTGCGGGGTCAGCTCAAACGGAAGCGTTCCCGAGATGTTATCCAAGGCGACTTGCACGCCCGGCGGGAGATCCCGCGCAAAGCCGAACCAGCGGGGAAGGCTGAGGTGCTTGAGGGCGAGCGTCCCCCGCAGCGTCGGCACATAATCTGCGCCGAAGAGCAGCCGTCCGTCCAACGTGGCCTGATCCCCTTCGACTTTGAGGCTGGCCCCCTTGATGGCGATCTGCGGGAGAGGGGCACCCTGAAAGAGGGAGCCCAAAGGGGCTTCCGTCGTGAACGGAAGCAGGACATGGACGGGAACGGATTGGCGTTTCAGTGAAAAAGTGCCGTCAAGGGAGGCCACGCCGTCAATGGCGAGCGTGCCTTGAGTGGTGCGGGCCGTCACACCGAGGACAAACCGGGGGCTGCCCTCGCCAAAGGAAAGCGGCATGGCGCAAGTGGCTTTGAAGCGGAGCATGGCCGCGGCATCAGCCGGGAACGCATATTCCAGATCGGCTATTTCCAGATCAATGTTGCTGAGGGTTTGGATTGGGGTGGCCTGCCCGTCCTTTTCCGGCGGCGTGTTTCCGTACCATTCCATCTTGCCCACCGAGAGCGAGAGCTCACCGGGTTCTCCGTTTCCCGGAACGGTGGCGCTTCCGGAAATGCCGGACATCCGCCACTGAGAGTGAATCCCGGACTTGTTCGCGCCGGAAAGGAGAGAGGCGATGGTTCCGTCTTTGAGATCGATATCCATTTCAGCAAGTTGCGGTGGTATGGAGAATCGCGGCTGTTGCGTCGCGTTCGGCGTCGTTCCGGCTGGCGGCTCAAGCAGCAGCGTGGGCTTGAGAAGACGGACTCCGGCGATGCGCGTTTCTCCGTGGAGCAGGGCCCAGAAATCAGGATAGACGGCCCCTTCGTCCACGAACAGCGTCATTGCCGGGGTACGGATGGTCAGGCTGGAAACGCTGGCCGCCGGACGCGGAAAGAGGGAGAGCGAAGCTTGATCCGCCGACAAGACAAACCCGGCTTCAGGAGCGGAAAAGCGGGCGGACAGCGAGCGGGCGAGCCCAACGGGATCTTGATTGAACGTATAGATGAAGAAGCCGAGCGCAAGGACGAGCGCCCAGAAAAGGGGGAGCAAAACATAAAGGAGGATGGAGGTGGAACGCTTCATGTCTGTAGCTGTTTGTAATCAAGGCGTTTGAGATCGAGGTATACCAGTACGCCTCGGACAGGCCGGGGCGCCGCCTTGGAAATGAGGCGCATATAGCGTTGGAGCTGGATTTCGTGCGCTGGAGTTGGCGCTCCCGTTTTGTATTCGACCACGGTAATCCGTTTCCCGTCGTCGACCACAAGGTCGGAGCGGTACAATTCGCCGGATTCGTCAACGATCTCCTGCTCGGGCGTCCCGTATCGCAGCCATTCCCCGGCCTCGGGCAGGGCCGCGTACCATGCCAGCATTTCCACGATCTCGTGTTCGACCGTTTCGGGGTCACGGATCGGGAGCGGGAACGTGCGCAAGCCCTGCTTGAAGGCTTGGCGGGCATCCTCTTCCGGGTGCCCCGTCAGTTGCCCCGCCGTTTGCAGGCAAGCCAGACAGTGGTGCGCGAACGTGCCGCGGCGTTTTTGGGTAAACGAAAATTCTTCCAGCGGATTTCGGAAGATGCGCAAACGCGGCAGCCAGTGCATGGGACGCCAGCGTTCGTTGGTTTGTCCTGCCGGGATGCTTTCCGGTTCGATCAGTGCCAGCTCTTCGGCAACAGCCTTGCCATCCCGCATCGTTTTGGGCTCCCGAGCCTGTTCGGCGGGGCGGACGAAAGGAGGCGTACCTGTCTCAAACGTTTCTTCAGTCATGGGAAGCGCGCCGAGAAGCACGTTCAGGCCGCTTCCGAGCCCCGACGCATTGCGGCTGGAGGCCGTTTCCGTCAGGAAGGCGTGCAGCTCCTCTTCCGCCCGCGTCCACGCCACATAAAGCAGGTGCAGCGCTTCACGGGCGTTGTCCGCAATGGCCTTGTAGTGTGCGTAGCCGGAGGCCGGGCCGCGCGGAGCAAGCACCGTCAGGCCGTCCACATGCGTCTCCACGGCAGGGCTGTCCACCCGTTGGGAAAAGTTGTGCCACGGCACGATGACGACAGGGAATTGCAGCCCCTTCGATTTGTGCATGGTCATGACCCGCACGGCGTCGAGGGTTTCCGGCATGGGGGCTTTTTCCTGCTGCCCGTGCTTGTTCCAATAGTCGAGGAACGAGGATAACGAACCGTATCCTTGTCCTTCCGCGACGTGAATGATTTCCAGAAAGCGGCGGACAAAGGCGGCCTCATCGGGATAGCGGCTCCATATGTCGAGGCGCCCCAACGCTTCGCGGGTGACGTCATAGGGCGTGAGCAGCCCCGCGTCGGCATGGAAAGGCGCGATCCACTTCCTCCAGATGTCGGGGAAATCTTCACGGAAGGCCATGAACAGTGGCATGTTGCGGCGCTCCGACGTCCGGCGGGCGGCGGCCCAGTCTTCCAGCGCCTGTTCGCTCAGAGGGATAAGCGGCAACAGCATCTGGCGGCCGGAAAGGAATGTCCAGAATGCCAGATCGTTGCGCGGGGAATCGAGGAACGTCAGGAGCGCCGTGATCTGTTCCACCAGAGGATGCTCGGCGAGCAGGAAGCTGTTGTCGGTGACGACGGGGATCCCTTCCTCCATGAGCCATCCGGCGACCTGTGCGGCCTTCCCGTTGGAGCGCACCAGCACGGTGACGTCCCCCCACGGACGGCGTGAGACGACCTCCTGAACGCATCCCAGCAGACGCTCGCGGACTTCTTCGTCCAGATCTTCGCTCTTGTCGCCGTAGACGCGCTGGAGACGCAGGAAACCTTCGGCCTTGTCGGGCGCGACTTTCTGTTCGGAACCGGCAAAGCCTTCTTTGAGCAGCTGGGCCCCTTCCTCAAGAATGGTTGCCAGGAGGGCGGACGGCGTGTCTTTGGGGAGCATGGCGGACAGCACGGCTTTAGCCGTGGCTGTTTCGGAAAGCTGGCGGAACAGGGTGTTGTTGGTTTCGACGATGGCCCGGCAGCTCCTCCAGTTGGTAGGGAGGATGTCGACGCGCGGTTCGGGCGCGACGGCGCACAGTTCCGCATCGGAGCGGACCTCGTCAAATAGCGTGGCGTCGCCGCCGCGCCAGCCGTAGATGGCCTGTTTGACGTCGCCCACCCATGTGAGCGAACCGCCGCGAGAAAGGGCTTCCAATACAAGGGGATGGATGGCTTCCCACTGTTCGCGGCTGGTATCCTGGAATTCGTCCACGAGGATGTGGGTCAGGCTCGTCCCCAAGCGGCAAAACGCTTCGGGAACGCCATAGTCGCCCGACAGCACCTGACGGGCCAGACGGGGGACGAAGGCGGCGGGAACGGCCCCTTCGCGCTTGAGGAAGTCGGGAACCTGACCGGAGAGTTCCCGCGCCAGTTCCACAAACGGCATGACTTTAAGTGCCCGGCGGAGCAGTTCTCCATCGCTTTTTAATTTTTGTACGGCATCTTGAAGCTCGCCGAAAGCGGATAGGGACTTGTCGGACGCTTTGCCTTTGGACGCTTTGTTGAGGCACTCGTCCAGACTCCCCTTATCCCACATGGTGGATTTTGGGGGCAGGTTTTTCGGCGGGTTTTTCCTGCAGGAGTCCAAGGCATTGAGAAGATGCTTGGAGACAGCGAGCTTTTCTTCAGTCAGCAGAAACAAAAGGTTTTCCGCCGCATCGCGCAGGTTGCGGATCAAGGCGCCAAGCCGGTCGGCAATCTCGGAGGGGTGGGCCAGCGGGGTTTCCCGTGCCTCCATGACGGGAAGGAGTACTTCCATCACCTGTTCTCGCAAACTTTTTCCCGCAAGGAACGACTGTCGGGGGGAATGGAAAAAAACGTTCCGACATGCTTCCTCCAGCAGGGAGTGAAGCCGTTCATCACGCCGCGACTGTTCCAGCAGGCTGTCCAGAAGCGGCGCGATGGCCTCATCCGTGGCGAATACGGGTTCGAAGTCGGGAGGCAGATCCAGCTCCAGCGCGGTCAGCCTGACGATAAGATGCAGGAGGCTGTCGATGGTGCGGACGTTGAGAGCCCCATAGCGGCGGAGGATGATCCCCACCCATCTCCGGGCCTGCTCGCGCGTCCATCCGGGGGCGGGCTTGTCCGTACCGAGGGCGGTATCCTTAAGGCGCCCGATGATCCGTTCCTGCATTTCGGCGGCGGCGCGGTTCGTGAAGGTGACGGCAAGGATTTCGGGCCAGCCGTGCGGTCCGGAATGGACGGCGCTGCACCCGGAAAACGGACCGCCGCCAGCTTCCGCGGCACCCGAAAGGTGCTTCAGGAAGCTGGTGGTCAGTTCATAGGTCTTGCCCGAACCCGCCGAAGCGCGGATCTGCCTGAGCTGTGGATCGTGTGAGGGCATGGAGGACACGGAATGTTACGCTTTTTCGCCTTCGGGCAACATACCGGTCAATTCGCCCTGTCCGGTCGATTCGAGCACGGCACGCCACAGCCCCGAACGGATGTCGAGCTTGCGGCGTTTTTTGGTGACGAGGTCCAGCGGGATATGGACGTAGCGGTCCATGATCTTGGCAACGACCATTTCGGTCCTGCCCGCCATGGCGGCATGGACGGCGTGCTGACCGAGGAAACCGCAATAGACCCGGTCGTTGGCGTTGGCCGGGACGGAACGGATGATGTAGCTTGGGTCGATGTATTTGATGCTGATGTGCATTTTCCCGTGGAAATAGTCGACGATGGACGTCCTCAGCAGGCTCCCCACGTCGGACAGCACGGGATTCCCGGAGGCGTCGCGGGCCTCGTTCTGCTGGAGGAGGTGCTGGCCCGCGCCTTCAGCCGCGATGATGACGGCGTGCCCGCGCAGTTTGAGGCGCCGTTCCAGCGCGGGGAGCAAGCCGCCGTCGCCGTGCAACTGGAACGGCGCTTCGGGGATGAGCACGAAGTTGGCCTCACGCAGGGCGAGGGCGGACTGCGCCGCGATGAATCCGGACTCGCGGCCCATGAGCTTGACGATGCCGATGCCGTTGGGCGTGCCCACGGCTTCCACATGCGCGCAGCCGATGGCTTCGGTGGCCTTGTCCACGGCGGTGTCGAAACCAAAGGACTGCGGCACGAAATTGATGTCGTTGTCGATGGTCTTGGGGATGCCGATGATGGAAATGCGGATGTTGCGCTGGCGTACTTCCTTGGCGATGGCGGAGGCGGCCTTCATGGAGCCGTCGCCGCCGATGACGAAGAGGACGCTCACGTTGAGCCGTTCGAGCGCATCGACGATTTCGGAAGGTTCCTGCGGCCCTCTGGAGGAGCCGAGGAGCGTTCCGCCGAACTGGTAAATATGCTCGACGCTGGCCGGCGTCAGCTCCATCACGTTGTGGCTATAGGAGGGGATGAAGCCTTCGAGCCCGTAACGGATGCCCAGAACGGAAGGCGTGTTGTAGGCGTGGTAGGCTTCAAGGACAATGGCCCGGATCACGTCGTTGAGGCCGGGGCAAAGGCCGCCGCAGGTGACGATGGCGCATTTGGTTTTGCCGGGATCGAAATACAGATCCTGACGCGGCCCCGCTTCTTCAAAAAGCAGGGTCTGATGGGTATCGATGTCCTCATCGTATTCGTGGCTCAGGCTCAGCATCACCTTTCCGGTATTGATCATGTTCCCGTAAGGAAGCGGAGAGGGGATTTTGGCCTGGCCGAGCGTGGCGATGGGGATTTCGCGGACCGGGATGCTGTATTCCGATGTCATGGCTATTCTCCGGACGGATTTTTTTCGAGATGCTGGCGGGCGAAGCAGCTTGTCAGGATGCCGCCCGCCTGCGCCACATTGAGCGAATCGAATGTCCGCAGCATGGGGATGTGCAGGAGATGGTGGCAGCGTTTGGCAACCTGCGGGCGTATGCCGTGTTCTTCATTGCCGAGGACGAGCAGGGCGGGGGTATGCAGGCGGGTGGTGAAGGCGTCGAGGCTGCCTTCGCCGAACGCGGCCCCGTAGATGAGGAATCCCGCGTCCCGTGCCTCGTCCAGCGCCCGGGCGATGTTCATGACCTTGGCGACCGGAAGGCGTTCCAGCGCTCCGGCTGCGGCGCGGCGCGCCCCGGCCCCCAGAAAGGTGCCGTTGTGGCGGGGTATGACCAGCCCGGCCCCGCCCATCGCGTACAACGTGCGAGCGAGGGTTCCGGCGTTGCCGGGGTCCTGCACCTGATCAAGCACAAGGATGAGCGGCAGGGGAGCGTCCGTAGCGTCCGTGAGCAGATCGGCGAACTCGGTGAAACCGGCCTCGAAAAGCCGGGCGACGACGCCTTGATGCCCGGCGGGGCAAAGCCGATCGAGGCTTTGGGCATCCGCAAGCGTAAAACGGACTTTGGCGGTACGGCACAGGTCGAGGATGCGATCCGTATCTTGCGAACGTTTGCCCTTGCGGACAAGAACGGCGTCGATGCGTTCCGGTTCCCGTTCCAGGAGTTCCAAAACCGGCTTGACGCCGGAGAGGACGGCTTGTTCTTCTTTGGAATCGGAACAGGAAGCATTTTCAAGAGATGCGTCCTGTTCAAAAGCCTTCGGGGCGGAACGGAACGCCTTGCGTGGGGAGGTATTTTTCTCTGTAATCATGAGATCCTTAAAGGTTGTCACGTCTCGGAGGATTGCCAAGCTCGGCCTCGTCGAGTAGACTGGACATGGATTTATGCCCCCGGAATGGCCCGGGGTAACATCACGAGGTGAGTAGAGTGTATCGTGTTGTCCTTCCCGCGTCTATGTTTCTCCGCAGGGCAATCGGAATGCGCTTGAACGGCGTTTTGCCGTCCTGTGTGGCTTTTCGCCCTTCCGGCGTTTTGGGGGTGCTGCTGTTGTGCGTCCTCGTTGCGCTGACCGGCTGCAGCTCCAAAAATATCACGAGCAAAGGCCCCTTTGTATTGCAGGAGCCCACCAAAGGGTATCCTTCGGTGCCTTCCTCTTCGGGACAGAAAACGGGAACGGTCTATTTGCCTTCCGACGACGGCAGGCCGCTGACGAAAGCCGAACAGGAAGCGTTCCTGTCCGAAGGGGAAATCGACAGGAATCTGCCGCAGGAAGAGCTTGGGGACGTTCTGCTCCATTTCAAATATCTGGTGCATAAGGATCGTTATACCGTCGAGAAGAACCTCGAGCGCGCGCAGCTGTATATGCCGTTTATTTACGAGACGCTGCGTTCAAGGGGATTGCCGCGCGAACTGGCGTATGTCGCGTTTATCGAGAGCGGATACAACCCGATGGCGACTTCGAGCAGCGGGGCCGCGGGAATGTGGCAATTCATTTCGAGCACGGGCAAGCATTACGGCATGGAGCAGGACTGGTGGATGGATGAGCGCCGCGATCCGTACCAGTCCACGCGGGCGGCGGCGGATTATCTCGACAAGCTTTATAAGATGTTCAACGACTGGCATCTGGCGGTTACGGCCTACAACGCGGGGGAAGGAAAGATCCAGCGCGGGCTCGCCGCTACCGGCGCCAAGACGTTCTTTGAGTTGCGCCGCAAGAACGAGCAGATTTACAGTGTCCGGGATCGCCTGTCCGATGAGAACAAGCAGTATCTCCCCAAGTTTTTGGCTGTCTGCAAGATAGTGCGCAATCTGGATAAATTAGGGTTTTCCTGCGCGACGTTCGCAAGTTCGTCGCAGATTGCGGAAGTCAGGGCCAAACCGGGGACGGACCTCATGCTGTTCTCCAAGAGCATCGGCATGAGCTGGGAGGAGTTTTCGGCGCACAACCCGGCGTATCAGCGCTATGTGAGCCACCCCTCGCGCTCTACCAAGATTTATGTGCCCCGCGCGATGGCTGGCAAGGCGCAGGCCCTGCTTTTCAAGCTGCCTCCGGCAAACAGCGGCAAGAGCTATGCCGGGCTGCGGGATTATAAGATTTCGCGTGGCGACACGATGGCGAGCATATCCCGGAAGACCGGCGTTCCGGTGGCGGAACTCCGGCGCATCAATCAGGTCAGCGAACCTTTGCGTGCTGGCCGTGTGTTGAAGATCCCCGGAACCAACCGGACGGGCGTCGAACCTCGCGCGTTGGCATCCGTGCGGGAAGTTCCGTCGGCAAAGGGGACGTCCGTTGCGTCCTCCGGGCGTCAAGTGACCCCTTCGCGCACGGTTTCCGCTTCCGCGCCGGTGCGTGAGAAAGTCGTATCAACCGCTTCCGCCGCATCGCACGAAGTGAAGCAGGGGGATACCATGTACTCCATTGCGAAGCGGTACGGCGTGACGCAGGAAGCGATCCTCGCCGCAAACGGCATGAAAAATCATAATATTAGCCTTGGCCAGCAGTTGCGGATTCCCGGCAAGGGAGCGGCGGTGGCGTCTCAGTCCGCTAAAAAGGCTCCCGTAGCCTCTTCGGTTCGCCCTGTGGTTGCCTCTGTTTCCAGCGTTCCCGTTTCCCGCCCCGTGGCCGAGGCTAAGGCCACGAATAAGATCGTCCAGTATACGGTTCAAAATGGTGATACCCTCTGGGCCATTGCCCGCAAGTTCAACGTCTCTCCGGTTGAATTGCTTTCGCTGAACAACATGAGCCGGAATACGGCGCTGCGCCCCGGCGACACGGTCCGCGTGGCGGTCAACTAGACAGGTGCGTGCCGTAAGATCCTTTGCCTGCTTCGGTCAAAGCGTGCCGCGGTTTTTCCGGGCATGGCGCGGCGTCATCGCGCTGGCCGTCCTGCTGATCGGAGCGGGGTTGGCCTTGCGCTGGCTGGCGCCTCAGGCTGAAACCGTCACGCGCTGGATAGATGTCTATATGCCGAGCGGTTACATGGGAGGCTTTTTCTATGTCTGCTCGGTGGCGGTGCTGATTTGCCTCGCCGTCCCCCGCCAGCTGCTGAGTTTCGCCGGGGGGTATGCATTCGGCCCGTTGTTCGGAGCCGTGTTCGCAACGCTCGGGGTGACGCTTGGCTGTGTGCTGGCATTCGGCATGGCCCGGTACTGCGGGCGTTCCTTCGTTGAACGGAGGTACGGGGGCAAGGCTGCCGCATTCAATCGTTACGCGGTCCAACGCCCCTTCATTCTTGCCATCCTGATCCGCCTGTTTCCGTCCGGGAATAACTTGGTGTTCAGTCTGCTTGCCGGGGTCAGCCGCATCCCGGCATGGCCTTTTTTTCTGGGGTCGTGCCTCGGGTATATCCCTCAAAATCTACTGTTTGCCATGATCGGAAGCGGGATGCGCGTAGATGAAGGATGGAGGATCGGGCTCAGCGCGTTATTGTTTGCCGCCTCCTGTGCTCTGGGATGGTGGCTTTACAAGCGCTATGCCGCCGCGTACCCGATGGGGGCACGGAACGAACATTGAGCGTCTTGCAATGAAAAGGAAATGATATGAAAGGATTGGAACTTTCGAGGGCCTATTGGGAAAAGTGCGCGCTGCCGCTGTTCCGGCGGGAACTGCCCGCGTTTTTGGAACGCGCCGCTGTCGGCCTTGTCGGAGAAGGCTCCGAATGCTTTGGTTTTGATGATGAAATCTCCCAAGACCATGATTGGGGGCCGGGATTTTGTCTATGGTTGCCTGAAGGCGAGTGGGCGGAATGGCAGGACGCCGTGGAAGCCTTGCTTGCCCGCTTGCCCGATACGTATGAGGGGTTCCCTGCTCGTATGGCGCCCGCCAAGCGTATGGGACGGGTCGGGCCTTTGTCCATTGAGGGCTTCTATGGCCGGTTCATCGGGATGCCGCAGCCTCCTCAGACGTGGAAACAGTGGCGGCTCGTGCCCGAGCAGTTCCTCGCGGTAAGCACGAACGGCGCTGTGTTCAGTGATCGGCTTT
>CEAZ01047755.1_pt1 | contig 33156 bp, 50 predicted proteins | sample 557361 | NCBI WGS metagenome assembly CEAZ01 (sample SAMEA3182074, study PRJEB8094) | gut metagenome | biome: human; feature: gut; material: Stool; isolation source: human stools | place: Canada | collected 2012-02-22 | reverse complement strand
GGGGCATACCACCCCCTTTGAGGGGCAATTTCACGTTCACGCCTTCATTGTGTAAATATCTCGCAGAATTTTAAACAGGAGCAAAAATATGACAAACGAAATATACGGAATTGACTATCTGCGACGCAGACTTGCCGATAAACAAACACGAGTGCTATTGAGATATAAGTACTACGAAATGAAAAATAACGCACAGGACTTTTCGAGCCTTGCTCCCGAAAAATTCAAGGGGCTAAAGGAAACTGTCGGCTGGTGTGCGAAAGCAGTCGATAGTCTTGCTGACCGCTTGCAGTTCGACGAATTTCAAAATGATGAATTTAATCTGAGCGAAATATTCTTGTCAAACAATCAGGATATACTCATTGACTCTGCGGTGCTTTCGGCTCTTATCTCAGCGTGTTCTTTCGTCTATATCCGAGAAGATAACGGCTATCCTCGCCTGCAGGTAATTGACGGCTCAAATGCCACCGGTATCATTGACCCTGTGACAAATCTGCTTACCGAGGGCTATGCAGTGCTTGAGCGTGACAGCATGGGTGTTGTAAAGACAGAGGCTTATTTCATGGCAGGCATGACGGAAATATACTCCCATGGTGTGCTTGTTCAGCGTATACCAAACGCTGCACCATATGCACTGCTCGTGCCGATAATATATCGTCCTGACGCAAAGCGCCCTTTCGGTCACAGCCGTATTTCAAGAGCCTGTATTGCCTATACACAGACAGCTCTCAGAACTATAAAACGCTCTGAGGTGTCGGCTGAATTTTACAGCTTTCCTCAAAAATATGTGCTTGGATTATCTGAGGACGCAGAGTTCAATAACCGCCTTGCTGCGATATCCTCTTTTCTGAATTTCACGAAAGACGGCGACGGCGATCACCCCATTGTAGGACAGTTTCAACAGCAATCAATGACGCCATATACTGAACAGCTGAGAACACTTGCAAGCCTGTTCGCAGGAGAAACAGGGCTGACCCTTGATGACTTGGGCTTTGCCACCGAAAACCCCTCCAGCGCAGAGGCTATCAAGGCAGGTCATGAAAACCTACGATTAACGGCACGCAAGGCACAGAGGACGTTCGGAACAGGTCTGCTCAATGTGGGCTATCTTGCCGTTTGTATCCGTGACAGATACGCATATCAAAGAGATGCGTTCAGAGATACAAAAGTCGCATGGCTGCCTATCTTCGAGCCTGACGCTGCGGCACTCTCGGGTGTGGGCGACGCTATCTTGAAGATAAACCAGGCTGTGCCTGACTATCTTGGTGCAAGAAACATAAAGGCTCTCACAGGTATGGAGAGTGACGGCAAATGAGCGCACTTTCAGACAAAATAAAAAGCGACCTTGTCAAGCTTTCAAAAAGCGACAAACATTTGCAGAGCATTATAAAAAGGCTTGAAAGCGGTAAAGCAAACCTCACTGATGTTGATGACTTCGCACAGGCAACAGGAACTGTGCTGAAAAAAGTCTTTGAAAAAAGCATAACCGAAAGCCCAAAGGCTTTTACAGATGAACAGCTTATTGCTGAGATACTCCGTGATATATTCGGTGATAACTACGATCTTATAAACTCTGTGGCTGAGAATATCCAAAAGCAGCTTGATAAGGCGGCAGGCATAGGCATAAAGCCACAAAGAGCAGATTTCCCCTCTGAGAGGATAGAAAATCTTGCAAAAGTAACTGCTCAAAAGGACCTTACCGACAAGACGGCACTAAGCGAGTTCACTGCGTCAGTTGAGAACATAAACGGCTCTATTTTCACCGATTATGTCAAAACAAATGCTGACTTTCGCAGTAAGGCAGGACTTAAAGTCTACGTTATCCGTTCAGACCACAGCAAGTGCTGCGCATGGTGTTCAAAGCTTGCAGGAAAGTACGTCTATCCTGATGTTCCAAAGGACGTGTGGCGGCGGCATAAGCGCTGCACCTGTGAGATAACCTACGTCAATGAAAAGGCAGGCACATATGATCAAATAAGCTATTCAGACGTTCAAAACGGCAAAGAGATCGAAACACGCAAGCAGGTCACAAGGCTCACACCTGAGCAGGCGAGAGCTAAGGAAAAAGAAGTGCTTAGCAGGATTGACAAATCGAAAAAAAGTGGTATAATGAAATCAGGAAGAAACCTTGAACGAAAAGAGCAAAACATAGGTGCGTTCTCAACGTTGACAGTGCCAATGCAGAAAAGAGAAATTCTGAACATATGTAGAAAATATTCTATTGATACTAGCGGAATAACCTTTAAGATTCAGCGTTCTGAAAAACTCCTTGCACTTCCTTTTTATGGCTCAACAGACTATAATAACATAGGAAGAATAGACTTGTTCCCAAGTGCATTTTCTTCTGAAGAGGAATTAGTAAAAACCATATTGCATGAAAAGTGCCACGTTTTACAGCTAAAGAAACATGGCAAAGCATATGCTCAGCAAAACTTAGATTTAATGGAAAAACAAGCTTATAGGTTTGAACGATTATTTTATAGCTTGGTTACAAAGAGGTGATAGTATGAAATGGCTTGACAATCTAGCGAGTATAAAGCAGCTCCATAAGGCAGGCAAATGCCCATATTGCGGACAAGAAAATACAGATTACAGATTGCTTGAAATAAGCAGTGGTAAAGGATATGGAGATGTTTGGTGCAATGACTGTAAAAAAGCTTTTCATATTTCTCGTATAGAAGTATCAGAGACAGACATTCGAGAAAAGCAGTTACCTCCTGAACTCAAATATTAGTTAATAACCGCTCCGCTACGGCGAGGCGGTATTTTTATACCCAAAATCAGAAAGGACGGATAAATATGAATTTCGGACAGGCGATCGAAGAAGCAAAGAGAGGTAAGAAAATAGCAAGAAAAGGTTGGAATGACAAAGGACAGTATGTTGAGCTTGCCACTAATGTTAGTTATAAATCACCTAATGGTACTGTGACAAATGTAGACCATAAGGATATGGGCAATAAAGCATTAGCGTTTGTGGGAACTTCTGGCGTACAACTTGGCTGGCTTGCAAGTCAAGCAGATATGTTGTCGGAAGATTGGCAGACAATAGACTAATCAAACATCGGAACTAAGCACCTTAACGGGTGCTTTTTTGGTACCCGAAAAAAGGAGGTAATTCCCTATTGAGGATAAGAGAATCGGCAGGCAGACCCCCACCACAGCCCTTGTCCTGCCTTATGAGCAGACTAAGGGCAACGAGGCTGTAGAGCTGTATAACAGCACAGGCAGGACTGCTCAGGAATGGCAGGAGATACAGCTTTATGACATAATGGCGACCAATGGCGAAGGCTTGTGGACGCATATGAAATACGGCTACAGCGTGCCAAGACGTAACGGAAAATCTGAAATACTTATAATGCGTGCTCTCTGGGGACTTATCCACGGAGAGCGTGTTCTTTATACGGCACACAGAACTACCACCTCTCACAACGCATGGGAAAAGGTCATTGAACGTCTTGCAAAGGCAGGATATACCGAAAAAGAGGATTTCAAGACTACAAAACAGTTTGGCCTTGAACGTATTGAGTGGCTCAAAGATAATGACGGAGGTCTTATCAACTTCCGTACACGTTCATCAAAAGGGGGACTTGGTGAGGGCTATGACCTGCTCGTTATAGACGAGGCTCAGGAGTACACGGCTGACCAAGAAAGTGCATTGAAATACGTTGTTACCGATTCTGCAAACCCTCAGACACTGATGTGCGGCACTCCTCCCACTGCGGTATCATCTGGAACTGTGTTCTATCAGTACCGCCGTGACACTCTGAGTGGAACTAACGTTGACAGCGGCTGGGCGGAGTGGAGCATACCTGAAATGGCTGACGCACATGACCCTGAACTTTGGTATGAAACAAATCCCTCACTCGGTACGATATTAACCGAGCGTAAGATACGTTCAGAGCTTGGCAAAGACCAAACAGATGATAATATACAACGTCTTGGTCTGTGGTTAAGATACAATCAGAAGTCTGCCATAAGCCGAGAGGAATGGCATAACTATCAGTTCGATACAGCACCCACGCTTTCAGGCACGCCTGAACTGTTCTTCGGCGTTAAGTATGCAAGATATACGGCTAACGTTTCTCTTGCAGTTGCAGTTAAAACTTCTGACGGCAAAATATTCGTTGAAGCTATTGACTGCCGCCCTGTGCGAGAGGGGAACGGCTGGATGATCTCATATCTCAGAAATCCTCACGCAAGGCAAGTGACCATAGACGGTGCAAACGGACAGGCTGTGCTTGAAAGTGATATGAAAGACGCAGGAGTTAAGTGTAAGGCTGTGCTGCCAAAGGTTGCTGAGGTGGTGCAGGCGGCAGCTCAGTTTGAGCAAAATCTGTTTGCCGATAAGATATGCCACGCAGATCAACCAGCACTTGAGCAGGCTGTTTCAAACTGTGAACACAGAGCCATAGGCTCAGGCGGAGGTTTCGGTTACAGCTCTATTATGGAGGGTGCTGACATTTCGCTGTTAGAGTCGGTGGTGCTTGCACATTGGAGCTGTGCGAACGCTAAAGAAAAGAAAAAGCAAAAGATAAGCTACTGATATTTGAAAGGAATGATATTATGGCAGAAGAATTTGAGCCTGTCACAACGCAGGAACAGCTTGACAAGATAGTAAATGCCAAGCTGAAGGAAAACACAAACGCTGTCACAAAGCAGTTTGAGGGATATGTTTCCCCTGCTGATATGGCAGAAAAGGTCAAGGGCTATGAAACCACTATAGCAGACCTTACGGCAAAGGGCAAGGCGGCTGAACAGAGCCTTTTCAGGGTGAGAGCCGCACAGGAGTACGGACTTCCTGCGGAGCTTTCTGACAGGCTCAGTGGTGAGGACGAGAAGTCTATAAGAGCCGATGCAGAAAAGATGTCAAAATACTTTAAGGCAGCACACAATGCCCCTGATTTCAGAGCAGAGGGCGACCCAAGCAAAAACAGTGCGGAAAACGCACTTAGAAGAACACTTGAAAAGCTGAAAGGAGAATAATCATGGCAGAAACAATTAAGAGAGGCACACTTCTTGAGCCTGAAACAGTAACAAGCATTTTTTCAACAGTAAAGGGTCATTCCTCCCTTGCAAAGCTTAGCGGCAGAGATCCTGTATCTTTTAACGGCAACGACTATTTCGTTTTCTCTATGGACGATGAGGCGGACGTTATCGGTGAAAGCGAGGCTAAATCCGCAGGCAGTGCTAAGCTCGGAAAGGTGACGATGAGACCGCTCAAGATCGAATACGGCGCACGCTTCAGTGACGAGTTCATCTATGGAACAGACGAGAAAAAGCTTGAAGTCATGAAAGCATTTGCAGAGGGTGCAGCGATCAAGTTTGCTCGTGCTATCGACATTCTCGGTTTTCACGGAATCAATCCGAGAAAGAAAACTGTTGTCGCTGCTCTCGATAATAACTATATCGACAAGGCGGTAGCTGACAATAGTGCAAAGGTCGATTTTGACAGCACAGACCCTGAGGGCAATCTTGAAGACGCTATTGCTCTGCTTGGTGAATACGAGGCAACAGGCTTTGCACTTTCAAAGGACTTTGCCTCTGCACTTGCAAAGCTCAAGGTCAACGGTGTAAAGCAGTATCCTGAGTTTGGCCTTGGTGCAAATCCAGGCAATCTCAACGGCACAGCTTGTGACGTCAACTCCACTGTAAACTTCAATAAGGGTACAGACAGAGCTATCGTCGGCGACTTTGCGAGAGCCTTTAAGTGGGGCTATGCTAAGGAACTTCCTTTGGAGGTCATTCCTTATGGCGACCCTGATAACTCAGGCAGAGATCTGAAAGGACACAATGAGGTGTATCTCAGAACAGAGGCTTATATCGGCTTTGCTATCCTTGACCCTAAGGCATTTGCAGCCGTTCAGGCCGTTCAGGCAACAGAATGAGCAACGTTTATGCCACTATCGACGACATAGCAGTATACGGACGAAAGCTTACATCACAGGAGCAGCAGGCGGCGGATAGTCTTATCGAGACCGCCTGCGCAAAGCTCCGTGTTATAGGCAAGCGTTACGGCGTTGATGTCAATACCCTTGTGACAAGTGATGAAGACTATGCGTTGACAGTAAAGGCGATAATCTCAAAGGCTGTTGTGAGAAGTCTTGACTGTTCGGCTGATAATGCACCACCTGCTGTGCAGGCGTCGCAGGCAGCTATGGGCTATTCGGTGTCAATGACTTATCTCAATTCAGGACAATCTTTATATTTTCTCAAAAACGAGTTGAAAGAGCTTGGTATCATTCGTCAGAGGTGGGGAGCTATGGAGGTATATGACTATGAGAACAATGATAAAGGGAATTTCGGTGAAGCTTAAAGTGCAGACGCAGACAGGCGTTGACGGCTTTGGCAGACCAACTTATGAGGATAGCTGGGAGCTTGTTGACAACGTTCTTGTAGGCGAGCCGTCATCTGATGATGTTATAAGTGAGCTTAACTTATCAGGTAAGCAGATAGCTTACACTCTTGCAATACCAAAAGGAGATACACACGTTTGGGAAAACACAGAGGTCGAGTTCTTCGGCAGGAAATTTTGCACCATAGGTTTCCCTACTGAGGGCATTGAAGAAAACCTGCCCCTCAGCTGGAACAAGAAAGTCAAGGTGGAACTGTATGGGTAAAGTGAAGATAGTTCTTGACCGCAAGGCAGTAAGGCAAATGCTGCGTTCAAAAGAGGCTGAGAACATATGCCGTGAGTTTGCCGACAAAGCGGCACAGCGGCTGGGTGACGGCTACGAGGTGTCCACCTATTCAGGTAAAAAGCGTGTGAACGCAAGCATAAAGGCTGTGACCTACAAGGCGAGAAAGGAAACAAAGCAAGACAATGCCATATTAAAGGCGGTGCTGAGAAAATGATAGAAGAAGTTATGCTGGGCTATCTGAGCAAGAGCCTTGACGTTCCCGCATTTATGGAAGAGCCTGCAAAGCCGCCGCAGAAGTATATCATCATCGACAAGCTTGGCTCGTCTGAGAAAAACAGACTATCTTCGGCGACCCTCGCCGTGCAGTCATACGGCGGCAGCCTTTACGAGGCGGCAAGGCTCAATCACACCGTCAAGGCAGCTATGCGTGACACTGTGATACTTGATGATGTCATATCCTGCAAGCTGAACAGCGACTACAACTACACCGATGAGGAAACAAAACGATACCGCTATCAAGCAGTATTCGACATACGATATTATGAAAAGGAGAGATAACAATGTCAAACACCAACAATGCAAACAACGTTACCGCAGGCAAGCCTAAGATAGGCGGTGCGGTATATCGTGCACCTAAAGGCACAACGCTGCCGACAGACGCAACATCGGCTCTTGCAGCGGAGTTCAAGTGCCTTGGCTATTGCTCAGAGGACGGACTTTCAAACGGCAATGACCGCTCAAACAGCAACGTAGCAGCCTGGGGCGGAGATGTAGTGCTCAATATGACCAATGCAGGCAGCGACACATTCACGCTGACGCTCATCGAAACGCTCAACGAGGAAGTGCTCAAAACGGTCTACGGCTCTGATAACGTCACAACTGCACTTGAGGGCAAGGATATAACAGTTGCCGTGAACGGCGGCTCTGACGAAGAGAGCGTGTATGTTTTCGAGCTTATCCTCAAGGACGGAGCTTTAAAGCGTATCGTAGTCCCTTGTGCCTCTGTAACGGCTCTGGGCGAGATCAAGTATATAGACACTGACGCAGTGGGCTATAACATCACGCTGACAGCCGTCAACGACAGCAAGGGCAACTCACACTATGAGTACATTCACCTGAAATCTGAGTAACAGGAGGAAGATCATATGCTTAAAGGTATCACAAAAAGCGGTTTTGACTATGAGATAGAGGATAAGGCTCTTGACAACTGGGAGCTGCTTGAATCACTTGTGGCGATAGATGAGGGCGACACTGCCGCTGTCATCAAGGTGGCAAGACAGCTCCTTTCCAAGGCACAGCTCGACAGCCTCAAAGAGCATTGCAGAGATATAGACACAGGAATAGTGTCAAGAAACAAGATGCTTGCAGAGATCGCCGATATACTGAAAGGCGAAGGCTCAGAGGGCGACAAAACAAAAAACGCCTGAGGGCTGTCTGCGGACTTGCCCATATGATATGCCGTGATGAGATGTCGCTTGCCTGCGATCTCGCAGAGGTCTATCACATATACGACTACAAAACGCTGCCGCTTTCCTCAGTGGCGGCGTTTTTTATGGGTCTGCGTCCCGACAGCCGATGCAAGATGCTGCTCTCGGGGGATAAGGTCACTCTTGACACGCTCCTTGCTGCAATGATATATGACAAGCTTGCGTGGCTGCAATGGGCTAAAACGAAAGACGGTGCAAGAGGTGTGAACATACCCGAAACTGTTGTTTCAAAGCTTTTAGGCGACAGTGAGAGCAAAACACGAGGATTTACAAGTATCGAAGAATTTGAAAAGGCAAGGCAAGATCTGATAGGAGGTGAAACGTAATGGCGGAAGGAACTAAGCTTGCGGACGCATATGTGCAGATAATACCTATCTCAGAGGGCATAACAGGCAGAATAAAAGACCTGTTCAAAGACCTGCCCGACGAGGGCGACAAGGCAGGCGACAAAACAGGCAGCTCCTTTGCCTCAAAGCTCAAAAAAGCTGTTGCGGCGGCAGGTGTGGGAGCGGCTATAAGCAAGGTCGTCACCTCTGCATTCACTGAGGGTGCGGCACTTGAACAATCTCTTGGCGGTGTTGAAACGCTCTTTAAAAAGCACGCTGATATCGTCAAGAAGAACGCACAAGATGCCTACAAGACCGCAGGAGTAAGTGCAAACGAGTATATGGAGAACGTCACGAGCTTTTCTGCGTCGTTGCTTTCATCTCTTGGCGGTGACACTCAAAAGGCTGCAAATGTCGCCCACACTGCTATGGTGGATATGTCCGACAACGCCAACAAATTCGGCTCGGATATGCAGTCTATACAAAACGCTTATCAAGGTTTCGCAAAGCAGAACTACACAATGCTTGACAACCTCAAGCTTGGCTACGGTGGAACAAAGTCTGAAATGGAACGGCTCTTGCAGGACGCTCAGAAGCTCAGCGGAGTTGAATACAACATTGATAATCTGAGTGACGTATACAACGCTATCCACACAATTCAGCAAAACCTTGATATCACAGGCACAACAGCCAAAGAGGCAAGCACCACCTTTTCAGGTTCATTCGCAAGCATGAAAGCTGCCGCCAAGAACTTTCTTGGTGTGCTTACATCAGGTGGTGATGCTGATAAGGCTTTAAATGACCTGATAGGTTCGACAGAAACATTTTTCGGTAACGTAAAGCGACTTGCAAAGAGCTTTGTATCTCAAACGGCAAAGGTATTTGATTCAGCAGTTGGTCAGCTTTTTGAGAAAATGGGCGTTGACGCAGAAAATATAGAGGGCGTTATAGAGGGTGTTCACAACGCCCTTAAATCCATAACAGCGGCAATTGTGACATTCATTGCGGTGTCAAAGGTGTCTGCGGTCACAAAGTCCTTTGAGGGGCTTACTCTGCAAATGATACAAGGCAAGGCTATGGCAACGGCCATGAATGCCGAAATGGCTATAACTCAAAATATTGCGGCAGGTATCGCTGCAGGAGTTGCACTTATAGGCAGTGCAATCATAAATCATTTTGCCAATGAGATAGACGTCACAGAAAGCAGTATAGTGAATTTGTCCGAGAGCGTCAAACAGTTTTCGGACAAATGTCTTTCCACCAAAAGTGCCGTTGAAAGTCTTCACGAGGAGCTTGCCGACAGCACAGACAGCAATAAAAAGCAAGCCGACTCCTACCGTGTGCTCAATGACAGGCTCAAAGAGCTGAATGAAACTGAAAATAAAAGTGCTGATGAAAAAGCCGAAATGCAATCCATTATAGATCAGCTCAACGGCGATATAGAGGGCCTTAATCTGACCATAGATGATCAGACAGGCGGCTTGAAAAACAACACAGCCGCAGTAAGCGATATGCTTGACGCTTATGCGGATATGCAGGATACAAAGGATTTGCAGGATAAGCTTGCGGAGGCTCTGAGAAACCAAGCGGCGGCTCAGAGCGAGTATGATGAGGCTTTGGAAAGGTACAAACAGGCTAAGGCTGACGGCTTGACAGGTGATGATTTTGACGCACTTGCACTGTCCCTCAACACCGCTCACGGTGCACTTACAACAGCAAACAATGACCTTTCCTCTGTAAGACAGTCCATAGAGGAAGCAAACATCGCTCAGAAAGAATTTGCCGACGCTTATGCTCTTACCACAGGCTCGATAGCAGAACTCTCGGAAGAAACGCTGTCGCAGATAAATGACATCTGTGGCAAGTATGCAGACGCATACAAAACCCAGCACGATCTTGTGTTCGGACAGATAGATCTTCTTGACGAGTTCTGCGGAAAGTCAGACGTGACCGCCGAACAGCTTATCGCAAATCTTGACGATAACATAAACGGCTTTACCGACTGGGAAAACAACCTTGCTAAGCTGAAGAAAAAGGTCGCAGACGGCATTATCTCACAGGACTTTTACAATAATCTTGAAGAAATGGGTCCAAAGGGCGCAGGCTACGCAAAGGCGTTTGTTAATATGTCAAATAAGGAACTCAAGAAATACTCTGCCAAGAGCAAGGGCATATTTGATGAAATGAATGACTACGTTGACAGAAGCATGGGCAAGATGAAAGATTCTTCTGCAAAGCTCCTTGCAGACCTTGTTGACCTGCCGTCACAGAACTATTACAGTATGCGAGCTGCTTATGAGGTTTTAGGACAGTACGCCGCAGACGGCTATGCGGACGGCATAAAAGGCAGAATGCCCATAGTAAATGCCACAGTAAGTGAAATGATACGAAACGGCATAACCGCCGCAAGGCTTGCTCAGGATTCACATTCTCCGTCAAGAGTTTTCCGTACACTTGGCGGATATGTGGGAGAGGGATATGCTCTTGGTGTGGCTGATGAAACGTATCTTGCGGTGCAGGCTTCTGAAAACATGGTCAGATCTGCAATACAAAGTGCCAGCAGTGTTGACAGCAGGATAGATGTATCTTCACTGAGAGAACAGACAGCTACACAAACTGTGCCTGATACGTCAAACATGGGTATGCGGTCGGCTATACTCAACGCCCTTGCAGAGTATGCCTCTGTTGACGGCAAAAGTACCAAACAGCCTATCAATGTAACTGTGGAGATAGACAAGCGAGCCGTTGGCAAGGCTGTGGTAGAAGATATAAACTCGCTGACAAAGCTTAATGGCAAGTCACCGCTTGTATAGGAGGTATGCAATGGAATATCTGAAATTCGGTGATACTGAAATAGCTGTGCCGACAACGTTCACAATAGATAAGAAAAAAATAATGTCCGATAATGCAGGGCTTTCCTCGACCTGCAAATATGTGGGTGACGTAAAGGGGCTACAGACCACGCTTCACATAGAGTGGGCAAACCTTAAACCACAGGAAGTAGCAATTATAAACGAGTATGTTCTGAATGTGCAGGACGCTGATTTTCCTGTTACCTACCTTGATGAAACGTTCAACATGGTCACGGTACGTTTTAGGGCAGAGGGTACAACATACGAGCAGTGGGGTTGGGATGAGAAAAGACAGCTTTGCAAGGTGCTTTCCCTTGACCTTTATGCCTATTCCGGTACAGGTGAGGTGACATAAATGTACACAGTAAGCGACATTGTATCATCAAAGATAGAGAGCTATTGCAGAACGTGGAGAATGGAGCTTGAAGACACAAACAGCATACTTACAGGCGACAAGATAGTATCTGCAAGCAGTACAGCTCAAAGCACATCTATTTCCGACGATATAGAACTAGGTGCGATATGCTCACAATCGTGGAACATGACCATAAGTGACACTGAAACAGCGTTTCTTGGTAAAGAGTATGACACATATCTATACCTCATGGATTATGAAACTGACGGCATACTTGCAGACGAAAAGATACCAATGGGACGTTTCACCTGCGTTAAGTCGAAAAAGTCGGGTGGCAGTGTTCAGCTGACAATGGCGGACAGGCTGTACTTCTCGGACAAACCATATGTGCCACATATCCCTATGCCAAACTGGAATAAAGCTGTTGAGGACGACATTTGCAGACAGCTTGGTTTGCAGAATGGAAATGATTATACGGAAGTCAGGTTACTGCGTGACAAGAACGGCAGACGGTTGATAGATAAGAACGGTAAGGTGCTGTACTCAAAGTATTTTTACTTCAAGGTCGGCTCCGTGCCCAAAGACGTGACCATGCGCCAAATGCTGTCCTATCTGGCTTCTGCTCAGGGCGAGTTTGGGTATGTTGACAGGTACGGAAAGTACGTCCGAAAGTGGTATGGTAAGAGCGTGAAAACATTGGATAACAACACAATAGATCTGCCTACTCTTAGCGAACGACAAAACGTTATCGTGGGCATTATCTGCAAAGTGAGTGATGATGTAACGCTGTCGCTTGGTGTAACAGATACCACGCAAGGACGTGTGCTAGAGTTTGAAAATCCATACATGACAGAGTCTTTGCTACAATCTCTGTGGCGCAGGATAGGTGGATTTTCGTGGTACACCACTGAGCTATACCACAGACTTGGTGACCCACGTTTTGATATCGGGGACGTGGTGACCTACACCAGCGGCGCAGACAGCTATGACATACCAATAACGAATTTAGGATTTACCTTTGACGGCGGACTGAGTGCTGATATTTCGGCAGTGGGTCTGAGCGTTGAAGAACAGCTTTAAAAAGGGGGCGAGATAATGGCTGATGAAAATTTGACATTGGCGCAGGACATCACAGAAAATGACTATCCTATGCAACACGCCGGGGAGGAAATCGATGAGATATTGAGCCAAGCCGGCAAGATACACTATGGCACTGTGGAACACAAGATGACGGGAGCAAATGCGCTGATGCGGATACCGCTTGGACTGACTTTTGCGCCTAAGCAGGTTATAGCAACGCTACGGCAGACAGCCGCACCAACACCATATCAGAACTACTGTACCCACGTTAGTGGTTCGGGAAAGTCGTACTATCTGAACGTCTGCATGGGAGCTGGGGCAACAGGAACCGTGCCAACAGGAACATACTATGTTGATTATATTGCAATAGAGTAAAGAGGGGGCTAGTAAATGACGATAACATTAAATGCAGATTATGAAGTAACGCTGAACACCGCCCTGCTGGGCTACGTCGGTGAAACAAATGCTAGACCCGTGACAGTCGAGGGTATGGAGATAGACGGCGCAGACCGCTATGTGCTGAATATCGACTACGGCGACGGCGTTCAGTATGAGGTCGATATCACAGGCGGACAGTGGACGCCAACGGCTGATATACTGCGGTCAGCGCAGACAGTCAGCTGTCAGATATGTGCGAAAAAACTGTCAGGACAGGAATATATTCTGGTGAAGAAATCACGAATTTTCCGCCTGAGAATAGGTGCGGCTATAGGCAATAATGCAGTACCGTCACCTGACGTGGCTATGGACGCACTTGACCGCATAGACGCCATAGGCAGGCAGGCGCACGCAGATATGCAGACAGCCGTCACCGCCGCAGAAACAGCGACAACGTCTGCAGAGAACGCAAAAAAATCTGCCACAAACGCAGGATTGTCAGCCGACACCGCAGAACAGGCGGCTGAACGTGCGGAAACCGCAAAGACAGCGGCAGAAACGTCCGCAACGCAGGCTGAAACGGCTATGCAGGGTGCAGAAACCGCGCGTGCTGAGGCGGTCACATCGCAGAACGCCGCAAAGATATCCGCAGCCCAGGCGGCAACATCAGCACAGCAGACCACAGCCGACAAGAACATAACAGCAGGCTATGCTAAAACTGCCAAGACCAATGCTGACAACACTGCGACAGACAGGCAGGTGGTGGCTGATATGGCGGCGCAGGTGACAGCCGATAAGGCTAATGTAGCAGAAAACGCTACTAAGGTAGCAGAGGACAGGGTAGCCGCCGAAACCGCCGCACAGACAGCACAATCCATAGCGGATAGTCTGCCTGAGGACTACACTACGGCAGTTGCAAAGATAGCTGAAAACACGGCTGAGATTTCTGCGGTGAAGCTGACGGACAAGGAACTGCAACGTAGGGTAAATGCGTTGTATGACATGGGCAACGGTGTGACACATCAGTTTGAAACTGATAGTGATACGGCATATCAGAAAACTGTTCCTACAGGGGCGAAGCTGATGAGCGTGAAGTCTGTGGGTGGAAAGTCGGTGGTGTGGAATCAGATATTTGAGGCGTATTCTGGCACAAATAATGGCGTAACGGTGACAACCGAAGCAGACGGAACGATTACCCTAAATGGAACTGCTGAATCATCGTACATCTATTTCAAATCCCTTAGTTCAGCCCAAAACAAAATTGGAAAATACATTTTAAAACTGCTGATTCTGAACAATCCCGACAGTGTAACAATGCGTTATGCCTATTTTAACAGAACCATTTCAACACCAACGGCTACTAAGGGTACTGCGGCTGCCCTAGTGAACCAGACTGCAAAAGATATAGAATTGCAAAAAGTAGCTGGACTTTCAGGGTTTACAACAGGCACAGTTTTCAATGATGTCAAAATTAAAATTCAGATTTTCGATTTAACCCAAATGTTTGGCAGTGGCAACGAGCCTTCCACTGTTGAGGAATTCGAATCAATGTTCCCTAACGGTTATTACCCTTACAACGAAGGCGAATTGATGAGTATGAGCGTTAACAACGTGGTAGAACAAGGTAAAAACCTATTCGACTGTTACGGCTTTTCCTGCATAGCAATCTTAAACGTAAATGACGAGCGAAAACTCAACAATAGTTACGGAACAACAATTTCTACAATTGAACCAACTAATAAAATTGTTGTAACACAGTCACAAGCCCCCGAAAGCGTTATCGCACATTCGAATAACGGGTGGTTCTGCGTAGGTATAAAAGGCATGGAACAGTCAAAAAGATATACATTTTCGTTTGACTTTACTACTACAAAAATGCTTATTCAAAATCCTGTTTTACAGATTTTAGTGAATGGAAGATTTCCAAAAGACGCTATCAACATAAGTGAATTAAATGTTAAGAAAAGAGTTTCTTTCACACTTGAATATACTAAAGTTGATGATAGGCAGTATATAGAGCTTCGATTAAGTGGCATGAGTGGTATTTTCGAGAATTTCCAACTAGATGAAGGAAGCACTGCAACTGCATATACTCCGTGCTATACTCCTATATCATACACAATCCCACAAGCAATCCAAAATTTAGACGGTTACGGCTGGAGTGCAGGAAATGCAAGGAACTATGTGGACTATGAGAACAAAAAATATTATCAATGTGTACAAAGTGTTGATTTGGGGACGCTGGATTGGAAAATTAATACGACTTCCAGTGTTGGAAATCATTTCTATGGGTATGTGAGACCTCTCAATTTTAAATATCTTGGTGTATTTGGAACAACCATTTATAATGTATTGTGCAGTAAATATAGAACAGTTCCCAGAAGTTCCAATGTATTTGTCGATAAAACACTCACGATAGACGGGGTTGATGACATAGTTTCGCAAATTCAGATTAAAGACACCGCCTACACCGATGCCGCAGCGTTCAAGCAGGCAATGTCAGGTGTAATGCTGTATTACGAATTGGAATCCCCAATCGTCACCGATATTTCAACCCTAATTGACGATGATTTTCTGCGAAATCTAACAGTTGAAGCAGGCGGTTCAGTGGCATTCAAAAACAGCAATGATAATTACCATATACCCGTTCCAAGCGAAGAAGAGTATATCGTGAAGCTGAGTGAAGTGGGAGGTACAACATGACAGAATTGCAGAAAAAAATGGCGGAGAAGCTAGGGCTGACGGAAGATAATTTCCGCAAACCCAAAGTCACCGAGATAGACAGGATAAAGGCAAACATTGATTTTCTGGCTATGCTGAACGGTGTTGAGTTGGAGGTGAGCGGCGATGAGTAAGAACTACGTCAAGGTCAAGAGATACTATGACAGCCGTTTGTGGTCGGCTGCTATGGTGCACACTGCCGTCGGCAAGTGGATCACGGCGGAGGAGTATACAACAATCACGGGACAAACATATGAAAGCGAGGAACAGTAATGAAAGAAAACACAACAAAAATAATCATATCAGCGATAGCCGCAGGGCTGTCAGCGTATTTCCGTGTTATGGCGATACCTATAGTCATTCTGGTGCTTGCGATGATCATTGATTATATCACAGGAATGTGGAAAGCATGGAATAGGGGCGAATTGTCAAGCCGTGTCGGTCTTAAAGGGCTTTTCAAAAAGGTCGGCTACATATTTGTGGTCGCGGTGTCAGGCGTGCTTGATTGGCTCTTTATCTCAGGACTTTCACAGATAGGCATTGAAGTAAACGTCAGCTTTTACTTCGGTCTTATCGTGACGATATGGTTTATCATCAATGAATGTATTTCTATTTTGGAAAATCTTGCGGTGATAGGTATACCACTGCCGTCATTCTTGGTGAAGATAGTACACAAGCTTAAAATCACAGTTGAAAACAAAGTGGATACAAACGAAAGTGAGGAATAGAAAATGACATATGATGAGTTTATCAAGAAGCACAATGGTGTAGCTGTTAACTATGACGGCGCAGCAGGCAAACAGTGTGTAGACCTTGCAACGGCATATTTCAACGAGGTCTTCGGATCAGGTATCAAGAATTTCTGGTATGACGCTCACCATTTTTGGGATTTATTCGATAAGAACACTTGGCTGAAAGCGAATTTCACAAAGGTAAAGAACACGCCAAGTTTCGTGCCGAAAAAGGGCGATGTAGCGATATGGTCAGGCACGTTGAATGGTGGCTGGGGTCACATAGCCATCTGCACGGGTGAGGGCAACACGAGTTATTTTTATTCGTATGACCAAAACTGGAGCGGAAAAGCCTGCACTAAGGTCAAGCATACTTATGACCACATTGCAGGCTTCCTGAGACCAAAGAATCAGAGCAAGATAAGTGTGAAAGTGCTTGACAAGACAGGCTACAAGCAGGGCAACAAAACAAACGGTGTGCTTGCGCTCAAGGAGCTGCTGCTTCTTGCAAAGGCGGTCAAGCTTCACAGCGTAGGTATGGATAAGAACGGTACATACGGAAAAGGTACTGCAAAGGCAGTTAATACTCTGCTGAAAAAGTGGGGATACAGCGAGAATGGCATTGCAGGCGTGAACTTCATCAAACGGCTTGGCGATGAGATTACAAAGAAGATAAAGTAGGTAGAATTTCAGCCGACAGGGATTAGTCCTTGTCGGCTGTTTTCATATCTTCATCTATTAACTTGTTAATGTACCCGTTGATACTCATGCCCTTACTTTCTGCATAGGCTTTTAGTTCTTCTCTCCTGCCTTTCTTGACAACTAAACTTATTCTGTCATATGCCTTTTCATTATATAGTCTTTTACTGGCTGTTGATGTTTTACCACTCATAGTTGCACCTCCTTATTCTATATTATAGCATACTTGAAGCACTTACACAAGTATGCAAAATACACAAGCATACTTGTGTAAGTTTGTGCATTTTGCACATTTACATACTAACATAAGTATGCTATAATAATATCAGAAAAGAACGAAAGGGGGCGGTTAAATTGGACAAGAAAATAAAAAAGCTTGTTAAGCTGGTCCAACAACTTAACAAGCTAATGATCGAGATAATCGGCTTGATTGGCTACATCTTGATCATAAAAGATTTACTTAAATAAGTAAATTCGGCAGAAAGGAGAGTTGACCGCTCTCCCAACTGCTTGAATTATACCACAAAAACGGAAGGGTGTCAATATGAAAAATGATATTTTCGAACTTTGCAAAGAGCTGCTCAAGCTTGGCGGATTGATACTTGCAGTAGCGTACCTGGTGTTAAGATAATTCAAGGAGGTAAAAAAACATGAAAGTTATAGTAGAAAACGAAAAAATCAAGGTAAACAGCCCGTACAACAAGAGCTTTGTCGCAGGGGCAAAGCAGATACAGGGTAAGTGGAACGCCCCTTGCTGGGTCTTTCCAGAGGAGAACAAGGAAGCCGTCAAGGCGTTGCTTATCGAATGCTACGGAGAGTGTGGAGAGCTTGGTGCGGTCAGCACTGTCACAGTAGATCTTGACCTCGACACTTATACAGAGGGCTACGAGGACGGAGAAATCAGAGTTGGCTCAATCGTTGTTCTGAAAAGACTCTATCGTGATAGAGAAGTTATTTTCTCTGACAATGCAATGCTTATAAGCGGTGGCTTTGCCACTTCGGGCGGCTCTGCCAAAAATCCCAGGATATCAGCTGATGAGGGTACAATCGTTCGTGTTAAGGGTGTGCCTGAAACAATTTACAGTAAGATAAAGGACCATGAGGGCGTTAAGCTCGTATCTGATATAGACGTGGAAAGCTTAAAAGCCGAGCGTGAGAAGCTGCTCAAGAGAATTGCCGAAATAGACGGCTTGCTTGCGCTATGAAAGCGGCGGTCTATATAAGGGTGTCAACGCTGGACCAAGCACGAGAGGGGTACTCCCTCTCTGCTCAGCGAAAGACACTAACAGAATGGTGTGCCACAAGAGGTTATGAGGTATACAATGTATATGCCGACGAGGGTATAAGTGCAAAAGATATTACACACCGTCCAGCGTGTCAAGCCATGCTTGAAGCGGCGTATAACAGTGAATTTGATATCATACTGATATGGGCGTTAAGCCGTTTCACAAGGTCCGTTGCAGATCTTTACGATACATGGGATAAACTACAAAAACATAACGTCAGCGTTGTAAGTTGCACAGAGGGTTTCGACACATCTACACCGACAGGGCGTGCGATGATGGGCGTACTTGGTGTTTTCGCCCAAATGGAGAGAGAATTGACGGCTGAAAGAGTTTCATTTGCGCTTGCTGAAAGAGCTTCACAGGGGAAGCGGACTTGCTCTGACGTTTTAGGCTATGACCTAGACGGAAAGGATAGTCTTACTATCAATGAAACAGAGGCAGAAGTTGTTCGATTAATTTTCAAAAAATTCATTGAGTATCAGTCTTATCTACCTGTAGCTGAGATAGTCAACGCAATGGGGCATCATGGGCGACGAGGAAGTTCATTTAACGCTGAGTCGATAAAGAAAATAGTAACACGACCTGTTTACATCGGCTATTATAGCTTTAAGGGGCATTTATATCAGGGCGACTATGAGCCGTTGATATCGGAAAAAGATTGGAGACACGCACAACGTATCGTACAGAAGATACGTTGCGGTCGGAGAAAGTATATCAGATAGTATTTCAGCCGCCTCGGAGTGATCTGAGGCGGCTGATTTTTTTCTATCTTTGAAAAAAGTATAAAAATTTGAAAAGTATCGTGGGAAAAATATGTTGCGGTCTCCCGCAACCAGTTTCAGGACTATCATTCGATAGTCCTTTTTTCATGCCCAGATCACCCACAAATACCACAAAAAATCGGTCAGTGATCCCATTTGGGATCTACTGACCGATCTTGCTGTTTATTCACTTGCACAAAACATAACGCCAGCCTTAAATCAACGTTCCTTGTCCGTCAACTCAAACCTGATACTGTGCAGTTCAAGCCCATTCTGCGCAAAGTATATCCTGAAAGTTGTGAAGCGTGAGAACATAGGCGTTTCCTTTTCCATTGAAACAGCCTTGCCGCCAGTGCCGTTGAACGTGAACGTACCCACCGCAGTTCCCATGCTGAACAACGTCATAGGTATCTGCGCAAGCTCACTCTGTGTAGAGCTTGCCGTAACTATCACCCTGTAAATACCGAAGTTTGATAGGTCAAGGGCAAAGCTGTAAGAAGTGCCTTTCTTTGTGTCAACATCACTAAGGTCAAGAGTTATGTCACGGTCTACCTTGTAAAACTGTACAGGCTTGTCGTCCTCCTGCTCCTCGTCCTCACGGTTTATCACCTTGACAACATCTCCAATACCCTCCGCACGTTTAAGAGCATTAGTATGAAGAAGAAAACCGCATATGTTCGCCGCATTTCTCTGAAGCTCACACCTCTCTATACCGCCATTTTCAAGGGCGGCAAGGGTGTTGTCGTCATTCTTTTCGCCGTCAGGACAAACCATGTAAACATCGTTCTGCGCCCTAGCCATAGCCTAAGTCGAATGGGTTTTCCTTGTCCCATTTTCTGTATGTGTCAAGAAGTTTCTCATTGACCTTTACGCCATTATCAATAAGCCCGTCCAGAATGTTCACTACCTTAGTAACGTTCACCATTCCTCCCGAGCCTGTTCCACTTTTATAATAATGAAACTGTATGCGTCCGAAAACAGCCACCTCTTTGTCTGTATCAAGCGGCAGAGCATTGTTATTATTTTTGAGCATAACGATTCCCTCAGAAACCATTTTCGCCGCAGTATCAAGATATTTGTTCCAATCAAGTATTCTTTCCATAGCTTTCACCTTTCCAAATTTTCTATTGAATTTCAAAGTGTATTATAGCACAACCCTCCCACCTATTCAATAAAGATACTATGAACAATGGGTTTACTTTTTATATAGCATATCCTGTCCTCAGGAAAAATATTGCACAATGTGTTTGTTTGTGCTATAATGAGTATATATGACTGCACCGCACGCTTCTTGTTCGGTGTTCTTTATAAAAAAAATTATTGTCGGAGGGGTTAAAAGTGGATAATATCGTCACTGTCGGCGGACACATAAACGCATCTATAAACTTTGCCATGCAGCAAAACTATGTCCCTGTCATAAGAAGCCTTGTAGTAAATAACAACTCAGAGGAAGTCCTTGAGAATATCGGACTTAAAATAACCTTTGAGCCTGAGTTTGCAAAGGAATTTACATATTATATCGGCTCTATCCCCGCAAAAAGTTCTGCCGAGATATCCCCCGTGAGAATATCTACCAACACAGATCTTCTTTTCTCTCTTACAGAAAAAATGGTGGGCAATATCACCATTGAGGTGCTTCAAAAGGGTGAAAATATCTTCACCTATCAGAACACTATAGAGCTTCTCGCCTGCGATCAGTGGAGTGGTTTGAACATAATGCCTGAGATGATAGCCGCATTTGTTACGCCAAATCACCCTGCGCTCTCCCCAATCATTCATGAAGCTTCCACGTTCCTGAAAAAGTGGAAGGGCGACCCCTCTTTCACAGGCTATCAGACCGACTAGCAAGCCGACTACAAGCTCCACCAAGAAGACAGTGACGTACACTGTGAAGCGTGGTGATACGCTCTCAGGCATCGCACGGCGCTACAAGACCACTGTTGCAAAGCTTGCTAAGGATAATGGCATCAAGAACCCGAACATTATTTACGCAGGGCAGAAAATTAAGATTAAGTAGGTAGTAAGACAGCCGACAAGGAATAATCCCTGTCGGCTGTCTTTGTTATGAAGCACCAAAGCACTATGTTCTATTTCTGATAACTGCTGATTAAAACAACATCAACAGTTTAGGAAAACTTTTTTTAAAAAATCACTTGACAAAGTTAAATTGATGTGATATAATAGTATCATCGAAGGGAGGGCGTAAAAGATGTTGACAGAAATCGGCAAGTTTCTCAGAAGATATCGTATTGACAATGGTCTCCTACTTAAGGATATGGCTGGTAAAGTTGGAGTTACATCAGCCTACTTGTCTGCTGTTGAAAATGGCAAGAAACGACCAACCGAAGATTTAGTGGGTAAGATCATAAACGCTTATGATTTGGATTCGGAAAAGGCAATAGAGCTTAAGGAAGCTTATTTCCGGAGCGTAAACGAAATCTCAATTAGCACAGCAGGGTATTCGACCGAGCAAACAAATTTGGGACTTATCTTTGCACGGAAGATTGACTCGCTTACGAACGATGAGATTAACAGCTTGATTAAAATTTTAAATAATAAGAGGTGATCGCTATTGAATCAAGTTATTGCAGAACCTATGAGTACGAAGAATATTCTGTTTTTAACTAATACTCTTCGCAAAAAGTTTAACTTATACGAAGGTGCTGATAACTGGTGTTCGCTGGGCTGAAAGTTCTAATCGTAAAAACAATTCAGGTGTCGTTCAGGTACTCAACAAGCCAAAGCATACGCAAAAATTTGCGGACAAGATAGGTGCTGAATATCATGTTTCACCAAAAGGCGGTATCATCTTGAACAATGATAACGACAATGCCAGACGTTTGGTCGAACACTGCTATGCAAAGCAGAAAACGATGATAAACCCGATAGTGGATTGGGATGACAATGATGTATGGGATTTTCTTCATCACTACGGCTGCGAAATTAATCCGCTATATAGCTGTGGATTTAATCGTGTAGGCTGCATCGGCTGCCCTATTGCGGCAAGACATCAGCATGCAGAGTTTCAACGGTACCCGAAGTACAAGCAAGCATATATACGAGCGTTTGACAAAATGGTTGAACGGAGAGTAGCAATGGGAAAACCAACGTCTTGGAAAACAGGAACAGATGTATTTAAGTGGTGGGTTGGTGAAGATACTGCACAAATAAGCTTTGAAGATTTGGAGGCATAAACGTTGAATTTGAAAAAGATAGCGTACTATCTCGGTATTGCGTTGTGTCTAGCAAGTCCGCTTGCATTCGGTATATGTATGCTAATAGGGCTTGACAACACAATTCCGTTGTCTCTCATGATAACTAGCAATGTTTGCAGGATATGTTCGCTGGAAGCAGAAATGACAGAAAACACAATGAGGAGTGACAAAGCAATGAAACTGTACAAGGTAACGACGATAGACCAGTATCATTATAAAAGGGTGTTCACAGTAGCAGCAAAGAGTCAGTACGAGGCTCTGACAAAGGCAAGTGTTATTAGGCCCCATGAGAATGTTTTGACTATCGAGGAGGTGGACTAAATGAGGTCACCTGACATTGAAATGGCAGTGCGGCTGTACTATGAAAAACCCGAAATAACCAATGCGGATATCAAGGAGCTGTTCGGCACAGGTGAAACGCAGACTATCAAGATCAAGAAAGCTGTTAAGGAAGAAATGGCAAAGCGTGGTGTGAAGTCATGGTTGCCACACTCGGTCAATACAGAGATAGCCTACGAGGTGTGGGGCATTGATATCGACAACTTCGAGAAAAGGCTTAAAAAACTCCGCACGCTTTACGGAAAGGACGTGAGAAAATGATAGCCGTACTAGAGATAATCAGATGTGCCGCAGCGGTAGCGCTCTTGGTGGTGCTTACAATGTATGTAGCGTACAGGTGGTATGTAAGCGTAAAAGAAACTGCCTACGAGGAAGCAGAGGAGAGCATTAAGCGTGCAGTGAGAGAAGCAGGCAGACCCATAGTCAAAATCGAAGTTGAAATGAAAGGAAAGTGGTAAAATGGCGTTGATACTGCTGATAACAATAGCCGTGCTTGCAGGGATAGATGTAGTGATGTATCTTGTGTTGAGCGTGGTGGATAGGCACTGGGAGAAACGTTTTGAAAACGAGGAGGACGAAAACGATGATAGTGATGAGAGAGGTATTTAAGAGGGACAAGCCCCTTGATAACGGCAGCGGAGCGGTAAGCCTTTGCGTGTTCCATTCAAATGTCAAGCCGGACGAATGCGGTGCGCTGACAGTAACGCCAACAAAGGACTACTGCCGCAGATGTGCATTCTACAAGACCCATGAGGATTTCGACAGAGGGCTGGGCGATGCCGCAAGGTCGCTCCGTGAGAAAGGGATTGAACCTGTTAAGAAGATGGACTATGACGGCAAGCAGTATATGAGCGTAAGACCTATTGGAAAGGAGAATGACGATGATAACGAAAGAGGAGTTTGAAAAGGCGGTGGAGGTTTGCAATAGCGAATTCAAAACTTGTGAAGACTGTCCGCTTAGACACAAGGCCTTTTTGTGTGGTGTATATCTAACCAAATACATAAAAAATGAGCTTGCATCTGCGGCAACAGGCACAAGCTCGGAGGTATCAAAAGATACCGATAACATACATATTGATGATAGCACATTGCTTGATATTTGTCAAGAGGAGCTAGAGGCAATATCAGAAATAGCCCTTAATGATTATCCGAACGAGTATTTGACGGGATATATCGTAGCTTTAAAGAAAAATATCGAGAGGCTGAGAGGTGGTGACAGCAAATGACTCTGATAGAAAGACTTAATATCATGGTTGACATGGCATTAATGGAGCAGAAAATGAAAAAAACGCAAAAGTATGGGACTGTTACCGAAGGCGTTTACCCTATGATGATAGGCGACGTGTGGACGTTTGACGGAGCAATATCGGGTGTTCAGATATTTCCACCTGACATTCATGCCGTAGCGAAAGAGGTCGGAGCTGAGGTGTTTGAAAACGGAACCGAATCGTATTTCATGTACAAAAATATCGCATTTTTCAGCTATAAGGGGGCAGTTTAAATGCGTTACACGGCTAATGATTGTGTCGGCTGTCCTGACGGCTGCAGATGTTGCGGCAGAGACCACAACTACACTGTGGTCGTTTGCGACAAATGCAGAGGCGAACTAGACCTTGCGAGCGAAAATGTTTTCTGCTACGAGGGCAAGGATTTTTGCAAAGACTGTTTTCGTGAAATTCTGATTGAAGAAATCAATCAGGACGACGATATTTCAGTCTATGAACTTGCCACGCTGGCAGGAGCTGAATATAAAGAGGAGGACTATGACGAATGAAAAAACAAATGTCTGCGGAAGATTATCGCAATGACGAAGCGTTCAGCCGCTCACAGCTTTTCAAGCTGTCAAAGTCGCCTGCACACTTCAAGTACGCCCTTGAAAATCCCGAAGTAGAGACCCCTGCGCTTGCTTTCGGCACAGCCTTTCACGCTTATGTTCTTGAAAAGGACAAATTCGACAGTGAGTACATAGTCGCTCCGAAGCTTGACAGGCGTACCAAAGAGGGCAAGGCACTTGCGGCTCAGATAGAGGCAAGCGGTAAGATACCCATAAGCGAGGACGCTTTTGCACAGATACAGGTAATGGCTGAAAGTGTGATGTCAAACAAGTATGCTGCCGCTTTGCTAAACGGCGGTGAACATGAAAAATCATACTTCTGGACGGACAAGCTCACGGGGCTTAAACTCAAATGCCGCCCCGACTGCCGAACGGATCTAAGGTCAACGTCTGTCATAGTAGACCTAAAAACCACAGAAAATGCCGATACAGACAGCTTTATGCACAGTTGTATTAAATATGGTTATGACTTGCAGGCGGCGATGTACACGCAGGGTGTGTCAGAGGTGGAAGGCAAACAGCATAGATTTGTTTTTATCGCTGTTGAAAAATCACCGCCTTATGCCTGCAACGTCCTTGAAGCCGACAATTTTATCATACAGAAAGGCACAAAAGACCTTAACGACTATCTTTACACTCTCAAAGAGTGTCTTAAAACAGGTAACTGGTACAGCTACAACGGCAGAAACGGTGACTTGAACGTCATAAGTTTGCCTGGTTGGCTGGCTAGAGAATACGAATAGGAGGACAAAACAATGGACGAAATAACAAATGCAGTAACAGTAACACCGGAAGTACCGCAGAACAGCACTATGCCTCTTGACAACATCAATCAGGGTACTGTAGCAATCGAAGCAAGCAGAGCCATTGCAGAAGCACAGGGCAAGCTTGTTATCGCAAAGAGATTTCCACGCAACGAGATACAGGCTTTTGCCAATATGAAAAAGGCTTGTCAGCGTACAGGGCTTGCAAACAAGGCATTTTACAGCTATCCAAGAGGCGGAGAAACTGTGTCAGGACCAACTATCAGACTTGCCGAAGAACTTGCAAGGTGCTGGGGCAATATCGACTTCGGTATCAAGGAGCTTTCTCAGGACAACGGCAAGTCAGAAATGCAGGCGTATGCTTGGGACTTGGAGACGAACACAATGTCGGTGCAGAATTTCACAAATCCGCACGCAAAAGAAGTAAAAGGCAAGATAAAAGCCCTCACAAGCCTGCGTGATATCTATGAGAACAATGCCAATATGGCGGGCCGCAGGCTCAGAGCAAGGATACTTGCGGTACTTCCTGCGGACTTTGTGGAAGAGGCGGTGGCAGAATGCAGAAAGACTCTTGCCGGCAAAAATAATATCCCTCTTACGGACCGTGTAAGAAAAATGGTGGTGGAGTTCGAGAAGCTGGGCGTTACGCAGGAAATGATAGAGAAACGTCTTGGCAGAGGTCTTGACACCATGACAGCCGAAGATCTTACAGACTATATCGGTATTTTCAATTCGCTCAAAGATAAGAACACAAAGGTTTCTGAGTGGTTTGAGTATGAGAAGATATCTACAGATATCTCAGCCGAAATAGACCAGCTCCAGACAGAGAAAGAGCAGGTGCTTTAATGCGAGCAAAATTACCTGACGGCTCTGTTATCATCAGTGGCTTCCTTGCAAAGGACGCAGAATACAAACAGGTGGGCGGCAACAACTCGTCGCTCACCAAGTTTGCGGTAAAAGTGGGCGAACGTCAGTCAAAGGTGCAAGGCGAGCGTGGTGAAGCCGTATGGGTGAACTGCCAGTGCTGGCACTCTGTAGCAAGAGCCACAAAGGCGTTGAAAAAGTTTGACGTTGTGTTTTGTGTGGGCAAGGTGGAGAAAAAGCCATATACCAGCAAAGACGGTAAAGAAAAAGTTGACATACATCTTGTGTGCGAAGCAGTTTTTGTACAGCCTACCGCAGAAGCAGCACCCCCGCAAGAGCTAGGCGGTGACCTTTCCGACTTTGAGGAGGTGTTGAATGATGAGGGAACGCCATTCTGACGATATCATTGACGTTGATGCGAACGAGGAAAAGCATTTTAATATCGACATGGGCGATGCGGAAGCGGTGAAAAACGCCGTTGCTGTAAAGTATACAAAAGACGATTTTCTCTATACAGAAAAGCCATACGAAGCGATATACGATTACAAAAATGACCCTTTTATGCACAATCTGAAAATCGAGCAAATGGCTCAGCAGGCGGCAGAGGTGGGCGTGAAGACATTCAAAGGTCTGTATAAGAACTATGTCAAAATGCGTGAAATGCAGCGTGGGGCGAACATTATCATCAACAACCCCACTGCGTTCTCAGGTCCATATATGCAGCTTGACGCAGGCAAATACAATGTTGATGACGGCGGTGTGTATCTTATCGACGAAAGCGGCAACTATCACGTTATCTGCCACCACCCGATCATACCCTTTGAATGCTTGCAGAACATTGACACAGGTGAGGAAAAGCTCAACATAGCTTACCGCACTCGTGGAGAATGGCAGGAGAAAGTCGTATCCAAAGAAATACTATATAACAGCCGAAACATTTCACAGCTAGTTAAATGCGGTGTTGATGTGTCTTCTGAAACTGCCAAAGAGCTTGTTTCATATTTTCAGGAGATAGAGAGCCTTAACCGCAATTCTCTGCCATTGAAAAGATCAGTGGGCAGGCTTGGCTACATAAACGGCGCAGGCTTTTCACCATACGTCGAGGGGCTGACCTTTGACGGAGAGCAGAATTATTCCACCATTTTTAGCGCTATAAAAAGTCATGGCAGTTATGAGAAATGGAAAAAAGCCGCTATAGATTGCCGCAGGAAAAGCGTGATCGCAAAGATATTTCTTGCGGCGAGCTTCGCAAGTGCGCTTATTCAGCCACTTGGCGGTCTGCCGTTCTTCGTTCATCTATGGGGCGTTGATTCAGGCACAGGCAAGACAGTTGCTTTAATGCTTGCGGCTTCTGTTTGGGGAACTCCCGAAATGGGCGAATACATTCAGACGTTCAACAGCACAGTTGTCGGCCATGAGCGAACAGCAGCGTTTCTCAACAGCCTGCCGTTTCTCATTGACGAACTCCAGCTCAGCAAAGATAGTCATGGCAGAAGCCGATTTGACGTTTATCAGCTTGCTCAGGGTGTTGGACGTTCTAGGGGCGCGAAAACAGGCGGCATAGAACGCACACCAACATGGCGAAACACTATCCTTACCACAGGCGAAAGCCCCATAGTGGGCGGTTCAGCAGGAGCAGGAGCGGTAAACAGAGTTATCGACATTGAATGTACAGCAAACAATATCGTAATAGCAGACGGCATGACTGTGTCAGCGGTAATAAAACAGAACTATGGTTTTGCAGGACGTGAATTTGTTGCAAAACTGTCCTCTCAAAAAGCCTTGACAATGGCACAAGAGGTCTATAACGATTATTTCACCAAGCTCTGCAAGTCGGATACAACAGAAAAACAGGCAATGGCAGCGGCAATGATACTGACTGCTGATATGATTGCAGAAGCGTCCGTGTTCAAAACGAACGAGCCACTAACAATTGACGATATCTCACCGTATTTGCAGACCAAAAAATCGGTATCAGCAGGTGAACGAGGGTATCAGTATATGTGCGATTGGGTGGCTTCTAATAGTAAACGCTTTGCGACAGGTGAAGACAATAACGGCGAAGTGTTTGGACTTATCCAGGGCGATTTTGCGTATATCATACGCTCAAAATTCGACGAAGCGGCTTCAAAACAGGGCTTCGACACAAGGGCATTACTTAGTTGGCTGAAATCTAACGGTAAGATACTCGTGAGAGGGCGCAACAACACTCGTGGCAAGCGTATCGGTGGCGTGAACGTTGAGTGCGTTGTGCTGAGATTGCCCGACGAAACACCAGACTATTACACCGAAGAAGAAATGCGTGGGACGGATATATCGGATTTCGGCATTTTGTGAGACATAAGTCCCACGAGGAAAGCAGCGTAAATGCGTGGTTTTCTGCATAGTGTGGGACTGTGGGACATTTTCCCCCTATATATACCTGCTTTAAATAGGTGATATAGAATCACGGCTTTGTTCACACATCGTTAAAATATATGTGTGTTTTCCTATATAGGAAAATGTGCGAATTTGTCCCACAGTCCCACAACACCCCGAAAAGTGCGTAAATACGCATAGTTTTCGTGTGGGACGTTTGTCCCACGCTGTCCCCCACGTCCCACATAAGGAGGTAAAAAACATCAAATGAATGCAAGAATAAAACTCCGTGACTATCAGCAGGAGTGTATAGATAAGATAACGCAGGCAGGGCATGGAAAACATCTTGTACAAATGGCGACAGGTCTTGGTAAGACAGTGACCTTTGCAAATATACCACGTCATGGACGTATGCTTATTCTGTCGCACAGAGAGGAACTTGTGAGCCAGCCTCTGAAATACTTCGACTGCACAAAGGGTGTTGAAATGTCAAAGTACCATACCAACGGCAGTGAAGAGGTGGTTTCTGCAAGTATCCAGACCATGACACATAGGCTTGACAGGTTTTCACCTAATGATTTTGATATCATCATAGTAGATGAGGCTCACCATGCAGCGGCAAACAGCTATAAAACTGTCATAGATCACTTCACACCACGTCTTCTGTTGGGCTTCACGGCAACGCCTAACAGGGCTGACAAATGTAGGCTGAATGATGTGTTTGATGATATCATATTTCAACGTGACCTGCGTTGGGGCATTGAACATGGTTATCTGTGTGATATCCTCTGCAAACGTGCCGACATAGGCTATGACCTTTCAGCGGTACATACACGGCTTGGCGACTACGCCCCGGGTGAGCTGGCAGAAGCAATGGACGGCACTGCGGATGCTATAGCACAAGCGTATAGAGAACACGCCAAAGGTGCAACGCTTATCTTTGCGGTATCGGTAGAACAATGCTACGAGATAGCAAAACGCATCGAGGGGGCTGAGGTAGTCACAGGTCAGACTAAGGATAGGGCTGATATTATACGCCGTTTTACTCAGCGTGAGATACCTTGTCTTGTGAATTGCATGGTGTTCACTGAGGGTACTGACATACCCCTTGTGGAAACTGTTATCATAGCAAGACCCACACAGTCTGACGCACTGTATACGCAAATGGTAGGCAGAGGATTGAGACTGCACCCCGACAAGGACAAACTAACGCTCATCGACTGCGTAGGAGTAACAGGCAAGGCAAGCCTGAGAACAGCTCCAAGTCTTCTTGGTATCGACATTTCTGAGCTGCCAAAGAAGAGTCAGGACAAAATGGAGGGAATGCTATTTGAGCTTCCTGAAAAGGCTGCTATGATGTCGGATTGTCCTGAAAGCTGGATAAAGAATGTTCGTATCGTTGACTTGTGGGCGCAGGAGCAGAAATATAATACCCATGACGTGAACTGGTTTAAGCTGCCGGATGGCGATATGAAATGCAGTCTTGGCAAGGGAAAAACGCTGAGGATATCTGCACCCGATGCTTTGGGTATGGCAGTATGGCAAGGTCAGAAAATACCTATGCAGCAGGCACTTGACGAGGCGTACACTCTTCTTTGCGAACGTGAGGCGGACAGCAAATACATATGGGATTTGAATATTTGCCGCAAGTGGGGCAAAGCACCTGCTACTGATAATCAGAAAAACCTTATCCGCAGACGAGGCAGGAAGTATCTCAACAATTCGGATATCGACATAGAAAATCTGACAAAGTTTGAAGCAAGTCAGATACTCAACAGGATAATGAAAGGGTGATGATATGGCAAGAAATGAAGATAGAGAGCAAATGACCCTTATCAAGTGGACGCAGCAGGCAAGCATTCGCAAGGCTTATCCTGAGCTGAAACTGCTCTTTCACATACCGAACGAACGTCATTGCGACCCGAGAGAGGGCAAAAGGCTAAAGCTTATGGGTGTGAAGTCAGGCGTTCCTGATCTGTTCCTGCCTGTGGCAAGGGGAAGAAACAAAGGGCTGTTCATAGAACTCAAAGCGGAGAATGGCAAGCCCTCAGATAATCAGATGTGGTGGTTTGCGGAGCTTGGCAAGCAGAACTATTTGGCGGCGATATGCTACGGCTGGAAGCAGGCGGCTGATATGCTGATGCACTATCTTGGCGGTGATGATAATGCTGGTAAAAGCTGATGTCATAAAGAAGGCAGACGAGCTGAACAGAATGGCGGCAAAGCTTCTGCCACTGCCAAAGGGGCTGACACAGGCAGAACAGCTTTTATACAAGTCGCTTTGCATTGTGTACCGAGAGTTCAGAGCGGGGCAGATAGACAAGAAACAGGCGCTTGATGAAAAGCAGGAACTATACAGGGCATACATCAATGGGGCTTATGCACTTGATCTATGGCAGACATATGGGGAATATGCTAAGGTGTTTCAGAAATGTCAGTACGAGATACATCATGATGGCTGTGAGGTTTGTAAGCGTCTCAATGATATCCTATGTGGTATGGGGGAGGGGCAAAGTCAATGAAAAACACCCTATGCTGGTACTGTCATCACGCAGTACCGACAAAGGATAAGATAACAGGAGAATATCTCACAGGCTGTGCATGGTCCATAGACCGCAGACCTGTCGAGGGTTGGAGGACGTGTCAGCACAGAATATATGAAGCGCAAAAGGGCGGTATGATACACTCGTATACAGTAACGGAATGTCCTGAATTTGAGGAGGGATAATATGGCAAAGAGTAAAACACCCGAAGAACTGTTAAAGCAGTATTCGGCAGAAATTTTAAGGTCAATAGAGCGGTACAAGTCCATTATCGAGCATGGCTGCAGCGACCCATCATGGCCTGACGGCTGTAATGCCAACTTGTGCAGAAACCATGTTCTAGCGTATAAGCGATATATTCTAGATATCTGTGCGGATAACGATTTGGAAATCCCACAGGAATATTACCTGCCAACGCCGCCTGAATAGGACAATCGCTTTATGGCTGACAAGACTAGCGAAAGGTACAAAAGGTTGAACAGCTACCCTGATTATAACGGCAGACTGACAACGAAGAAAGTTGACTATGATGATAGTCAGATGAGTTTATAGGAGGGGTAAAAATGAAAACACATAATCTGAAACTTAGCATAGAATTTTGTGACGCTGTTATGAGCGGCGAGAAAACTTTCGAGGTCAGAAAGAATGACAGAGGTTTTCAGACAGGAGATCTGATAAGATTTATACCGACGGACGGAACGTCTTATCGTAGCTCAGATGGCACAGTAAGAGAACACGCAAAACATGAGATATCAGGACATACATACAAGATAACATATATCCTCAATGGCTGGGGAATAAAGAATGGGTATGTTGTGCTGGGAATAAGAGAGGAGAGATCCTATGGAAAGAAACGACCCTATGACCATGTCACGCCTGAAAGCCTACCGCAGGAACGCCTCAGCCATTGAGGACATCAAGGCGGAGCTTTCGGGCAAGTACGTTGCCGACAGTATCAGCGTATGCACTCCGCCGTCCTATACACCACACAGCACACGCATAGACGGCTTTCTGCCGAGTGGTGATACACTTTCACTGCTGTGCGAACAGGCACGGCTAGAGCGTGAGCAGAGGACTGTGGAGGAGTTCATCAAGGGGATAGAGGATAGACAAATGAGGAAGATATTTGTACTCAGGTTTGTAAAAGGCTTTACTTGGATACAGATAGGACACAAGGTCGGAGATACAGCGGACGGCTGTAGAATGGCGGTCAAAAGATTTTTGCAAAATGCTTAAATTTGTTCGCTCTGTTCGTTTTACCTATGTTATAATTTAAACTGAGGAAAGTGTAGATGTACCTCAGACTTGTACTTTCATTGAAGTCACCTCCAATTTTCTAAGCCCCGTAAGGGGCTATGCAGGTCGAGAGCGAGCCACCGCTAAGATCTGCTCCACCATTTACAAAACTCCTTATAATATTTTCACAAGGGTGGCTGCATTTTGCGGTCGCTTTTGCGTTGCACGGAGGTATACAATGCCAGTACCAAGACCAGATCGAAACGGCTCACATCAAACACAGTTCCGTATCAACAAGAAAAAGATATATGCTACCCAAACAGTCTGCGGTATCTGTGGAAAACCTGTTGATTTTTCCTTGAAGTATCCACACCCACTGTCAGCTTGCATAGATCATATCATACCCATAGCAAAAGGCGGTCACCCCTCAGCCCTTGAAAACCTACAGCTTGCTCATTGGTGTTGCAATCGTCAGAAATCTGATAAATTGGTAGAAAAACAGGTGTTTGACCAAAAGGTAGAAGCCGTATCCAACCGTGTTTTACCGCAAACTTTTGATTGGAAGTCGATTTAAGCACGAATTTCCACGAAATTTCCAATTTTTTTGAGCATATGGGGGCATACCACCCCCTTTGAGGGGCAATTTCACGTTCACGCCTTCATTGTGTAAATATCTCGCAGAATTTTAA
>CEAZ01058495.1_pt1 | contig 33463 bp, 30 predicted proteins | sample 557361 | NCBI WGS metagenome assembly CEAZ01 (sample SAMEA3182074, study PRJEB8094) | gut metagenome | biome: human; feature: gut; material: Stool; isolation source: human stools | place: Canada | collected 2012-02-22 | reverse complement strand
TTGCCATTGAGATTGCTTGCGGATTTTAGGATAAAGAGCAATGGCAAATATTCAAATCAGAGTCCAAACAGATATTTAGTATTGTTATAGCAAGTTTGTCTAAGTTGGCATATTTTCAATCGGTTTCTTATATTAAGTTATTAGGTGGATATATAAATGAGAGGGAAGACAATGTTTCATTTGATGCCACTAAGCAAACTCCACAACTAGAGGTGGATATGATAAAGGATTATGGCTGGGATGGATATAGTGTGAACTATAAATATCTCAGAAAGATAATCGATTACTGTAAAGTGCATCATATTAAGCTTTATTTGATGTATTACCCCGTATTTAAACCGGAGTTTTACTATGATCAGACTTTTTGTGAAAATATGCGTAAGAAATATTTCAACGATGTAGAATATTTGGATTATAGTCATTGGGCGGCAACAGATGATGAGCGGTTGGATGCGCATCATTTAAATCATAAAGGTGCCGTGAGGTTTACGGAAGAATTGAAGAAAAAATTTGCATTTGAATAAACTAAAAATATATGAAGAATGTCTTGCTAATAGGTATTGGGGGTGTTTATAATTATGGTTGTGAAGCTATTGTACGGGGAACAGTAAATATATTGAAGTCAATAAATCCGGAAATAAGAATTAGTTATGCTTCTTATAATTATGAAGATGATTTACGAAGATTGACAGATTGTGATATACGTATTATACAGCGTAAAAGGATTGGCCGATGGAGTTTTCACAATATTGTGCGGAAACTGCTTTCATTAGTAAATATTGATTATATTTTACCTTATGATTCTACCGATTGGCTTGATGGTTATGATACAATATTCTCTATAGGCGGAGATATATATACTTTATATCCTGATGGAACTTATGATGCCTCCTTGCCACTGTTTCTAGAGAAATGCCAAGCAAGAGGGATTAAATATGTGTTATGGGGAGCTTCCGTAGGCAAATTTGAAAAAAACTCTAAAGCATTAGCTTTTTTCAAGAAACACTTGAGGAAAATAGATTTAATTGTAGCAAGGGAATGGGTTACAGTAGACTATCTCAATTCATTAGGAATTGTCCAAAATGTAGTATTTGCTCCTGATCCTGCTTATTTTGTAGAATGTCCTTTTTTAGATAAAGATAAAAAAAAGCAAGGTACAACGTTAGGTGTTAATCTTAGTCCATTATCAGCTTTATATCATTATGGAAATATAGAAATTGCTATCAATAAACAAGTAGAAGCTATTTGTGGATTGGCTGGAGAACTCAATTGTAGACTGATGTTTTTACCTCATGTTTTTTCAGATTCAATGAATGATAATGATTTATTTTATCTGGAACAGATAGCAAATAAAGTAAGGTCTAAGGGATACTCTGTAGATGTAGTAAATTCAGATCCTGGATTTATTGGATTGAAAAGATTCTTGAATAAATGTGATTTTGTAATAGCTGCTCGTATGCATTGTGCTGTTAATGCTATAACGATGAATATTCCTACGATTTTCTTGTCCTATAGTGAGAAAGCAAATGGAATGGCTGAGTATGTCTATAATACGAAAAATGCGGTTTTATCTCTTACAGAGTTTGAGGATTATAGCCAAGTAGCAAATGTAATGAAAAAATGGGATGAAAAATCTTGTATAAACTCTATAAAAAAGTTTCAATTTAACTGTTTGTTAAAAATATTTGACTAGTATAAATTATACGTATGAAAAAAATTATGCTTGTCTTCGGTACTCGTCCCGAAGCAATAAAAATGGCTCCTTTAGTAAAAGAATTTCAAACACACACAAAGGAGTTTAAGACATTGGTTTGTGTAACAGGTCAGCATCGTGAAATGTTAGATCAAGTTCTTCATATTTTTGATATTAAACCTGATTATGATTTGAATATAATGAAGCAAGGGCAAGATTTATATGATGTCACTTCTCGGGTGTTATTAGGAATGCGTGATGTATTGAAGAATGTGAAGCCTGATGTGGTATTGGTACATGGCGATACTACAACCTCTACTGCAGCTGCATTGGCGGCTTTTTACCAACAAGTACCTGTAGGTCATGTGGAAGCAGGATTGCGCACACATAATATCTATAGTCCTTGGCCGGAGGAAATGAATCGACAAATTACGGGACGCATTACTACTTATAATTTTGCGCCTACCGCATTAAGTAAACAAAATCTTTTGGCAGAAGGTATAAAAGAAGAAGCTATAACTGTTACTGGTAATACGGTAATTGATGCACTTTATATGGTTGTCGATAAAATAAAGAATGACAAGAAGTTAAATATAGAATTAGAAACCGTGTTGAAAACTGCAGGCTATGATATCAAACGTTTGCAGAATGGGAAAAAAATGGTCCTGATAACAGGACATCGCCGTGAAAACTTTGGAGATGGATTTATATCTATGTGTCAGGCTATCCAAACCCTTACAGAGAGGTATCCTAATGTTGATTTTGTTTATCCTATGCATTTAAATCCTAATGTTCGTAAACCTATTCATGAGGTTTGGGGAGAAGATTTATCTAATCTTTGTAATATGTTTTTTATAGAGCCGTTGGAGTATCTATCTTTTGTTTATTTGATGGAAAAGTCATCTATTATATTGACAGATAGTGGTGGTATTCAGGAAGAGGCTCCAGGCCTGGGCAAACCTGTGCTTGTGATGCGCGATACGACAGAACGTCCGGAGGCATTAGAGGCAGGAACGGTAAAACTTGTAGGAACGGATTACGATAAGATTGTGGCTGAAGTGTCTGCATTACTTGATGATCAAATGTATTATGAGAGGATGAGTAAAGCGGTAAATCCCTATGGAAATGGAAAAGCGTGTAAAAGAATAGTTGAGCTATTTGTAGAAAAGTATTAATATGAGAATTTTATTTGTTGCTCCAAGTTCCTACCCAGTATTTGGTGCAGAAGCTAATGTTAATGCTAAAATGCTGAATGCTTTAACCGAGGGAGGAGCTATTGTTGATTTAGTATGTCGTTCAGTACGTAGTAACCGCACTTGTTATCCAGAATCTACCACGGATTTTTTCTTTGGGAAAGTTAATTCTATAAATCTTGTAAAGGTAGATACCGCTTTTGACTTGAGCACAATATTACGACATCTAAAAACTTTTTTTAAAACAGGATATATTTATAAAGGTATTGATTGGGCTTTTGATGCAATATCCGTTTGCGAGAAATTAATTAAGCTGTATCAATACGATTATGTTTATACTTACGATTATCCTTCAGAAGTGGTAGGCGCGTATATAGCAAGAACATACAAGATAAAATGGGTTGCTACTTGGAATGATCCATATATGTGGGTAAAGTATCCTTATCCATATGGGAAAGGGGCGGATACGCGTGTCAATTTATTTAGAAAGAAGTTGATTTTAGATATAGGAAAATATACATTTTATAATGTCTTTCCATCAACAAGATTGCGTGATTATATGTTGCAATATATGGTTGGAATGAATAAGACTAGGTGTTTAATCAGCCCTCATATTATAATGGAAAAACTTATTCCACAAGAAGTTTCAATGAAATATGGTAAAGTGTTGAGAATAATTCATGCTGGTGCTTTAGGACGTGAACGTAATCCTGAAATATTGTTGAAAGGCATACGTTCTTTTTTGGATAAAGTTACAGATGCCCAGATAGAATTTACTTTCCTTGGGATATTGGAAAGGATGCATAATAGAACTTTCTATGAACAAATAGAAACTTTGCAATTAAATAAATGGATAAAATGTCTTCCACCTGTTTCATATATGGAAAGTTTGTCTGTGATAAAACAATATGACTTGTGTTTATTGTTAGAGGCTCCTTGCGAAGAAGGTATTTTCTTGCCGAGTAAAATTTCTGATTATATGCAGAATAAGAAAACTATATGGGCGATTAGCCCTATTGATGGTGTTCTTCATGATATGTATTCCGATGGAATTATCGATTATTTTTCGAATGTAAGGAGTACGGAAGATATATCTTCTACTTTATACAATATTTATACTGATTATCGATTGACTAATCTGCGTCATCCTGATAAAGTATGTGAATACTTTTTGAGCCAAAATGTATATTCGCGACATTTAAACAATATAATGAATGATTAATGATGTTGCATAATATTTGTGCCTTCAGAACTTCTATTATTACTTTTACTTTATTTCTTATTTTCCTTTTAAACCCGTTTGCTGATGCTTTGACTGGCTATATTGTTGGAAAAGGAATAATGAGTGAGAATGCAGCATTTTCTCCTTCTCAAATATTTCGATTGTTTCTGACTGTAATATTATTTGTGCAATTGAAGCATAAACAAAAATTCTATTTTTTTTTAATCACGGTTGTTTATCTATTAATAATAGAATTTACATCTTTCTTATTACATCAGTATCCTTTGGGATTATTGACAGGTATTATTTCCTCTTATAAACTCTCTTTTTGTCTGTTATTCTATTTAGTAATTAATAGATATGTTCAGAGTAGAAATGTTGAGGTATTGGATATAATTCACTATTTTATTTTATCTGCAACGATATATGCTGGTATAATATTATTATCCAATATTTTAGGAATTAATTTCGATGTGTATGGAGATGGTTTGGGATCAAAAGGTGTTTTTACTTCTGGTAATGGTTTAGGCATATTTATAGGAGTAGCAGGCCTTTTTTCTTTATATACTTATTTTTCTACAAAACAGAAAAAAGAAATTATACGTTTATTTCTTTTTCTTTATGTATTAGTAAATTTATTATCTAAAGCAGCGATAATACTAACTTTGGCCATAATCCTTATCTCTTTCTTTTATGCAAAAAAAGTATATAAAATAATTACCATTATTGGTGTTATAGCTCTTTTATTATACTATAATTCATATATTATAGAATTGATTACAACGGCTACTTCTGTTGTTACTTATAGGTATGAGCATGCGGATTCTTTAAGGCATTTTTTATTGTCTGGCCGAGTGGAATATTTAGATTATGCTTTTGAACAATATTCTTTGGATGGACTTCTGCTTTTGAGATTATTTTTCGGTATGGGATATTTTGTATCATTTAGAAATCCTTTTGCTAATAGTTTTTGGGATGAATCTTCATCCTTTTTGGAGTGTGAATCTTTTGATATATTTTTTATGTATGGTTTATGGGGACTATTCCTTTATATATCGCTTTTTGTTTATGGTTTGAAAAAGGCAATGCAGATAAAAGGGAAGTATGCATTAATTTTTAAAATAGCATGGATTGTTATTTATTTTCATTCAGCATTTGCAGGTCACGTCCTTTTTAATGGCATGTCTATAATAGCTTTTGTTACAATATTAATTGTGTTAAATAATTATCATAAATATAATGAAAATTCTATTTCAGTCTCGTAAAACTCTATTTACTGTGCCGGGAGGAGATACAACTCAAATCCTTAAAACAAAGGAATATTTAGAAAAAGCTGGTTGTATTGTTGATATAACTTTAGAATTAGAACCTGACTTATCAGATTATGATATCGTGCATGTATTTAATTTGATGAGACCTCAAGAGTTATATTTGCAGGTGAGAAATGCGAAAAAGCAGCATAAAAAAATAGCTTTATCTACAATTTATGGTCCGTATGTGGAATATGAGAAAAAAGCGAGAGGTGGTGTTTTACAAATTTTGAATCAATTTTTATCTATAACTCAAATAGAATACTTGAAGGTTATAGCTCGGATAATATTGAATGCAGAATTTAATAAAGGAACATTGTTTTATTTGTTAAATGGCCATAAACGGTTACAGAAGAAAATAGTACAAGCTATAGATGTATTTTTGCCTAATTCAGATTCTGAAATGAAACGAGTTTGTGATGATTTTAACTTGCAGAATTATTACTATGTAGCGGTTCCGAATGCTGTTGATATAAATAAATTCGATTATAATAATGTTATTGTTGATGATAACATTAAGTGCTATAAAGATTGTGTATTGTGTGTGTCTAGGATAGAAGGACGTAAAAATCAGTTGAACATAATAAAAGCAGTAAAAGATTTACCTTATAAATTCGTTTTTATAGGGCAAGCTGGCGCTAATTTTAAAAAGTATTATGAAAGGTGTAAGAAAGAGGCTTCTTCGAACATTTTCTTCTTAGGGCAAGTTGAGCACACGAAGTTGCCTCAATTCTATAAGTTAGCAAAAGTACATATTTTAGCTTCGTGGATGGAAACCCCGGGACTTTCGTCTTTAGAAGCTGCTGTTATGAAAACTAATATAGTCGTAACTAAAAAAGGGGATACAGAAGATTATTTTAAAAAATATGCTTATTATTGTGAACCTGATGATTTGGATTCTATAAGACGTGCTGTTGTAGCAGCTTTTGAAGGTTCTTTCAACGAGGAGTTATCTGATAGAATTTTGAAATATTATAAATGGGAGGATACGGCAAAAGCTACATTAGAAGGATATAATAGAATTATCGGGAAAGAATAATGAAAGAGGTTTCAATTATAGGCACAGTAGGAGTACCCGCCAACTATGGTGGTTTTGAGTCTTTGGTAGAGAATATCATAGGATATAATTCTTTAGACGATATACACTATACGGTTTATTGTAGTGCCAAAAGCTACCCTCACCGACAATCAGTTTATAAAAACGCAGATTTGAAATACGTTCCGTTAGATGCCAATGGAAGTCAAAGTATCCTATACGATATCATCTCTTTGATAAAGGCTACAAAGAAAAGCGATGTGGTTTTGATACTGGGTGTCTCCGGGTGTTGCTTTCTTCCAATATACCGTTTGTTTTCTAAAAAGCGTTTGATAATCAATATCGATGGTTTGGAGCATCGTCGTGAAAAATGGGGAAAATATGCCAAAGCTTTCTTGAAGTTTTCGGAAAAGATGGCGGTGAAGCATGCAGATGTGGTGGTAGCTGATAATAAGGGTATTCAGGATTATGTGAAAAAGGAATATAGAACAGAAACGGAACTGATAGCCTATGGCGGAGACCATGTGTTGTGTGATATTACGGATGTAGAGGAAGAAATATTAGAAAAATACGGACTGAAAAATATTAGTTACTCTTTTTCTTTATGTCGGATAGAGCCGGAAAACAATGTGCATGTTATATTGGAAGCTTTTAAAGCTTCTGGTAAAAAATTGTTTTTCGTTGGAAATTGGAATAGAAGTCCGTATGGAAAATCGTTGTTAGAAAAATATGCCAAGTACGGGAATATCCATTTATTGTCTCCTATATATGATGTAAAGACTTTAAATGTATTGAGGGGCCATTGCTCTTTTTATATACATGGACATAGTGCAGGAGGTACGAATCCTTCGTTGGTAGAAGCTATGTTTTTTGGTAAGCCGATATTGGCTTTTGATGTGATATATAATAGGGAGACAACAGAGCAAAAAGCTGATTATTTCTCTTCTGCAGAGATGCTGGAAACTCTTTTGCAGAAACCATACCCGACTTTTAAGATAAATGCTGAAAATATGGTGGAAATCGCGTATAAACGTTATCGTTGGAAAGTAATTGCACAGCAATATGAAGCATTATATTCGCATTCGGGTGACTGAAAATATAGGAGAAATGATGTTATTATTTATAGATATATAATAAGATAAAGTGAAAAAAACGTTTCAGTTCATGTAGCAGAATGATATGTTGTTACGGAGACGGCTGCACAGCATAGCGGATAAACTTTAAATCGTATCATTACAGTAAAAAATGAAAGGATAAATTTATGACTATGGATTACAAAGCACTTGACACGCAAAAAATCAGAGATTATATAGACGCCTCGGATGGGATGGTGGCTGTGGATGATATTATCCGCAATTCCGGCGCCGACAAGTTGCGGGTATATCCCGCACTGTTTGAGCTGGAACACGACGGATATATCGAGGTAGCGGAGCGGGAAGAGCTTGGAGCGCCCATCGCCATTTGCAGAAAAAGAGGCTTGATAAACGACAGGTAACAGCGGTTATTTTGTTTTAGGCGCAGCCGGAATTGCTTTGTTTAGCGGTTCCGGCTGTTTTTGTTTTATTTTCTTCTCTGATAATTCCCTGCCAACCAAAAAATCTTATTAACTTTGCGGGTCACTTTTGGAAACAATAAAAAAATAATGATATGAATATCTCTTATAATTGGTTGAAAGAGTATGTCGATTTCGATTTGACACCGGATGAAGTCGCCGCTGCGCTGACTTCCATTGGATTGGAAACAGGAAGCGTAGAAGAGGTGCAAACCATTAAAGGCGGACTGGAAGGTCTGGTCATCGGAGAAGTGCTGACATGCGAAGCTCATCCTAATTCAGACCACATGCACATCACTACCGTAAATCTGGGACAGGGCGAACCTGTGCAGATTGTATGCGGTGCGCCTAACGTGGCTGCCGGACAGAAAGTGGTAGTAGCTACTTTGGGTGCGAAACTTTACGATGGTGATGAATGCTTTACAATCAAGAAATCAAAGCTCCGCGGCGTAGAGTCCAACGGTATGATTTGCGCGGAAGATGAAATAGGTATCGGTACAGACCATGCGGGTATCATCGTATTGCCGGAAACGGCTGTGCCGGGCACGCTTGCCAAGGATTATTATAACATCAAGAGCGATTACGTGCTGGAAGTGGATATTACTCCCAACCGCGCTGATGCGTGCTCACACTACGGCGTGGCTCGCGATTTGTACGCTTATCTGGTACAGAATGGCCTGCCAGCTTCTTTGAAGAAGCCGTCTGTGGACGCTTTTGCCGTTGAGAACCACGACTTGGACATCAAGGTTACGGTGGAAAACGGCGAGGCTTGTCCGCGTTATGCCGGAGTAACCGTAAAAGGCGTAACCGTAAAGGAGAGCCCGGAATGGTTGCAAAACAAGCTCCGTATCATTGGCCTACGTCCTATTAACAATGTGGTGGACATTACGAACTACATCGTTCATGCGTTCGGTCAGCCGCTTCATTGCTTCGATGCCGACAAGATTAAAGGCGGTGAGGTGATTGTAAAGACTATGCCCGAAGGCACTCTTTTTGTCACTTTGGACGGTGTGGAACGCAAATTGAGCGAACGCGACTTGATGATTTGCAACAGGGAAGAGGCCATGTGTATTGCCGGAGTATTCGGCGGATTGGATTCCGGTTCTACGGAAACTACGAAAGATGTATTCCTCGAAAGCGCTTATTTTCATCCTACTTGGGTGCGCAAGACCGCCCGTCGTCATGGCTTGAATACGGATGCTTCTTTCCGCTTTGAAAGAGGTATCGACCCGAATGCCACCCTTTACTGCCTGAAACTGGCGGCATTGATGGTGAAGGAACTTGCCGGCGGTACCATATCTTCCGATATAAAGGATGTATGCGCCGCTCCCGCCCAAGATTTCAGAGTGGAACTTTCTTATGAGAAGGTACATTCGCTGATTGGCAAGGTTATTCCGGTAGAAACCATAAAGAGTATCGTGACAAGTCTGGAAATGAAGATTGTTGGTGAAACGGCCGAGGGACTGACGCTGGACGTTCCGCCTTACCGTGTGGATGTACAGCGCGACTGCGATGTAATAGAAGATATTCTCCGTATTTACGGATATAATAATGTGGAGATTCCTACGGCTTTGAAGTCCAGCCTGACAACGAAAGGCGAATGGGACAAGTCCAACAGATTACAGAATCTGATTGCCGAGCAATTGGTAGGCTGCGGTTTCAATGAGATTTTGAATAACTCGCTGACACGCGCCGCATATTATGACGGATTGGAATCTTATCCTGTTAAGAACCTCGTAATGCTGATGAACCCGCTTAGCGCGGACTTGAACGCCATGCGCCAGTCTTTGCTCTTTGGCGGACTGGAGAGCATCTCTCACAATGCCAACCGCAAGAACGCCGATTTGAGATTCTTTGAATTCGGTAATTGCTATTACTTCAACGAAGAGAAGCGCAATCCTGAAAAGGCGCTTGCTCCTTACTCGGAAGATTATCATCTGGGCTTGTGGGTTACCGGCAAGAGAGTTTCCAATTCATGGGCGCACCAAGACGAGGATAGCTCCGTATACGAACTGAAGGCGTATGTTGAAAATATATTCGCCCGTCTCGGATTGCAGATGCACGATTTGGTAGTCGGCAATCTTACGGACGACATTTATGCTGCGGCCTTGTCCGTACAGACAAGAGGCGGTAAGCGTCTGGCTACCTTCGGTGTGGTGACAAGAAAGCTCCTGAAAGCGTTTGACATCGACAACGAGGTGTACTATGCCGACCTGAATTGGAAAGAGCTGATGAAAGCCGTCAAAAACGTGAAAGTAAACTATACCGAGATTTCCAAATTCCCGGCTGTGAAACGCGATCTCGCCCTGCTGCTCGACAAGAAGGTGCAGTTTGCGGAAATCGAGAAGATTGCCTATGAAACAGAGAAGAAATTGTTGAAGGAAGTGTCTCTCTTTGATGTCTATGAAGGCAAGAATCTGGAAGCCGGAAAGAAATCCTACGCCGTAAGTTTCTTGTTGCAGGACGAAAACCAGACGTTGAACGATAAAATGATTGATAAAATCATGTCCAAGCTGGTGAGAAATCTGGAAGACAAGCTGGGGGCGAAACTTCGTTAAAAAAGGGAATTAAGATGTGTAAAACTTTTTTAGGCACGGATTTTACGGAAAACATACATGAAAATCCGTGTGATTCCGTGAAATCCGTGCCTAAAATAAATAAGTCTGTTTTTACACATTCTCATATAACTCATAACTTATAACTCATAAATATTTAGTTCCAATGGGAAGAGCGTTTGAATATAGAAAAGCTGCCAAATTGAAAAGATGGGGTCACATGGCTAAGACCTTTACAAGACTGGGTAAACAAATTGCTATTGCAGTGAAAGCCGGCGGACCCGAACCGGAAAACAATCCGACATTGCGTTCCGTTATCGCTACTTGCAAGCGTGAAAACATGCCGAAGGATAACATTGAACGTGCTATCAAAAATGCGATGGGTAAAGACCAGAGCGACTACAAGAGTATGACTTATGAAGGATACGGTCCTCATGGCGTAGCCGTATTTGTTGATACTTTGACCGACAATCCTACCCGTACGGTAGCGGATGTGCGCAGCGTATTCAACAAGTTTGGCGGAAACCTGGGTACAATGGGCTCATTGGCTTTCCTGTTCGACCATAAATGCGTGTTCACTTTCAAGAAGAAAGACGGTATGGATATGGAAGAATTCATTCTCGATATGATTGACTTCGACATTGACGAAGATTATGAAGAGGATGAAGAAGAAGGCACAATCACTATCTACGGTGATCCGAAAAGTTATGCGGCTATCCAGAAACACTTGGAAGAAGGCGGTTTTGAAGATGTCGGCGGTGAGTTTACCTACATCGCGAATGACCTGAAGGATGTTGAGCCGGAACATCGTGAAACTATCGACAAAATGGTGGAACGTCTGGAAGAGTTTGACGACGTACAGACGGTTTATACTAATATGAAGCCGGAAGAAAGCGAAGAATAATGACTTATACTTACAAGACGAAAGGTACGTGCAGTAGCAATATCGAGCTTGAGGTAGAAGACGGAATCGTAAAGGACATCGCGTTCTGGGGTGGCTGTAACGGCAATTTGCAAGGCTTGTCCCGTTTGGTTGCCGGGATGCAGGTAAAAGAGGTGATTTCCCGTCTGGAAGGTATCCGCTGCGGCGGACGTCCGACTTCTTGTCCGGACCAGTTGTGTAAAGCATTGCACGAAATGGGATATTAACCCTGCTCTGATTTAAAAAGGGGGAATTTTAAAAGAGGGTGTGTCAAAACGGATTTCAGGTATTGTTTTGTCATTAGCTTCGCTCAAAACATCTTCTGATTTTTACATTGATGTATAGTCTGAACGGAGTGAAGAGGAGAGTGTGCAAAACTGTGATAGCTGAAATTCGTTTTGGCACGTCCTTTTTGCTTTTGAACCAAGTTATAGTGTATTTGTTTTTTTTATTTGAGTACTTTTACACCCTCAAAATAAGAACAACACAATGAAGAATATTTTTAAAGATTTACAACGGAAAGACCACAAACGCTATCTGGGTGGTTTGGATGTATTCAAATATATCGGTCCGGGGCTATTGGTTACGGTCGGTTTTATCGACCCGGGAAACTGGGCGTCGAACTTTGCGGCGGGTTCTGAATTCGGCTATTCGTTGTTGTGGGTAGTGACGCTCTCCACCGTTATGCTGATAATTTTGCAGCATAATGTGGCGCACTTGGGCATCGTAACCGGATTGTGCTTGTCGGAAGCTGCCACGCAATACACTCCCAAATGGGTGTCGCGCCCTATATTGGGGACGGCTGTGCTGGCATCCATATCTACTTCGCTGGCCGAAATATTAGGCGGAGCCATTGCGCTGCAAATGTTGCTGGATATTCCGATTATATGGGGCTCGGTACTGACTACGGTTTTTGTATCGGTAATGCTTTTCACCAATTCCTATAAGAAGATTGAAAGGGCTATCATCGCGTTCGTGTCCGTTATAGGGCTTTCGTTCATCTACGAACTTTTCCTTGTCAGGATTGATTGGCCTGTGGCCGCGCAAGGCTGGGTGACTCCTTCGTTTCCCGAAGGAAGCATGCTTATTATCATGAGTGTGCTCGGTGCTGTGGTGATGCCTCATAATCTGTTTCTCCATTCGGAAGTGATACAGAGCCATGAGTACAACAAGCAGGATGATGCTTCCATCCGTAAGGTATTGAAGTATGAACTGTTCGACACGCTGTTTTCCATGATTGTGGGATGGGCCATTAACAGCGCGATGATATTGCTGGCAGCCGCCACTTTCTTTAAGAGCGGGATTCAGGTGGAAGAATTGCAACAGGCAAAATCACTGTTGGACCCGCTGTTGGGAAGCAGCGCCGGCGTGGTGTTTGCGCTGGCATTGCTGATGGCGGGTATCTCTTCGACTATTACGAGCGGTATGGCGGCAGGCTCTATTTTTGCCGGTATATTCGGCGAGTCGTATCACATTAAGGACAGCCATTCGCAGGTGGGAGTAATTCTTTCCTTGGGTATCGCATTGCTATTGATTTGCTTTATCGGAGACCCGTTCAAAGGGTTGCTGATTTCACAGATGATATTGAGTGTCCAGTTGCCGTTTACCGTGTTCCTGCAAGTGAGCCTTACCTCGTCCCGTAAAGTAATGGGACAATATGTAAACAGCAAATGGAGTACGTTCGTGCTCTATACGATTGCTGCTATTGTGACAGTATTAAACATTATGTTATTAATATCAAGTTTATAATGAAACGTCACTTATTAAATGAAAAGTTCGTGACAATCGAACAGTTGGCCGATGGCGGATATGCCCATAAACTCCCGGGAGTGACCGTGGGATATTCTTTTGCAGAGACATTTCTGGGAGAAATGTTGGTTGCATCTACGCCCAAAGGTGTATGCTATATGGCATTTGTAACCGGAAACAGAGATGTTTCATTGATTGAAATGGTCAGCAGGTTTCCCGGAGCTCACTTTGAGGAACGTACGGACGAGTACCAGCGCAAGGCATTGGCCGCTTTATCCGCGGATGAGGAAAACGTGGAAACGGTACCTTTGCATTTGAAGGGAACCGAATTTCAGTTGCGCGTGTGGAAAGAGCTGTTGAACATCCCGTTCGGCGAAACAACCACTTACAAGGACATTGCCGCCGCGCTGCAAACTCCCAAGGCTTTTCGGGCTGTAGGTTCCGCCATCGGCGAGAATCCGGTTTCGGTATTGATTCCCTGTCACCGGGTGCTGCGTACGGACGGAGCTCTCGGCGGTTACCATTGGGGGCTGGAGCGTAAAGTCCGACTGCTGGAGTGGGAGAAACAGCATAAGGAAGCCGAATAGATAAACTTAAAAACATACAGACATGAAGATTATAACCTACAACGTAAATGGTTTGCGCGCTGCCGTAACCAAAGGTTTTCCCGAATGGCTGGCAAATGAACAACCGGACGTGTTGTGTCTGCAGGAAACCAAATTGCAGCCGGAGCAGTATCCGGCGGAAGCGTTGGATGCATCGGGATACAAGCATTACCTGTATTCCGCCCGAAAGAAAGGGTATAGCGGAGTAGCCATTCTGACGAAACGCGAACCGGATCATGTGGAATATGGTATGGGTATTGAAGAGTACGATAATGAAGGCCGTTTTATCCGCGCCGATTACGGCGACCTGTCCATTGTGAGTGTTTATCATCCTTCGGGAACAAGCGGCGATGAGCGCCAGGCTTTTAAAATGGTATGGTTGGAAAAGTTTCAGCAATATGTGGTGGAGTTGCAGCGCACCCGTCCGAAGCTGATTCTTTGCGGAGATTATAATATCTGTCATGAAGCGATAGACATTCACGACCCTGTCCGCAATGCTACAAACAGCGGTTTCCTGCCGGAAGAAAGAGAGTGGATGACCCGTTTTCTGAATGCGGGCTTCATAGATACTTTCCGTCTGTTGCATCCCGAGAAGCAGGAATATACCTGGTGGAGTTACCGTTTCAACTCGCGGGCGAAGAACAAAGGCTGGCGTATAGATTATTGCATGGTGAACGAGCCGCTACGTCCGATGCTGAAAGAAGCGCGCATTCTGAACGATGCGGTACATTCGGACCATTGTCCTATGATGTTGGAAATTGCAGATTAAAAGACGATGATGAAAGACAGAATAGAGAAAGCCGTTGAGCTGTTCAAGAGCGGTTATAACTGTTCGCAATCGGTGGTAGCCGCCTTTGCCGACATGTACGGTTTTACGGAAGAACAGGCTTTGCGCATGTCCGCCTCTTTTGGCGGCGGTATAGGGCGGATGCGTCAGACTTGCGGCGCTGCCTGCGGCATGTTTTTGTTGGCGGGGCTGGAAAAAGGCGCCGTCGACGGTAAAGACCGTGAGGGCAAAGCCGCTAATTATGCGCTGGTGCAGGCACTTGCGGAAGAATTCAAGAAACGTAACGGCTCGATGATTTGCGCCGAGTTGCTGGGACTGAAAAAGCCCGAAGGCTCTTCCGTTCCCGAAGCCCGTACGGAGCAATACTATGCCAAACGTCCTTGCGCGAAAATGGTGGAAGAAGCCGCGACGATATGGGCTGAGTACTTGGAAAAACAGCGGAAATAAGCCGGCAACAGCCGTTTTTTATGACAGATAAGCGAAAAAAAAGAGAGTTAATGTGTTATGTAACATAAAAATAACTATCTTTGCCGCCGAAATAAAATCTGATTCTTCGTTTTGGAAAGCGGATTTTTAAGCATGTCTAACTAAAAACAAAGAGAAAATGTTAAAAGAAAAAGCCGGTGAAACTGCAGGAAAAATTTGGAGCGCACTGAATGAAACTGAAGGTTTAACTGCTAAACAAATCAAGAAAGCTACAAAATTGGTAGATAAGGATTTGTTCTTGGGTCTTGGCTGGTTATTGAGAGAAGACAAAATTTCTACTCAAGAAGTTGAAGGCGAACTGTTTGTAAAGCTGAACTAAGAAAGAGATTAGAATGTTATAAAAAATGCGTTGATACATTTGATATGTTATCAACGCATTTTTTTTTGTCTTCTCCTTTTTGTATCTTTGCGCACCAAAATTTTAGAAACAAATGAAAAAGAATATACGTAACTTTTGTATCATCGCTCATATCGATCACGGTAAATCAACTTTGGCCGACCGTCTGTTGGAGTTCACCAATACTATCCAAGTAACCGAAGGACAGATGCTGGATGATATGGATTTGGAAAAGGAGAGAGGTATCACCATCAAAAGCCATGCTATCCAGATGGAGTATATGTACAAAGGCGAGAAGTATGTTCTGAACCTGATTGACACTCCGGGGCACGTGGACTTTTCCTATGAGGTGTCCCGCTCCATTGCCGCCTGCGAAGGTGCGTTGCTCATAGTGGACGCTTCACAGGGCGTGCAGGCGCAGACCATCTCCAACCTGTATATGGCTATTGAGCATGACTTGGAAATTATTCCGGTTATCAACAAATGCGATATGGCGAGCGCCATGCCCGAAGAGGTAGAGGATGAAATCGTGGAACTGCTCGGTTGCAAGCGTGAAGAGATAATCCGCGCTTCCGGTAAGACGGGAATGGGCGTCGAGGAAATCCTTGCGGCAGTCGTCGAGCGTATTCCTCATCCCGAAGGCGATGAAGAAGCGCCTCTGCAGGCTTTGATATTCGACTCCGTATTCAATTCTTTCCGCGGAATCATCGCTTATTTCAAGATTGTGAACGGTGTGATACGTAAAGGAGACAAAGTGAAATTCTTCAATACGGGCAAGGAGTACGATGCGGATGAAATCGGTGTGCTGAAGATGGATATGGTTGCCCGTCAGGAATTGCGTACGGGCGACGTAGGCTATATTATCTCGGGCATCAAGACTTCCAAAGAGGTAAAGGTGGGCGATACGATTACGCACATAGCCCGTCCGTGCAAGGAAGCGATTGCCGGTTTCGAGGAAGTGAAGCCGATGGTATTTGCCGGTGTATATCCCATTGAGGCGGAAGACTTTGAGGACTTGCGCTCATCATTGGAGAAGTTGCAGCTGAATGACGCTTCGCTGACTTTCCAGCCCGAATCTTCATTGGCGCTGGGCTTCGGTTTCCGTTGCGGATTCCTGGGATTGCTTCACATGGAGATTGTACAGGAACGTCTGGACCGCGAATTCGATATGAATGTGATTACCACCGTGCCGAACGTATCTTACAATATCTACGATAAGCAAGGACACATGACCGAGGTGCACAACCCCGGCAGCATGCCCGATCCCACTTTGATAGACCGCATTGAAGAGCCCTATATCCGTGCGTCCGTGATTACCACCACGGACTATATCGGCCCTATCATGACACTCTGTCTGGGCAAGCGCGGCGAACTGGTGAAGCAGGAATATATCTCCGGTAACCGTGTGGAGATATACTATGATATGCCGTTGGGCGAAATCGTTATCGACTTTTACGACAAGCTGAAAAGTATTTCCAAGGGATATGCCTCTTTCGACTATCACGCGAACGGTTTCCGTCCGTCCAAACTGGTGAAGCTGGATATCCTTCTGAACGGCGAGCCGGTGGATGCCCTCTCTACCTTGACGCACTTTGACAATGCGTACGAGCTGGGACGCCGTATGTGCGAGAAGCTGAAAGACCTGATTCCGAGACAGCAGTTTGACATTGCCATTCAGGCGGCTATCGGCGCCAAGATTATTTCCCGCGAAACAATCAAGGCAGTCCGTAAGGACGTTACGGCCAAGTGTTATGGCGGTGACGTGAGCCGTAAGCGTAAATTGCTTGAAAAGCAGAAGCGGGGTAAGAAAAGAATGAAACAGATTGGTAATGTGGAAGTGCCGCAGAAAGCGTTCTTGGCTGTGCTGAAATTGGATTAGTTGCTAAACAATTCATATGACACAGGGGTTGTTCTCTTTCCGTAGGGCTATCTTGACAACCCCTTTTAAATTTAAACCGAATGAGAAAAGTTCTATCGTTTTCGGCCTTCCTGATGGCAGGCCTGTTCGTTTCCCAATATCTCCCTGTGTGGGCGGGCGGAAACTATAATGCGGTAAAGGCCGTATCGAATGTATTGCTCTATGTCTGCTTGAGTTTTATAATGATTAATGTGGGACGTGAGTTTGAAGTCGATAAATCACGTTGGCAGACATACGCGAAAGATTATGGCGTTGCAATGGCTACCGCCGCCATGCCTTGGTTCCTGATTGCTATTTATTATGTTTTTGTCCTGCTTCCGCCCGAATACTGGAATAGTTGGGAAGCGTGGAAAGAGAATCTCCTGTTGAGCCGTTTTGCGGCTCCCACTTCCGCCGGTATTTTGTTTACCATGCTGGCCGCCATCGGCTTAAAGACAAGCTGGGTTTACAAGAAAATTCAAGTGCTGGCTATCTTTGATGATTTGGATACCATCCTTCTGATGATTCCGCTTCAGATTATGATGATCGGCCTGCGCTGGCAGCTTCTGGTGATTGTTTTCATTGTATTTCTTTTGCTCTCTTTCGGTTGGAAACAACTGGGAAAATACGACTGGCGGCAGGATTGGAAAGCCATTCTGGTATATTCGGCCGTAGTGTTTGCGTGTACGCAGGCTGTATATCTCATCAGCAAGCATTTGTATGGTGAGGCAGGCAGTATTCATATAGAGGTATTGCTGCCCGCTTTCGTCTTGGGAATGGTGATGAAGCACAAGGAGCATGACACACCGGTGGAACGTAAAGTTTCCACGGGAATTTCTTTCCTCTTTATGTTTCTGGTTGGAATGAGCATGCCACGGTTTCTGGGTGTGGACTTTGCGGAGGCGTCGTTGGGACAGCACTCGGTTACGGGTTCGCAGGAGATGATGTCGTGGGGAATGATTATGCTTCATGTACTGATAGTGTCGTTATTGTCTAATATCGGTAAGCTGTTTCCGGTATTCTTTTACAAAGACCGTAAGTTCAGCGAGCGTCTGGCGCTCTCTATCGGTATGTTTACCCGCGGTGAAGTAGGGGCGGGGGTAATCTTTATCGCTCTTGGATATAGTTTGGGCGGCCCGGCATTGATAATTTCCGTATTAACCATAGTGCTTAATTTAATTTTAACGGGTATCTTTGTTCTGTGGGTAAAGAAGCTGGCGTTGTTGAGTTATGGAAGTGTGACGGAATGAAATGTCGGCTACGCTTCCTTTCCCGAAGAAAGATGAAACCTTCAATCAAATACTTATGATTATTCTACGTACCGTGAAAAATATTTCGTCGCTGAACATAGTGGCGAGTATTCTTTTATTTCTCACCGCTATCCTGGCTGCTGTCGTGGCCAATTCGTCTTTATCGCCGATATACCAGGACTTTCTGCTTCAGGAGCTTCATTTGCGCATCGGGAATTTCAATCTGCTCTCTCACGGCGGGCATCCGTTGAAGATGATAGAGTTCATAAACGACTGCCTGATGGCTGTTTTCTTTCTGGCAGTGGGGTTGGAGATAAAACGTGAATTGCTGGTAGGCGAACTGTCTTCCGTCCGAAAGGCGGCTTTGCCTTTTATCGCGGCATGCGGCGGTATGCTGGTTCCGGTGGTCATCTACTCGCTTCTGGTGGTTTCCGGTACTCCCGAAACGCGCGGCATGGCTATTCCTATGGCTACGGACATCGCTTTTTCTTTGGGAGTGCTCAGCTTGCTGGGTAAGCGTGTGCCGTTGAGCCTGAAGGTATTTCTGACGGCGTTCGCTGTGGTGGACGATATTGGCGGGATATTGGTTATCGCACTGTTTTATAGCGTTGACGTGGCATACGGGTATTTGATAGTGGCGGCTGTGCTGTATGTATTCCTCTACTATATGGGCAAGTTTGGGGTGACGCAGAAGATATTCTTTCTGTTCTTCGGTATAATAATCTGGTATTTGTTCCTGCAATCGGGCATACATAGTACAATCTCGGGCGTGATACTGGCGTTTGTGATACCGGCGCGTCCCCGTTTGGACGCAGGTAAATATATCAAGCGCATCCGTGACGTCATAGGGGAGTTTCCGGTTTCCAAATCAGATAATATCGTGCTGACCAATGCGCAGATTGCTACGCTGAAGCAGGTGGAGCAGGCGTCCAATTATGTTATCAGTCCGTTGCAGTCGTTGGAAGACAATCTGCATGGAGCTGTAAACTTCGTGATTCTGCCGTTGTTTGCCTTTGCCAATGCGGGTGTGGTGTTCAGCGGTAGCGGCAGTATCGTGGGAGATGTGAGCGTGGCTGTGGCCGCAGGGCTGCTGTCAGGCAAATTCCTGGGGATATATCTGTTTACGTGGCTGGCGATAAAGAGCGGTTTGGCCTTGATGCCTGCGGGTATGAACTGGAAGAATATAGCCGGTGTTTCCTTGTTGGGCGGTATCGGCTTTACCGTATCTTTGTTCATCGCCAATCTTTCCTTTGCGGGCGAATATCCGGAATTGCTGAATCAGGCGAAGTTCGGTGTGCTTGTAGGGACGGTGCTTGCCGGGGTATTGGGATATGCGGTGCTGAATACGGTGCTGCCGAAAACCACGAAAACAAAGTAGCTTATTTCAGGAAGATATGCTTCGGAAAGAGCGGGTTCCCGCTCCCGGACTTTACTCCTTGATATGAATCAGCATATTTGCCAGAATTGCCGTAACTCCCCCCGTCGTGATGCCGGATGAGAAGATATTCCGTAGCGTTTCCGGCAGTTGGCACAGTATCTCGGGAACCAGTTCCACGCTCAAGCCGAGGGAGAAACTGACGGCCATGACAAGAGTAGCCTTTCGGTTGATTTCTTGCGCCGCGATGATGCGGATACCGGCTGCGGCTACCGTACCGAACATCAGCAGCGTAGCGCCGCCCAATACCGGTTCGGGCATCAGCGAAAATACCAGTCCCACGGCGGGAAACAGGCCGAGCAGTACAAGAAAGGCCGCAATGTAATATCCCACATACCGGCTGGCAACTCCCGTCAGTTGTATCATCCCGTTGTTTTGCGCAAAAACGGAGTTCGGGAAAGAATTGAGCGCACCCGCCAGCATGGAGTTGAAGCCGTCGGCGAGGATGCCGCCCGAAGCGCGTTTCACGAATGTTTCTCCTTCTACCGGTTCGCCGGAGATAAGGGAATTGGCTGTAATGTCGCCATACGCCTCAATGGCGGTAATCATAAAAATCAGTCCCAACGCGATAATGGTGGATAAGTCGAAGGCCAGCCCGTAACGGAAAGGCATCGGCAGATTGAAACCGCCGTAGCTTTGTATTGAGGAGAAATCGACAATCCCCATGCACCACGCCACGATGTAGCCTATCACTAATCCGATGACAATGGAGCTCATGCGCAGGTACCGGTTGGAACTCCGGTTGAAGGCGATGATAAGCAACAGAACCAATGCGGCAAGCCCCACATGGCGGAAACTGCCGAAGCTGCCGTCGGCTTGTGCGATGGCTCCGCCGCCGCAGGCGGTAATTCCCACTTTTATCAGGCTCATGCCGATAAGGGTAACTACAATGCCGGATATCAGCGGCGTAATAATCTTCTTGGTGTACTTCAGCACCCGGCTTATCAGCATCTCCACGCTCGAAGCCGCCATACAGGAACCGAAAATCAGCGGAAGCCCACCCGCCATGCCGGCGGAAATGATGGGGCCGATGAACGAGAAGCTGGTTCCCTGAATGCACAGTAGCCCGGTACCTAATCCGCCGAACCTGCGGCATTGGATAAACGTGGATATGCCGGATGCAAACAGCGCCATGGAAACCAGGTAACCGGTTGTTTCCGTATCGAGCTTCAGCGCTCCCGCAATGATGAGCGGCGGGGTGATGATGGCTACGAATATGGCCAGCAGATGTTGCAACGCGGCAAAGAAGGCTTCCTTGAAGGGCGGCTTGTCGTTCAAGCCGTAAATCAGTCCGTTTTCCTGTTGTTTTTCCATTGCTCCGGGTTATCTGATTTTGATTTCGCAGTTGTCGAGGCTTTCGATGATGGCCAGAGATTCTACATGGATACCTTGGCTGCGCAGCTCGTCGCCTCCGTGCTGAAAGGCTTTCTCTATGATGAATCCCATGCCTACCAGCTCTGCGCCGGCTTGCTTCACCAAGTCCATAATGCCTTTGGCTGCGTTTCCGTTGGCGAGGAAATCATCGATGAAAAGCACCTGGTCGCCGGGAGTGAGGAAATCTTTGCTGACGCATACGTCGTACGAACGTTGTTTGGTGAATGAGTATACGGAAGTAATCAGCATATTGTCCATGGTGCTCGGCTTCTTTTTCTTGGCGAACACTACGGGAAGTTCCAGCAGATAGCCTACCATAATGGCGGGGGCGATGCCGCTGGCCTCGACGGTGATAATCTTGTTGATATTGGTAGAAGCGAAGCGTCTGACGAACTCCACGCCGATGGATTTCATCAGAATCGGGTCCATTTGATGATTGATGAAGTTATCTACTTTCAATATACCTCCCGGATAGCATTTTCCGTCTTTCAGAATACGGTCTTTTAAAATTCTCATAATATAACAGGTCTTGTCTTTAGATTTATTCTTTGTCTTCTTGTTCTGTTTCTTCTTGCGCCTCTTCTCTGGGCAGCAGTCTTGCCGAGATGCGTTTCTTCGGAGTAAGGCTCATGTCTTTCAGCATTTCCGCTTGGCGGACTACGCTGCCGTTGCCTTCGGACAGTTGGTTGAGCGCTTTGTCATAGTCTTTTTGCAGGCTTGTCATGCGGTCGCCGAGGGTGAGGAAAGTGTCGGTGAAACCTACAATCTTTTCGTATAAGGCCGTGCCGCGCTTGATGATGGCCTGCACGTTTTTCACTTGGTTTTCCCGCTTCCACAGGTCGAGCGAGAGACGCAGGGCGCTGATGAGGTTCGTGGGGCTCATCAGTACGACTTTCTTGTTGTAGGCGTACTCCCAAAGGTTGGCGTCGCTTTGTATGGCAAGCAGGTAAGCACCCTCTGTGGGGATAAACATCATGACGAAATCCGGCGACTTGATGTCGTAGTGCGAATAGTCTTTCCGGCTGAGCTCGTCGATGTGGTTGCGGACGGACTGCAGATGCGCTTTGAGCCAGCGCGCCTGCTCTTCGCGGTCTTCGGCGGATGTATAGGCGGCGTAGGCGGTGAGGGAGACTTTGGAGTCTATTATCATCTCGCGCTCATCGGGGTACTTGATGAGGATGTCGGGTTGCATCTTTTGGCCGCTTTCTTCGCTGACAATCACTTCGCCGCGTTCGTCTTTCAGGAACTCCTGACGGAAATAGTGCTCGCCTTCAATCAGGCCGGACGCCTGCAACAGACGTTCCAGAATCATTTCACCCCAGTTGCCTTGCATCTTGGAATCGCCTTTCAAGGCACGTGTCAGGTTGTTGGCGTCTTCACTGAGGCGGTTGTTCAGTTCCACCAGTTCTTTGATGCGTTCTCCCAGAGAGAAGCGTTCTTTGGCTTCGGTACTGTATACTTGCTCCACCTTTTCCTTGAAGTCTTTTATCTTCTCGTCCAGCGGGCGCAGAAGATTGCCCAGATGCTCGGCGTTCAGCTTGGTGAAATCTTCCGTCTTGCTTTGGAAGATGCGGTTTGAAAGGTTCTCAAACTCGGTGTTCATACGCTTGTGCAAGGCTTCGGCTTCTTCTTTCTGTTCGGCGAGGCGTTGTTCCCATTGCCGTTGCTGCTGGGTGATGCGCTCGCCAAAGGAACGTTCCTGCTCGGCGAGGCGTTCGTTGAAGCCGCGTGCCTGTTCGGAAATGCGTTCGGCAAACAGCCGTTCTTGTGTGCTAAGGCGTTCCGCTGCTTGGCGGCCGGCTTCCTGCAAGCGTTCTTCGGCAATGGAGCGCTCGCGGGCGATACGCTCTTCGGCAGTGCGGTTCAGTAACGCTTCACGCGCTTCGGCGGCCTCTACTTGTGTTTTTAGGGCGGCGGCTTTTCTGCCGGCCATCAGATAGCCGATGACGGCTCCTGCGATAATTCCAACGAGTAATAGTATGATATTCATAATTGCGTATGGGGAAATAAAGTTTCAATGGGCTGAACATTCGGTGTCAAAGGGTGGTATCCGCCGTACCAACGGTTGGTACCGATAATACCAACGGTTGGTACAAGCAATACCAAAGCGTGGTACGAGCAATACCAAAGCGTGGTACGAGGAATACCAACGGTTGGTACGGAGAGTACCACACCGGGGAACATCTTGCAGCCTGCGGGCTTATGTCTATTGCGTCAGTATCTCGTTTCCGTTTTCGGTAATGAGAATCATGCTTTCCCATTGGGCGGAAGGCAGACCGTCGTCGGTGCATACTGTCCAGCCGTCGGCTTCGTCGATGAAGACCTCGTATGTGCCCATGTTAATCATCGGCTCGATGGTGAACGTCATGCCCGGTACTATCAGCATGCCCGTACCGCGCTTGCCGAAGTGCTCTACGTCCGGTTCTTCGTGGAACTTGATGCCTACGCCATGTCCGCAAAGGTCGCGCACTACGCTGTAACCGTTCTTCTCGGCATGCTCCTGGATGGCGGCTCCCACATCGCCCAATCGAGCCCAGGGCTGTGCGGCCTGTATGCCGATGTCACGGCACTCTTTGGTCACCTGCACCAGACGTTGCATCTCGGGACGGACGTCGCCAATCATGTACATGCGCGATGCGTCGGAGAAATATCCTTTATATATGGTGGATACATCCACGTTTACAATATCTCCGCTGCGCAGGAACTCTTTGGTGCTGGGGATGCCATGACACACCACATCGTTGATGCTGACGCATACGCTCTTGGGAAAGCCCTCGTACAGGAAAGGGGCGGGGATGGCATCGTGGTCGGTCGTGAAACAGTATACCAGATGGTCTATCTCTGCCGTAGACATTCCCTCACGGATATTCTCAGAGATGTAATCGAGCAATGCGGTGTTTATCTTTGCGCTTTCGCGTATGCCGGCCAGTTGCTCTTCCGTGCGCAGCAAGTGGCGTGACGGCAGTTTATATCCTTCTCTTTTATAATGTTGAATCTTGGCTTCTACTTCGTCGGAATAGTTTTTAGGAGCAAACCGGACTCCTTTTACGGACTTCTTCATTATTGCATATTTTATAAACGATGCGCAAAAATACGAATAATTTAAGTGTGAGTATTTATAATGTTTGAATAATTAGAAACTAATCCGTACTTATTCTATGAGAATAATAAAAAAGGGATGCTTTCCAAAGCATCCCTTTTGCGTATACATCGGTTTGTATTGATTAGAATTCGTAGTGGAAACCGAATGAGAGGTCTTCGCTTTTGAGGTTGAAACCGTAACCGCTGCCGGCGTTCATATAGTCGTCTCTGTAACCCAGGAAACCGCATTTGGCAAGTACGCTGAACTTGTCGTTCAGCTTGATGGCGATGCCCGGTTTGAAACCGATTTCAAAACCGTTTACGGCATCGGCGCCTTTCACCTTTTGAGTGGAGAAGCCCAGACCGCCATTGATGAACAGGCGGACAACCTTGTTTTCATAATAAGAGTAACGTGCGTATGGAGCAAGGCCGAAAGCATTGTATTTTCCTTCGTCCAGTTTGCTGTGCGAGAATGTCAATATACCGCCGACAGCCCATTTTTCATTCAGGTTGTATCCTACTTCCGGATTCAGCGTGAAAGTCGTTGCGTCGACATCGTCGTTGTGCCATAAAGATACTGTTCCGCCAACATACACTTGTGCTTTTGCTGATAAAGCAGCCATTGCGACAAATAATAAGATTACAAACTTTTTCATTTTCTTCTTACCTTTTAGTTATACAAATTGTTATTGAACCGTGAATAAGAATATATCCGAACTCCGACCGGCAGAATGGTTGAAGTTCTTGTTGACATGTTCTTTATTCGGGGTGCAAAAGTATAGGTTACATTCGTATGAGACAAATTTTTAGTTACTTTTTTATAAAATAAAGAGTCGGGAACGGTACAATGCATTACTTTTGCAGCGGTAAAAAGTTTGTTTTACAGGTTGTATTTTTTCAAATGAAGAAGAGTCTTATTGCGTTAGCGTTCGGCACCTTAGGATTGGGTATCGCCGAATTTACGATGATGGGCATTTTGCCCTATGTTGCCGCTGATTTGAATATCAGTATTCCCGTAGCAGGACATTTTATTTCCGCCTATGCGCTGGGCGTATGCGCCGGCGCTCCCATGTTGATTTTGGCGCGTAAACGTCCGTTGAAACATATCCTGCTGGCATTGATGGCTTTGATGCTGGTAGGAAATCTGGGGGCTGCGGTGGCTCCCGATTATTGGTCGTTGCTGGCGGCGCGTTTCATTTCGGGCTTGCCGCATGGGGCATACTTCGGAGTTGCTTCCATTGTGGCGGGTAAGCTGGCTGACGAGGGTAGAAGTTCCGAAGCCGTATCCATTATGATAGCGGGTATGACGGTCGCCAATCTGTTTGGCGTTCCGCTGGGCACTTCCTTGAGCCACATGCTCTCGTGGCGCGTTACATTCTTGCTGGTGGGTTGCTGGGGCTTGATAGTTCTTTATTATATATGGCGCTGGGTGCCTGTGGTAGAGGGGCTGAAAGATACCGGATTCAAGGGACAATTCCGTTTCCTGAAGACACCCGCTCCCTGGTTGATATTGGGGGCGACGGCTTTGGGCAATGGCGGTGTGTTCTGCTGGTATAGCTATATCACACCGTTGCTGACGAACGTTTCGGGTTTCAGCCCCGAGAGTGTGACGGCGTTAATGGTTCTGGCGGGATTTGGTATGGTGGTCGGCAATCTGGTGAGCGGACGGCTTTCCGATAAATATACTCCGGGCAAGGTTGGCATGGTGGTGCAGGGCATGATTTGCATTGTGCTGTTGATGCTGTTTTTCCTGTCGCCCAATCCGTGGTGCTCCGCCATATTGATGGCTCTTTGTACGGCGGGGCTGTTTGCGGTGTCGAGCCCCGAACAGGTATTGATTATCCGCGTAGCTCCCGGCGGGGAAATGCTGGGCGGCGCCTGTGTGCAAATGGCATTCAATCTGGGCAATGCCATCGGAGCATACGTAGGAGGCCTGGCTCTTAGTGGCGGATACCGTTATCCGGCTTTGGCAGGCGTGCCTTTTGCGCTGACAGGTTTCATCTTATTCGTTATCTTCTATAAGAAATTTCAGTCTAAATATTAAGCATCTCATTATTTTTATGTATGTTTGCCCGTAAATATTAACTAAACTTGATAATTATGAAGATTTTGAACTTAGTGAAGATGGTGTTGTTATGCGTAATGACTATCGGGCTGGCTTCTTGCGGGGATGATAACTACTATACCATACAGAATACCGATGAGAAGTTATGCAGCGATGCTTGGATGGAAGATTATACGACCGACGAGGGAGAATGCAGACATATATTGGAATTCACAAAGGGAAAGCAGAATGGCAAGGAAATTCTTTCCGGAAAAGAAACGCTGATAGTCTATGAAGTCGGTAAGATGAAGACTACGGAGAGTGATTTCACATGGCGGTGGATAGATAATTCGAGAGAGGGACTTGTTCTGAATTACGGAGCCGGTGAGATAAAGTACTTTGAGAATGTTTGGGTACGCGACCATTACCTCTCCGGAAAATTGGATGGAGAAATCATAATGTTGACCGCCTCCAAGTCTATGACTAACCGGAATTAGAAATAAAAGATAATGAGAAAATATTTAAATATATTGTTTCTGTGTACTTTAGTCTTGGGACTGAGTTCATGTGAAACGGACGATGGAGATGATTTCTACATCTATGATACTTTGGTGGGTGGCATCTGGTTAGGAGACTTGGGGTTCGCCGATAATTATAACTCTGCATTGGAAAGCGGGCTTTATTTTGAAGGTAACGGTCTGGGAAGAGATGAACAGGCATATTACAATGATCCGTACGGAGAAGTTATGTTCAGCCTGCCTTTCCGTTGGGATGTGCACGGCAGAATCTTAAGACTGGATTATGGTTACGACTATCCTCTGCTGGAAATCTATGATGTATATGTTTCAGGAAACAGGCTGTCCGGCGTTCTGTACGTGGACGGGCATATGGATGGTCCTGTGATGTTGGAAAGGCGGTATTAAGAGTGTCCGCAAACCCGTTATGGTTATTTAGAACGGGTCAGAGGCTATAAATAAAAGGGTGCATATCAAAGTGAATCTCAACTTTCATTCTGATATACACCCTTTTACTTGGATATACCTTATTGTTTCTTTAGGAATAATTTTTTGAAGTCTCCCGGATAAGGCGTTTCAAACTGCATCAACTCTCCGGTCACAGGATGATAGAAGCAGAGCTTGAAAGCGTGTAATGCCAATCGTCCGATAGGATTTACCTCTTCCAATCCATACCGTCCGTCACCTATGATGGGATGTCCCAAATCCTGCATGTGCACACGAATCTGATTCTTGCGTCCCGTTTCCAGATTCAACTCTACGAGTGAGAACCCGTTGGCGCGTTTAATGGTGCGGTAGTGGGTGATTGCTTCTTTTCCGCCATCGTCTGTCGGGTTGGAATATACGTACAGCTTGCGGTCGGTGAGCCAAGACCTTACCATGCCGGCATTGTTTTCCATTTCGCCCGCAACGACGGCTACATAACGCCTGTCGGTCACAATGTCATGCCAGTTGTCGCGCAATGTGTTCTGCGTCTTTTCGTCTTTGGCAAACATCATCAATCCCGAAGTATCACGGTCCAGGCGATGGACGATGTACACACGGTGCTGTCTGCCCGACCGCTGAACATATTCGTTCAATATGGTATAGGCAGTGCGTTCTTTCTGTCTTTCCGTATTGACGGACAACAGACCCTGCATCTTCTCGACGACAATGATATATGCATCCTCATATACAATCTTCAGCAGTTTGTTGCTGAACTCTTTACGTCCTTTCTCGCGGCTGATTTGCACTTTCATGCCCGGTTTCAAAGGGAAATTGTACTGCGTTGTGATAACACTGTCCACATATACAATTCGTTTGCTCAATAATGATTTCAACTTGGTACGGCTGGCATCCGGCATTTTGGCAGCCAGGAATTCCATCAGTTCCATCGGCTCTTTTACCATGTAGTCCGTATATTGCGTGCGGGCTCTTGCCATGTTTCTTTCTTTTGCCACGAGTATAATAATTTGTAATTAATGATTCGTTTCAATTCTCAAGCCTTTCAACTCTTAAACTTCTGCTTTCAGTTCAAGCAGTACCACGTTCTCCACATGGTGCGTATGCGGGAACATGTCTACCGGCTGTACGGCTTTTACTTTGTATTTTGCATCGAGCAACTGCAAGTCCCTTGCCTGCGTGGCAGGATTACAGCTCACATACACGATGCGTTTCGGCTCGGCAAACAAGATAACATCCACCACATCCTGATGCATACCGGCACGGGGGGGATCGGTGATGATTACATCCGGACGGCCGTATTCGTTGATGAAATCCTGCGTCAGCATATCCTTCATATCGCCGGCAAAGAACAGCGTATTCTTGATGCCGTTGATTTCCGCATTGACCTTGGCGTCTTCGATGGCTTCGGGCACGTATTCGATTCCGATAACCTGACGCGCCTGCTTGGATACGAAGTTGGCAATGGTTCCCGTGCCCGTATAAAGGTCGTATACCAGTTCGTTGCCTGTGAGCCCTGCGAAATTGCGGGCTACTTTATATAGATTGTATGCTTGTTTGGAGTTCGTCTGATAGAACGATTTGGGGCCTACCTTGAAACGCAGGCCTTCCATTTCCTCAAAGATATGGTCTTTGCCTTTGAATGTATGCACGTCGAGGTCTGTAATGGTATCGTTGCACTTATTATTAATAATGTATAATAACGACGTGATTTCGGGGAAAGTATCCGCCACATACTGCAACAGTTGTTTGAACAAAGCCATTTCCTCGTCTTTCTCAATCTTGCAGATAAGGATTACCATCAACTCGCCGGTACTGGACGTGCGCACAATCATATTGCGCAACATCCCTTCCTGCGTACGCAGATTGATGAACGAGTAATCGTGCTCGTAGGCATAGTCGCGTACCGCATTGCGGATACGGTTGGATATATCATCCTGCAGCCAGCATTTCTCTATGGCCAATACCTTGTCGAAGGCGTTGGGAATGTGGAAACCTACCGCGTTCATTTGCTCGTACACCACGTTTTGCCGGACTTCTTCCGCAGTCAGCCAGCGTTTGTTGGAAAAAGTGTATTCGAGTTTATTCCGATAGAACTCCGTTTTTTCGGAGCCGAGTATCGGCGATATTTCCGGAAGCTCTACTTTCCCGATGCGGGTAAGGTTGTCCGTTACTTGTTTTTGCTTGTATTTTATTTGCTCTGAATAGGGGAGCACCTGCCATTTGCAACCGCCGCATACACCGTAATGTTGACAAAACGGGACTGCTCTTACCAGTGAGTATTGGTGGAACTTCACCGCTTCCGCTTCTGCGTAATGATGCTTTTTTCTCTTGATTTGCAGGTCTACCACGTCACCCGGAACGACGTATGGTACGAAAATTACCAAATCATTGACCTTTGCGATGGCTTTTCCTTCGGCAGCCACATCCGTAATCTCCACCTTTTCTAACAGGGGAAGTTCTTTTCTCTTTCTTGCCACTTTTACACCAGTATAATAAATTCAGTGGCAAAAATAGGTATTTTTTCGGGATTTCTCTCTATGAATCGGAATATTAAATTTTGCAATGTCGAAATTGCATTTTGCCTTAAAGTTTTTTCTTAAAAAGTTTTCTAGTCTGCGAAATATACTTAGATTTGCGAACAGAAAAATGAAAAAAATCACAATCAAGAACTTTAAATTTATATTATGGACAAAAAAAGAGTTTATACCTTTGGTAACGGCCAGGCGGAAGGAAAAGCCGGCATGAGAAACCTTTTGGGAGGTAAGGGAGCTAACTTGGCAGAGATGAACCTTATCGGAGTTCCGGTTCCTCCGGGCTTTACAATTACGACAGAAGTTTGTACAGAATATTATGAAATGGGGCAGGACAAGGTTGTTGCTCTGTTGAAACAGGAAGTGGAAAACGCCATCGCACACGTAGAAACGCTGATGCGTTCTAAATTCGGCGATGTGGAGAACCCGTTGTTGGTTTCCGTACGTTCGGGCGCGCGCGCTTCCATGCCGGGTATGATGGATACGATTCTTAACCTCGGTTTGAACGATGAAGTGGTGGAAGGCCTGATTCGCAAGACGGGCAACGCTCGCTTTGCATGGGACTCTTACCGCCGTTTTGTACAGATGTACGGTGATGTTGTATTGGGAATGAAGCCGGTAAACAAAGAAGATGTAGACCCCTTCGAAGCTATTATAGAAGATGTGAAACATGCCAAAGGCGTGAAGCTGGATAATGAACTGGAAGTAGAAGACCTCAAGGAACTCGTAAAGAGATTCAAGGCTGCCGTTAAGGAACAGACCGGAAAAGATTTCCCGACTTGTGCTTACGAACAGTTGTGGGGAGCTGTCTGCGCCGTGTTCAACTCATGGATGAACGAACGCGCTATCCTTTATCGTAAAATGGAAGGAATTCCCGACGAGTGGGGTACTGCCGTAAGCGTTCAGGCAATGGTGTTCGGTAATATGGGCGACACTTCCGCTACGGGAGTTTGCTTCAGCCGTGACGCCGCTACGGGCGAAGACCTTTTCAACGGCGAATATCTGATTAATGCGCAAGGTGAAGACGTTGTGGCGGGTATCCGTACTCCGCAGCAGATTACCATCGTCGGTTCCAAGCGTTGGGCTGAACTTGCCGGCGTAAGCGAAGAAGAGCGTGCCGCCAAATATCCTTCCATGGAAGAGGCGATGCCCGAAATCTATAAGGAACTGGATGCTTTGCAAACCAAATTGGAAAATCATTATAGAGATATGCAGGATATGGAGTTCACCGTACAGGAAGGTAAGCTCTGGTTCCTTCAGACACGCAACGGTAAGCGTACCGGTGCCGCTATGGTAAAGATTGCCACTGACTTGCTGCATCAAGGCATGATTGACGAAAAAACGGCCTTGTTGCGTTGTGAACCCAATAAGCTGGACGAATTGCTTCACCCCGTATTCGATAAGACGGCTTTGAAGCAGGCTAAAGTGCTTACCCGCGGTCTTCCGGCTTCTCCGGGTGCGGCTTGCGGTCAGATTGTGTTCTTTGCCGAAGACGCTGCCGAATGGCATGCCGGCGGTAAGCGTGTGGTGATGGTGCGTATCGAGACTTCTCCGGAAGATTTGGCCGGTATGGCCGTTGCCGAAGGCATCCTGACGGCACGTGGCGGTATGACTTCACACGCTGCCGTTGTGGCCCGCGGTATGGGTAAATGTTGCGTATCCGGTGCAGGCGCATTGAATATCGACTACAAAGCCCGTACGGTAGAGGTAGATGGCGTTGTGTTGAAAGAAGGCGACTTCATTTCTTTGAACGGTAGCACCGGTGAGGTTTACAAAGGAAAGGTAGAAACAAAAGCAGCCGAATTGTCCGGTGATTTTGCCGAATTGATGCAGTTGGCTGATAAATATACGAAATTGCAGGTACGTACCAATGCCGATACTCCGCACGATGCAGAGGTCGCACGTAATTTCGGAGCGGTGGGTATCGGTCTTTGCCGTACGGAACACATGTTCTTCGAAGGTGAGAAAATCAAGGCTATGCGCGAGATGATTCTGGCGGAAGACGCGGAAGGACGCCGCAAGGCACTGGCTAAGATTCTGCCGTACCAGCAGGCTGACTTTAAGGGTATCTTCAAGGCGATGGCCGGTTGTCCGGTAACCGTTCGTTTGCTTGACCCGCCTTTGCACGAATTCGTTCCCCACGATTTGAAGGGACAGCAGGAAATGGCGGATACCATGGGCGTAAGCTTGCAGTATATCCAGCAGCGTGTGGAAGCGCTTTGCGAACATAACCCGATGTTGGGTCACCGCGGTTGCCGTTTGGGTAATACTTATCCCGAAATCACGCAGATGCAGACACGGGCTATCCTCGGCGCCGCTTTGGAATTGAAAAAAGAGGGCGTTGAGACACATCCTGAAATCATGGTTCCGCTGACGGGTATCTTGTACGAGTTCAAGCAGCAGGAAGAGGTTATCCGCGCCGAAGCGGCCAAGTTGTTTGCCGAAGTTGGCGACAGCATCGATTTCAAAGTAGGTACGATGATTGAAATTCCGCGTGCGGCTCTTACTGCAGACCGTATCGCTTCTTCTGCGGAATTCTTCTCATTCGGTACGAATGACTTGACGCAGATGACTTTCGGCTATTCACGTGATGATATCGCTTCTTTCTTGCCTATCTATCTGGAGAAGAAGATTCTGAAAGTAGACCCGTTCCAAGTGCTCGACCAGAATGGAGTAGGACAGTTGGTACGTATGGCTACCGAAAAAGGCCGTGCCATTCGTCCGGACTTGAAGTGCGGTATTTGCGGTGAGCATGGTGGTGAGCCTTTTTCCGTGAAATTCTGCCACAAGGTAGGTTTGAACTATGTCAGCTGTTCTCCGTTCCGCGTGCCTATCGCAAGACTTGCAGCGGCGCAAGCTGCAATCGAGGGATAAAGGCGGTATAGCTGATATTCAGTTAATTAGGCGGTATGCTTTTCATTTACAAAGGCTTACCGCCTATTGTGTTTTTAAAATGTACGTGCATTTTGCACAAAAAATGAGTAGAATAAACGCAAATGTTGTACAATAGTTATGCAGTTTTGACAACAGTGTTGTACAAGTGTTGTACAAATGCTTTCTCCGTATAGTCAATAAGTTACGGACGTTTTGCCCCAATCACATTGAAACACGGAACAGTCGCTTTGGAACACAGTACACCCAAACAGAATGTTTAATTATAAAATGAATATAAAATGGCAACATTGAAAGCAGTAGTGAGAACGGCACGGGCTGACGGATTTTATCCGGTATATATCCGGGTGACTCATCATCGAAGCTCTGCGTTCATTAAAACAGACAAGATGGTGACGAAGAAGGAACTCACCAAAACTAATGAGATTAAAGACCCGTATGTTTTGCAATTCTGTTCGCAGAGAATATTGGAGTATACGGAGAGGCTTAATAGCAAAAATATCGAGCATTGGACAGTCAAGGAAGTAGTCGAGTTTCTTGCAAGTGGGAATGA
>CEAZ01005960.1_pt1 | contig 36308 bp, 29 predicted proteins | sample 557361 | NCBI WGS metagenome assembly CEAZ01 (sample SAMEA3182074, study PRJEB8094) | gut metagenome | biome: human; feature: gut; material: Stool; isolation source: human stools | place: Canada | collected 2012-02-22 | reverse complement strand
ATAGGAACTCTCGGCTGAATCTCCGTTGCATGGCTTCTTTCTGCTCGGTCTGTTCCAACAGCTTCTTGATTGTAGTCTTGCTGTACTTCTGTTGTTCGATAGCTTCTTGCCCCAATTTGAAGAACGCATTGATGAGCCATTCTTCCTCTACGCACTTGGCTCGGATAAGCTGTACGGCATTTTCATCTTCCTTGATATTGCTTAAGACGGATACAATGAACTGCCATTTCTCTTTGGTCTTGGCTGCTTTGATTCTGTAAATGTCATCTTCACCGACTACTTCTTCTTCGGGCTGGAAGTCCACATTGAAATATCCCGTATCTTCGTATGCCTGTCTAAGCGCATCAAAGGAGAGGTAATATCTCTTAACCTGCTCGTCAAGTAACAGTTGCTCTATGGCGAACCTGTCAAATCCATTCCGTTCGGGATTTAAGACTTCATTCAACCGTAACCGTTTTAAGTCCTTGTCGAAATTGGTCGGGTCGTCCGCATTCAGTCTTTCTTTTTGAACGGCACGGTAAGATTTAATCCTCGCTGTAATGTCCCTATAGATTTCTTCATCGGAATTAACTTTAAGTTCATTCGGAATTGAAGCTATAACCGTAAGCGAGTTGTACCTCTTACCGTTTGGAAAGACGCGTCTGAATCTTCCTTGACATTGGATGGCTTCGGTGAACGGATTGATTAGGGTGTGCTTCACATGGTCGTAGTTCGACAACACAAGCACATCGCAAAGTTCTTTCAGATTGATGTCTATTGACGGGAAGAACCGCAAGGTAAACAAGTTCACCTTTCTTAGGGGAAGCTCCAACCTATCCGTACTGTGTTCCAAGAAACGGCTCTTTAATTCGTCGGCACTTTCCTTTGAACAGAACACCTTGTAATCATCCTCTTTTATTATTCCGTCATGCAGCAATGATTCCACGATGTTACAGATACCCTCTGTTGTCTTATAGAAGATGCACACATGGGGAGAGCCGTTATCCAACAGTCTTTTTACTTCCTGCTTCACCCGACTGTAAAAGCTACGGGTCGTTATCAAAGTCATATCTTCCCGATAGTCATAGTCGGGCTTAATTTCTACCCACTTGAATTGGTGGCGCAGGAACAAAGTTAAGGTGTACTTGCTCGGCTTTAACGGAGTGGCAGATACGAGAGCCTTTCTCTCGAACTTGAAGAACTCCTTCATCGGGGAAGATATGCTCCTACGGTAATCCGTGTCTTCCGTTATGTGTTCAGATTCATCGTACAAGTTGAAGAACTCCTTATAGATGTTCATCTTCAAATTCTTTGCCGCCTTCAAGACTTTGGTCTGAAACCCTTCGGGAGTGGTGATAATTTTCTTGTACTTGATATTGGAGTTGTTAAGGTAGGTGGTTAGTTTCTTAACAGTTACTTCCTTGAACACTCCTTGCACTTCGTCAAATGCCTGCACTTTGTTCTCCACCGCAGAACGATACGGTTCGATTACGATAGAATTTCTCGGACTTAACTTCGGGTTCAACTCCATGTAAGTAGCTCCCGTACCTGTCATTACCTTATTAATAATGGCATTGCTCGGCAGCATGGGGTAGCCTTGTCTTTTTAAGGCTTCGGATAGATATTCTCCCTTATGGATGTTCAGAACCTCCACTTCCAATGTCTTGTGCTTAGTGTCATTCATGGCTCATCGGATTTAGGGGGTAAGAAACTTGGAAGAACTGGTTATTATATGGGCGTGATGATTTTGTTACCCCACCCGAAGAATGGAGTTCAGACCCATATAACGTTGTAAAACTTGTGAGCCGATTAAGACCTGTCGGGGTGACAAGTACCGATTGGTGGCTCAATCCAATTGTTCGGATTCTTAAATTCATTGCCATAATTTGATGAATTTAGAAATTTAACAACTGGACTAAGGGGAATAAAAAAGCTCCTGCAACCAAGTTCTTCTTACGATTGGACACAATTCACCCTTACAAGGTGTGAATGAATATTCATCCAATAATAAATTTCGGAAGTCATTGCTCCGAGAACTTAGTTGCAGAAGCCGCTACTTATGTAGTAGAAATTAATTGCTGACTGGCTTCTTGTAGAACGGTTGCCTTTCTTGATTATCCCACTTGATAACTGCACTGTCACGTGAACCATTCAGGAGGGCTTATTTAAGTCTTAGCCCGTATCTTCTACCTCTGTTGTAGAATTGGTACAAAGATATAACTTTTCATTCATATTACAATGGTTTCAAAGTAAATTCTTCATGGCATTACCTATCTGCTCATTGTCGAAACTGTCAAGGTAAGTCTGAGTTATCTTTTCCGAGCTATGCCCTAAAGACTCACTGATAATAGCTGTTGAAACTCCTGCCCGTTTGAGAACTGTCGCATACGAGTGTCGGGCAACGTATGTGGTCAAGGGTAATGGCAACTTCAATTTATCGCCAATATCTTTGAGGTACTTGTTTACCTTTGCCAACACCTTATGCAGCCTGTTTGCAATCTGTACTTCTGTCTTATGAAACGGTGAAAGTATCGGGAACAAGTAAGGCGAACGCTCGTTATTGTACTTGTGAATAATTTCAACAGCCTTATCCTGCAAGGGGATGATGATTTGCTTCTTGGTCTTCTTCCTGTAATAGGAAAGTTGATCGTCCACAATGTTGCTTCGTTCCAACATAGCCATATCAATAAAGTTGATTCCAGCTGTGAAGTAGGAGAACGTGAACAGGTCTATCGCCAAACATTCCATGTCAGATTTGCCTTTATAATTGATAACTCTTTGAATGTCCTGCTTGGATATGGCTCGCTTAGCAGTCTGCTGATTCACCTTTGACAACTTGTAGGAATTGAAAGGGTAGGCGGTGGTCTGCTTGGCTTCGATTGCATGGTTAAATACCGCACGTAAATGTCTAAGCCGAGTTCCAACCGTATTTACCGCATAGTTGTTTGACTTCATCCACTGCTCATATTTCTTCAACCAAGCCACATCTATATCTGAGAATGGTATGTCAAGATGCTTGTTGAACTTTACAAAAGAAGAATAAGACACTTCAAACATTCCTGCATATCTTAGCCTATGCTCGTCTTTGAGTGCTTGGATATAGTTTTGAAATCCTTCCCCAACAGATACGGGGTGCTTGGTTTGTAAGGTGTCTGTGGCTTGGAGTAGAGTTGTGGCGGTAAACTCTGCGTTATTGACTTTTTTATCCAAGATGATTCGTTGGATTTCACTAATCTTCTCGTTTATGAGAATGAGTAATGCTTCATAGTTGGGGCATTTAGGCTTGGGTAGGTTCTTCTTGAAGTCCCAATGCACAGGATTGACGGAGATTCCCACACTCTTGTACTTCTTCTTTCCATTCTTACAGATTCTCACCATAAGCGGTGATTCTCCATTCTTTAAAACCTTTGATTTGTAACACGTTACATTAACAGTTGCTTCCATTCTTGGTTTAACTCTCGGTTTAACTGAACCATGTAAACCAACGCAATTTTGGCATAAAAAAAGAGAGTTACACAAAAGTAACTCTCTGATTTCTTGGTGATCCGCCTGGGGCTCGAACCCAGGACCCCAACATTAAAAGTGTTGTGCTCTACCTGCTGAGCTAGCGAATCAATCCTTTATTGCTGTTAAGCGGGTGCAAAGATAGAGACTTTTTTGGAAGTTGCAAAAGATTTTCGCTTTTTTTCTTATCTTTGTACCGGAATTTCGTGTGTAAGAGTCTTATATCACATCTCGGACATTATATTTTATATTTCATACTTTATACTTAAATTACATGGCAACAGTAGACGATAAGAAAATTATCTTTTCTATGGTAGGGCTGAACAAGACCATTCAGCAGAACAACAAGCAGGTGTTGAAGAACATCTACCTCTCGTTCTTCTATGGAGCGAAAATCGGTATCATCGGTCTGAACGGTTCGGGTAAATCGACCTTGCTGAAGATTATCGCCGGCTTGGATAAATCCTATCAGGGCGAAGTGGTGTTCTCGCCCGGATATTCGGTGGGATACTTGGCGCAGGAGCCTTACCTCGATCCCACAAAGACAGTAAAAGAAGTGGTAATGGAAGGCGTACAGCCCATTGTGGACGCATTGGCGGAGTACGAGGAAATCAATCAGAAGTTCGGCCTGCCCGAATACTACGAAGACCAGGACAAGATGGACAAGCTCTTCACCCGTCAGGCAGAGTTGCAGGACATCATCGACGCTACCGATGCATGGAACCTCGACAGCAAGCTGGAGCGCGCCATGGATGCACTCCGCTGTCCGCCCGAAGACCAGTCGGTAGAGCATCTTTCCGGTGGTGAACGCCGTCGTGTGGCACTCTGTCGCCTGTTGCTCCAGAAGCCCGACGTATTGCTCCTCGACGAGCCTACCAACCACCTCGACGCCGAATCCATCGACTGGCTGGAACAGCACTTGCAGCAGTACGAAGGTACGGTAATCGCCGTTACCCACGACCGTTACTTCCTCGACCATGTGGCAGGCTGGATTCTCGAGCTCGACCGTGGCGAAGGCATCCCCTGGAAGGGCAACTACTCCAGCTGGCTCGACCAGAAGACCAAGCGTATGGAGCAGGAAGAAAAGACCGCCAGCAAACGCCGCAAGACGCTGGAACGCGAGCTGGAATGGGTGCGTATGGCTCCCAAAGCCCGTCAGGCAAAGGGAAAAGCCCGTTTGAACTCCTACGACAAACTGCTGAACGAGGATGTGAAGGAGAAAGAGGAAAAACTCGAAATCTTCATCCCCAACGGTCCCCGTCTGGGCAACAAGGTTATCGAAGCCAAGCACGTGGCAAAAGCGTTTGGCGACAAGCTCCTGTTCGACGACCTCAACTTCATGCTGCCGCCTAACGGTATCGTGGGTATCATCGGCCCCAACGGTGCGGGTAAAACCACTCTCTTCCGCCTTATCATGGGCTTGGAGACTCCCGACAGCGGCGAATTCGAAGTAGGAGAGACCGTAAAAGTGGCCTACGTAGACCAGCAGCATAAGGACATCGACCCCAACAAGAGCGTCTATCAGGTAATCTCCGGCGGTAACGACCTCATCCGTATGGGCGGACGCGACATCAACGCGCGTGCCTACCTGTCGCGCTTCAACTTCTCCGGAGCCGACCAGGAAAAGCTTTGCGGCGTGCTCTCCGGTGGTGAGCGCAACCGTCTTCACCTGGCTCTCTGCCTCAAGGAAGAAGGCAATGTGCTGCTCCTCGACGAGCCTACCAATGATATCGACGTCAATACGCTGCGCGCTCTCGAAGAGGGTCTTGAGGACTTTGCCGGATGCGCTGTGGTCATCAGCCACGACCGTTGGTTCCTCGACCGTATCTGTACGCACATCCTCGCGTTTGAAGGCGACTCCAATGTGTTCTTCTTCGAAGGCTCTTATTCGGAGTATGAAGAAAACAAATTGAAACGTTTGGGCAGAGAAGAGCCTACTCGCGTGCGATATAGAAAATTAATGAATGATTGATATTAGATTTTAATCTGAAAGCATATGCGTCACATTTGTGACAAAAAGAAAGCTCCGCGGGAAACTTGCGGAGCTTTTTTATTTAAGATGTTTTCAAAAAAGTTTAGCAGCCTTAAAAAATGTAGCATAATAGTAATGTATATATAGCTAAATAATATTATATTTGCGATTCATGAATGTTTTTAAATATTAATTAACACTATCTATTAACTAAAAGCGGAATTATGAGAAAACATCTAATTCAATTCCTGTTGGTGGCTGTGCTGTCGGCTTGTAGTGCCGTTGCATGGTCTCAAACTACAGTAAGAGGTCAGCTTGTCGATGCTGAAACAGGCGAGCCTTTGGTCGGTGCTGCCGTTATGGTAGAGGGCACTACTCAGGGGTCGGTGACCGACATTGACGGTTATTTCAAGCAAGGCGTTGCTTCGAATGCTACATTATTGTTTAAATACATGGGTTATAAAGACCTGAAGAAGAAAGTTACGCAGAAGGGCGCTTCTGTAAATTTGGGTATTATCCAAATGAAACCCGATGCTGTGATGCTGAAAGATGTGGTGATTACTTCATCCGTAGCGGTAGCGCGTAAAACACCGGTCGCTTTATCCACGGTAGATCCGGTATTTATTGAAGAGAAATTGGGAACTCAGGAGTTTCCGGAATTATTGAAATCCACTCCGGGCGTGCATGCCAACAAGCAAGGCGGTGGTTTTGGAGATTCCGAAATTTATATGCGCGGTTTTGATAATAGTAACATCGCTATGATGGTAAATGGCGTACCTATGAACGATATGGAGTGGGGCGGCGTTTACTGGTCTAACTGGGCGGGACTTAGTGACGTAGCCCGCAGCATACAGACGCAGCGCGGTTTGGGTGCAAGTAAAGTGTCGGCTCCTTCTGTGGGCGGTACCATTAATATCGTAACCCGCAATTTGGATGCAAAGAAAGGCGGCTTTCTTTCTTACGGAATGGGAAATGACGGAATGAATAAAATTCTATTTTCGGTTTCTTCCGGAATAACCAAGAACGGTTGGGCGTTCACCCTTATGGGGGGTAAGAACTGGGGTAACGGTTATATCCAGGGTACGGCGTTCGAAGGTTACAACTGGTTTGCCAGCATTTCCAAACGCATCAATGAAGAGCATCAACTTACGCTTACCGCATTCGGTGCTCCGCAGTGGCATGACCAACGTAATTCCTCTTACGGCGGTTTGACTATTGCCGACTGGAAAATGGTAGAGACTGTTTATGGTGTGAAAGACCATAAATATAATCCTACCTTCGGTTATCGTTCTAACGGTGAGTCATATAACTCTTATCGCAACTCTTATCACAAGCCACTCATCAGTTTAAATCACCAATGGCAGATTAACTCCAAATCTTCGCTCAGTACTTCGCTTTACGTGTCATTGGGTCGCGGTTCCGGTTTCTCCGGCCAAGGAAATACAGAGTTCTCCCCTTATTCATACACTTCATGGAGAGGAGCTTATAAAGGTACGTTGTACGATACTTTCCGCCGCAGTGACGGAACATTCGACTATGCTGCCATCGAAGAGATTAACCGTACGAGCGAATACGGTTCCGCATTGATTGCCGCACGTTCCAATAACAGTCACGACTGGTACGGACTGCTCTCTACTTACACCACTAAGATAGGACAATATTTGGACTTCTATGGCGGCATAGACTATCGTTTTTATAAAGGTGTACACCGTAACGAGATTTCAGACCTTTTTGGTGGTACATATTATCTTGATTCTGAGCGTGGCAACGTAGATGTCAAGAATAATATTCACGCGGCCGACCCTAATTGGCGCTATCAGAAATTAGGTGTCGGTGACGTTGTTTTCCGCGATTATGACGGGTTTGTAATGCAGGAAGGCGGCTTCTTCCAATTGGAATACAATAAAGACCGTTTGGCTGCTTTCGTCGCAGGGTCGCTTTCAAACACCGGTTACTGGCGTTACGACCGTTTTTACTACGATAAGGAACACGCCAAGTCCAAAACGGTAAACTTCTTGGGCTTCACCGCTAAAGGTGGCGCCAATTACAACATTACGGACAACCACAATGTGTTTGCCAATGTAGGTTATATCAGTCGTGCTCCCAAGTACTCATACGGCGCATTTATGACATCGGACAAGAGTAATATCCTGAACAAGGAAGCCGTGAATGAAAAAGTATTCTCGGCAGAGTTGGGTTATGGTTTCCGTAACACGTGGCTGACAGCTAATCTGAATCTCTATTACACTCGTTGGATGGACAAAACCATGACAAAGAGTGTGACGCTGGATAATCAGCAGAATGGCAATATCAATATGTCCGGCCTTGCCGCTTTGCATAAAGGCGCTGAGTTGGATATTAAAATCAGACCTTTCCGGTGGCTGGAACTTACCGGTATGGTTTCTTTAGGCGATTGGAAGTGGGATAGCGATGCTACGGGATACGTATACGACGAGTTGGGCAATGCCATGACGCAAGCCGGAAAGGTTACCACTCCGGGAGCCGAGGATCATGCCAAGGCGCACATCAAGATGAATGGTATCCGTGTAGGCGGTTCGGCGCAGACTACGGCAGCCGTAGGCGCCAATGTAAACATTACCAAAGACCTGCGTGTAGGTGCCGACTGGACTTACTACGGACGTAACTATTCTTACTATGCCGTAGACGGTACAATCCTGACGGTTGGTAAAGAAACTGCGGTAGCGGAACCGTGGAAGATTCCTGCTGCCAGTCAGTTGGACATGAACGCTTCGTACCGCTTCAAGTTCGGTAAGCTGAATGCGATTCTGTCCGGTAATGTAAACAATCTGTTGAACTACCAGTATATTTCCAAGGCTTGGAACCCCAGTGGCGCAAGTACGGCGGCTACGGCCGATAACGTATATGTATTCTATTCTTTTGGACGTACATATAGCATAAGATTGAAAGTTAATTTCTAAACCGAAAACAAAGACATTCACAATATGAAGAAGAAAATATTCGTTTCAATAGCGTTGCTGGCTCTGTTAGCAGCTTGTGACGACCATTACGATGACCAGTTCAACATCAAACCCGATATCACGGATGTGAAGGACATCGCCATGACGTTGGAAACAGCCGATTACGGTACTATCTCCAAATTGAGCGCCAACCAAGAGCTGGCACTTTCCAAAGACCCCGAAGGAAAGACGTATGTAGAGGCATTGGCGGAAGTCGGTACTAACCATTATTTTACGGAAGAAGCGCCCGCTGAGGATTATCTTCCGGCCTATCTGAAATCCAAATACCCCAATGCAGACGAAGGCTCGCGATTTGTGGTTACTTACAAACTTTTCAGTCCGTCCGAGTATATGGGTGATTTTAAGAACCTGTCTGCCTATGACTTGACGGAAGATGACTATAAAACAGTATGGGGTGATAAAGTGAAAGCTTCTTTCCTTTCTCCTTCCACTGTATCTAAGATTCCGGGTTTGCTGAAAGCTGCTGTCAATAATCCGGCGGCAGGAGATATGAAAGTCGTGAATTATGCTTATTCTCAAACAGAGCCCAGTATCGGTGGTGGGGGTGATGAACCTGCGCCCTCTTACACGAATATTGCAGATGCTATAAAGAGTGGGGTGGGAAACTATGATGTAAAAGGCAAAGTAGTAGCTGCTAATGCCCGTAGCTTCTTGGTACAAGATGCAACCGGTGTCATTATGGTGTATCTGAATGCTCTTCCACCGTTTTCATTAGGTGATGAAGTTACAGTATCGGGAGAGATAAGTTCATACAAAGGAGCGCCGTTTCAATTCTCTAAAGATGCGAAAGTTACCGTAGTGAACCCGGCTTCCGCTTTTGCATATCCCACCAATCCGGAAATTCTTGATGGAGCTGCTTTGGAAGCTGCTTTGGGTAGCACGGATATAAGATATGTTACTTATGAAGGAACTCTGATTAAAAGTGAAAATTACTATAATGTAACGGTGGATGGTATGTCGGAGAATGTAAAAGGAAGTATTCAATATCCGGTATTTTTGGATCCGGCTTTAATAAACCAAAAAGTAAAAATTACCGGATATCTGATAGGACAATCTTCTACCAGCAAGTTTGTAAATACAATGGCTACTTCCGTTGTTCTTGCCGATGGTAGTGGTACTGATTTTACAGCAGCTGGTATAGTGTCACTGTCTCCGGCAGGAACATATACGGTGCAGGGTGTAGTAGCTGGCACTTATACAAGAGGTTTTATATTAGCTGATGCTACGGGGTATGCATGGGTGTATCAAGGTGAAAGTCCGGCTGTGACAGTAGCGGTGGGCGATGTGGTGACGGTATCTGGTACTACATCAAAAAATGCAGGATTGATGCAGTTTGGTGCAACTTCTACGGTAATGAAAGTAGGTACGAGTACGATTATAGATGGATTGAAAACTTTTGAAATGTCAGCCGCCGATTTGGATGCTTATGTTGCTGTTTCAAATAAATACGTTTCTTATGTTTCTTATCAAGGAAAATTGGTGAAGTCAGGAAACTACTATAATATAGAAATAGAAGGAGCTTCTACTGCGATAGGAAGTATAAAATTCCCGGCTGATGATTTAGTTTCTGGTTTGGTTGATAAAAATGTTTTGGTTAAGGGATTTTTGTTAGGGGTTAGCAGTGATAAATATGTTAATACTATGCTTGTGTCCATTGAAGAAGCTGCTGCCGTTGCAGGTCTTCGTTCTCTTGCCTCTACCCGTGCTTCTTCCGTTTCTCCTACCACTTCCGCTTTGTATGTGTACGACGGCGATAACAATGCATGGAAAGAATATACGACTGAAGAAGCCAAGGTGGCCGTAGTAGAGCCGGGCGTTTACGAATCATTGGGTACGGATATGATTGAAGAGCCTGAAACGGTACTGCCTGCTTACTTAAAGCAGAAATATCCGTATGCGGCGGCAGAATCGGTAGTTGCGGTAATTTACAATGAGAAGGCGAATACGCCTGTGGTTGCAGAGTATACTTTAGGAGAAAATTGGATAGAAACGACTTCCAGCAGGCTGGTTACTACTACCTTTACGCAAGATGCCGAAGGCATCAGTGCCGAGGCAAGCATGTACGTAAACGAAACATTCAAGAAAGACTTGGGCAGTTTCACTATTCAGGACGTATTTATGGATGGAGTGAGCTGGGTATGGAAACAAGACTCATACGGTTATATGAAAGCGTCCGCTTACATCAAAGCTACCGGTAATCATCAGGCGGAGAGTTGGCTTGTATCGCCTGTTATGAACTTTAAGAAGTCGAAAGAACCTGAACTGTTGTTTGAGCACGCCTGTCGTTTCCGTGCCGAGAATCCGGCCGACCATCTGAACGTGATGGTATCCGTAGACTATTCGGGTGATGTGAAGACCGCCACATGGACGGCTTTGACAGTCGAGAACTGGTCGGATGCTACCGACTGGACATTCGTAAGCAACAAAATAGACCTGAGCGCTTACAACGGACAGCAAGTTACCATCGCTTTCAAATATGCCAGCACCAATGAGGTTGCGCCTACTTGGGAAGTAAAGAATGTGGTAGTTCGTGAAAAGGTAGAAGGAGAAAGCGAAGGAGAAGAAGGCGGTGATGCCGAAACTCCGGCCGAATAGGTAAATGATGCGTTTGGGCGGGGGGGTACCCCGCTAAAGCGCCGTTTATCAAACAACAACATCCAATAAAGTAAAAAAAGAACAATGAAAAAACTTAGCAATATCTTAGGGTTGTGGCTGTTGATGCTGGGAATGGTTGCATGCGAAAGCTCCGACGCCCCCTATAACGGTTATATTGAAACAACGCAGGAAGGTGCCGCTACGCTTGTACTGAAAGGTTATGAGAATCCTCAGAGCGGATTTACGGTATTCGAACCGGAAGGTTTTCAGACTCCGTTCTATATTCAGGACAAGGCATTCTACGGCAAGCAATACACTTTTGTGAAAAGTTCTTCCACCCGTCTGGACGAAATGAAAACACGTCCGGCTGATGATGCCTGGCAGACGGAAGTTCCCGTGATAGACGGTGCCGCTTACTGGGCGCGTACCGCGACGTTGGCGGCAGACCAATACGTTAAATTCCGTATATGCGGTATCGACGGTAACAACGTTACGATAGAGTATGCGGTAGAGCAGGATGTAAGACCTAATGCCAATGCCAACGTAAAGGACGAAAGCGGCTATTCGCTCAATCTTGAGATTCCCCGCCTGAACGAAGCCAATGTTTTTGTAGCGCATTCGCTGAAAGTGAACGGTACGGAGATGCTGAACTACGCTTTGGAGTGGGACGACACGAAGAAACATTCCTCATGGGTGGCATTCTCTTTTGATGCGACAACACGTGTTGCCGGTGACGGTGTGGGACGTAAGGATAAGTTTATCGTCGACCCTCTTCTTCCCGAAGCGATGCAGGTTACCGATGCGCACCACAAGAGCGACGGCTTTGACCGCGGGCATATCTGCGGTTCTGCCGACCGTCTTTTCACTCAGGAAGCCAACGACCAGACATTCTATTTCAGTAATATGTCGCCGATGATACACTCTTTCAATAGTCCTTATTGGGCTGAGTTCGAGGAGCAAGTACGCAAATGGGGCGGAGCCGAGAGGGGTGTCACCACTACTTACAGTAAATTGTATGTGGTCAAAGGCGGCGCGTTGAACGAGCTTCTTGTAAATTATACAGGTACGAAGAAAGGCGGTGATCAAATAATACCTACTACCGACGAAAATGGTTTTACCATACATGGACTGGCTTGTCCGAAATATTACTTTATGGCTGTTTTATCCGAAACGGACGGTGTATATCATGCCATCGGTTTCTTGGCGGAACATAAGGAATACAGTAAGGCTCCTACTGCGGACGAAGTGAAAGCCCGTGCTGTCAGCATCGATGATTTGGAAGAGAAAACAGGAATAGATTTCTTCTGTAATCTGCCGGATGATTTGGAAAACACGGTAGAAAGCGATATGAATTTGGACGATTGGGCATGGTAATTATTCTGCCGGTTGTCTTATAGCGAGAAAGCGTTATCATTTACTTTGATAGCGCTTTCTTTTTTTATGTTTTCTTTTTTCACCATTTCTCCTTTTTCACCTCAAAGCACGGGCATTGCTTCGTCCACTCCATGGGTTCCACTTCGCCGTTGCCGTTCAGGTCGGGGCTCAAGTCGCGGTGTCCGGCCACCCGGGCGTCGGGGTAGTCCAGCAGTAAAGTCCTTACGAGTACGCGGAGCGAATGACGTTGCCATTCGGTACGGGTGTCTTCGGGCATTCCGTAATGATTGAGCCCGCCCTCGTAGCAGATGCCGATGCTGTGGGCGTTGTAGCCTCTGGCATGCGCACCGGGACGTTCCAAAGGCCGGAGCGTCTTTATATCACCGTTCTTACGGATGTAAAAATGATAACCTGCGCCGGAAAAGCCCCGGCGCAGGTGGTCTGTTGTCAGGTCGTGTTCCGTATAGCTGCGGTCGCAACGGGTGGCGGAACAGTGAATGACGATGAGGTTGATGAATCTCATTTTGAGTTATGAGTTATAAGTTATGAGTTATGACTTGGCTACATGGGCATTGCGTGCGCGCCCAATGCGCCGAGAACGGCTGATGCTACTGCGATTACGATTTTGAGGAGCTTGTCCCACCAGGTTGATTTTGTTGACATAATAATTGGGGTTAAGTATTAAATAAATACGCATAATCGGCTTATACTATCTTGATATAAACTGATTTTCAGCATTTACTTATGGGTTATTTATAATAATGAAGATTGATTGAAATGTTATCGGGGGATAGGGGTACGGACGGGCAGACGGCCTTTCAATAACGGGATAAGGCTTGAAATCCGTTCCGCCTCGTCTTTTGCCCTGTTTCAGCCCGGCGGGTTCTTAGCCCAACGGATTTTCTTCTTCTCCGTCGTTTCCGCCACCGCCGCCATTGCCGCCCGACGAACCGTCCTCTTTGGGATTGTACAACTCGAACGCCACGTTGTTCGGCCCGCCTTTGGTCGTTGCTCCGGAATCATTCACCAGACGCAGGCCGCTGTCGGTGAGGAAACGGATATTCACCTTGTCGATATTCTTAACGGTGGAGTCTTCCGATTTCACGGTGCCTTTGCTGTGGAAAGTGGTGTAGAACACGCCGAGGCCGTCCAGCTTTACGCTGTCGCCGTCTGTCAGCTTGCGCTTGATGTTGCGTACAAGGGCGGTGACTACGTGCTCCACGTCTTCGGCGGACATACCGCCCAGTTCCTCAATCTCTTGCGCGATGCGCTTGGTGTCGTACAGGCGGGAGTTCTTGGCTTTCCGCTTCAAGTAATACAGTTGCGGGGAAGTCTTGTCCCCGACTTTCTGATAGCGTTGTACACGCTCTACGATAATTGCCATGATGAAATTAGGTTTTAATTGGTAATATTGATTATTGATTGCTGACGGTCAGAGGAGAAGTCTCCGCGGCGATATTCCTTACCTCGTTTCGTTGAAACAAAGATACGGCAGGCACAAGGCGGAAAATACGTTTCGGTAAGGTTGGGTAGTTTTGAGTAGGGATAAGTAAGGTTATGTAAGGATAAGTAAGGTTGAGTTGTTTTGAGTAAGGATAAGTAATGTTATGTAAGGATAAGTAGGTTGAGCGGTTTTGCGTAAGGATAGGTAAGATTATGTAAGGATAAGTAAGCTTAAGTTGTTTTGCGTAAGGATAGGGCATGTTTAGTAAGCTTGGATAAGGATAAGTAAGCTTAGGCGACGCTCGGTACGTTTGAGTGCTGTTAAGTACGATTGGGTAACAATGACAGACAGATGGTACAAACAGACTTTCAACATTTACTTATTGTATTAAATTATAATAATCATGCAAATAATAGCAAAAAAGTGTTATCTTTGAGCATCCTTCTTTCCGCAAGGGGAGTAAGGTGCGTTTTTTTCGATGGGGCGTCCCCCCGACGTTTTTTTGTAAAGCAGATAAGATAATCCCTTATATAAACCAAAAAAATAACAAACTAATGGATAAAAGTCCTGTATGTACCTGCCTGATGAAGCAGGATTTGGAAGAAGCCGCCGACCCTTATGAGTTTCTCGACGAAAACTACTCAATCCCCGGTATCCTCGACAATTTGGATAAACTCTCCCAGAAAGAATTGAAATGCGCCTGTTGCCTGTTTGGCGTGGCGTTGCAGAAAGGCTGCAAGAAGAAAAAAAAACGGTGGTAGAGGATGATATACCGCCCGATATAATTGCTTATCCCGCTGAAAATCATTATCTTTATATCTCCAACCATAATTAGGATTACTGTAAATTACCCCACATGGAACAGGTAGATGAAGATATTGTAGAGAAAGCGTTTGTCGTGCGCAGCTACGGCAAAGGCGAATTGGCGAGCATGTATATAGGCGGTGTGCAACAGCAGACGGCCGTCAAGCAGTTTAACGAATGGATACGCACCGCTCCCGGACTGGAACAGCAGTTGCAGGAAACGGGCATGACGCCTACCGCAAGACGGTACACGCCCGCGCAAGTGCGACTTATAATAGGGGTGTTGGGGACGCCATGATTTCCACCTCACAGGATAAATCCACTCCGCCCGTAAGACGGATATTTCCGTTTCACGGGATGAATTTATTTCTCTCGCAGGATGATTTATTTCATCTCGTAAGAGGAATGAAAATGACTTGCACTTATTTTTTTTTACTTATATCTTCAATCATCTGCTGAATAATGGGAAGCATTGTGGGGATATCTTCTTTCAGAGTTTTGAATACAACTTCTGCATCCATTTCAAAATAGTGATGGGCTATTTTATCCCTCATTTTCATAACTCCGCTCCAGTATATTTCGGAGTAGTGGGGAAGCAGTTCTCCTTGAGTTATTTTATCAAGCCCCTTTACAGCTTCACCCAGTGCTATCAGATTCATACAGATAGCATCAAGACGCATCATTCCGTCCGGTGATAGTAGAAAGTCGTCCGGAGTATTGGCTACGGCAGCACGTTCGGTTATCATTTGCAGTGCATCTTGGATATTACACAGACTGTCGAGTGCTAAATCTTTGTCATACATAGATACTTTCTTTTAATATTCGTTGTTTCAGGCGGCTGTTCATACGTTCTCGTATCCTTATCAAGTCTACCGGGCTTCCCAACAGATTTTCTAATTCGTTTTGAAAACGTTCCAGCGTGAGGAGTGAAGGAGCATCTCCTTCGTAGCAGATGTCGACATCACTGTGCTCTGTCTGTTCACCACGGGCAACGGAGCCGAAAATACCAAGGCGTTTCACACCGTATTTGGCGGCGGAGTGTGCCTTGTAGGTACGAAGTAACTCTAATATTTCGGTAGTCGATTTCATGGGATTATGCTTTTATGTATTGCTATGTGATGCTTATACATTGTACACAAAGATACTAATAGTTTTTTAGAAACGGCTTTGTCTCGCGGCTTTTTTCTTTTTTTTGAGAAATGCGGGCAGGAGCGAGGCAAGGTACTTCTTTATCCGTTTCCAGCGGGATGCGGGGCGTTGGCGCAGCCGTATCAGCGCGTGGGCGTACAGGCAACAATCGCAGCGCAGGTGGGCGAGGGACGTGCCGTAAAGGTTGTCTAACGATTCGGGAAAGGTACAGTAGGAGTGTAAAAGGTCGTAGAGGTCGGGAGTGGTTTTTAGTTCTTCCAACAGGGCGCAGTAGCGGTGGGGACAGGGATGTTTCTCTGTCAGGTCGGGAAATGCCGTTGAGGGGGCTGTCGCCTTATCGGTGCTATCGGCAATCTCCTCGTTTTTTTCTTCGCTTGTTTCTTGTTCCTTTTTCATGGCTTTTTTTTAATCGGGTTAATAGTGTGTTCCCCCGTCAGCCATAATAAAGAATGGCGTGGAAACTATTGATATTATTATCCCACCCCTGAGGCTCTGGTAAGACCGTACAAGAGAATAATAATAAGCAATAGCTCCACGCCAAACTTTTATATAACAGAGTTATACGCAAGCCGGACGTGGAGAGTCTCACTTATTACTCGTTCTTGTGAAAATTTACCAGACTTTCGTAGGAGTGACGAATAATAAAATGATTTTCTCCAAATCAAGAAAAACACATCTTCTCACAACGCCGGGAGAAGACCGGGACAAAGATAAACATTTTTCCGGTTGCCCGTACGAAATGGGGAGATATTGTTGGGGGTCATTAGAGGGCTCATTTCCTTATTGCCCCTCTTTACCACGCCTTTTATTCCTTTTTCGATACTTATCTTCTTGTTTCACAATGAGTTGTTGCTCTACCGCTTTTTTCAGGTAACGTTTGGCGGTGGATTGTGAAATGCCAAGTTTTTGGGCGGTAGTGACGAACTCGGTGTAAGAAAAAGTCCGTGGCATTTCTTGAAGTACCGCTTCAAATAAGTGTACCTTTCTCATGGCTACGGGCGGACGTCCGGTGTCGGGCAGCATCGTACCCAGCAGCAGACTGTGCTCGAGTACGGTAGCGGTTATCCGCATGGCGGCGTCGAAGTCGGTATCGTTGCAGCAGTATTCTTTGGCATACCGGTAGTCGTCCCATTTGCGGAAGAGGGTGAAGATAGACGCCAGACGCATGGCAAGCAGTCCGTGACGGAATACGATACTGCTAAGGTATTCGTGTCCCTCTATCAAGGCGGATTTGAGCCATGCCGAGAACTGCTGCGTGTGGCGTTCCCATTGTTCGGGAGTGAAGGTGACGAGGGTGGGAGAGCCGAGCAGGAGCTTGTGCATCTCGAACAGTTGCTCTCCCAAGGCGTGGAAATGGGCACGCAGGTCTATACGTCCTTCGCCCGGAGCGCATGTCTCCCAATGCGGATTGATTTGGCGGGTGTAGATGGCGAAGCGGCTGTACAGGCCGTTTTCGTGCGAACGGAAGAAGCAGAGGAACTGTTCGGGAGTGCCCGATATGGACAGTGCCAGATGAGGGTGGGGCACGACTATCGGATCACCGTCCGTCTTGTACGACTGCGAGATTTCTTCGTGGTGGGCGGCTTTGCAGAGGATGTCCTCGTACTTGCCGTAGTCCTGGGTGAGCGAGGAAATAAGGGTGTTGATTTCGGTAGATGCCATGTGGCAGCCGAGTTCGCCGTTGGTGGCTAGCTGTTCCAGCAGGCGGCTCTTGCTGGTGGTGGCGGAGGTTTTCAGATACTTGCCCTTGGGCTCTTCGGGTTTCTTGGAGCTGTCGGGGGCGCGGTGTTCACGCTGTGCCTGATGTACTTCGGATTCCCATTCGATTTGCGCTTTCTCGAAAGCCTTTTTCTGGGCATGCCGCTGGCAGTCGTAGTACTCTTGGGTAGCGTCGAGCAGACTGTTGGTAAAGGCCATTACCCCCTTTCCCGCTGCGGAAGAGGCTACGATGGCATTGTAGAAGTTCGGCGCATAGAGGGCGTTCTTATAGAAGAAGCTGACATACGGAAAAACCGCGCTGCAACAGTTAAGGCAGCTCAGCAGTACGATGTCGCGCTCACGCGGGTCGGCGGAGTAGCGTACGCAGTCCTGCAACAATTGGGGCAACATCTCGTAGACGCTCTCGGGAATGTAAGGAGACTGTGCACGAAGTTCGTTGTTTTTTTCCAACAAATCTTCTTCGTCGGGCTCTTCATCGGGCGGCTCGGCGGGGTCATAAAGGGAATGAGCCTCGCTTTGACCCCTTTTATATTCTTCCGTTTTTTTCGGAAGAGATTCAAAGAACTGATAACCAGCGTTTATACGTTGACGGATGTCCTCGGCTGTAAAATCGGCCGCAGAGTAGCGGCGGGTGAAAATACGGGTGATTTCTTCCAGCTCTTCTTTTGAAAATCCTTTACTGCGTGCCACACGTCCGAGCTTCAGCGCAAGGTAGTTCCGTTCGCCTCGGCGGAAAGGGTTGCGGTGCTCGAAGTCGTTGAGGAATTGGGCGAGGAAACCGGGAGCGGCATGAGGGTTGGAAGGAGTGGCGGAGTTAGAAGCAGTGTTGAAAGTAGTGTTGGAAACAGTGTTGGAAACGGTGTTCGGGGCAGAGGCGGAAACTGAGGCGGAAGCTGCTGCCGTACCTGCGTCTGTTGTATCTGCGTTCGTACCTGTTCCTGCATTTGCAACTCCTGTTGTATCTGTTCCTGCTGTATCTGTTCCTGTTCCTGCTGTTGCTCCTGTTCTTGTTTCCGATGTCCTTGTTCCCGATGTCCTTGTTCCTGTTCCCGAACTCCTATTTCCTACATTCCCGTTCCCTGCATTTCCATTCCCTGCAATCTCCCTTTCCGCAACTCCCCCTTCCGGGCTCGTCATTTCTTCTCCCCACTGCATCCGGAACGTTTCCGCACCGGGGTTGTAATACGCGTCGGCATCCCACGAGTAGAAGCTGGGCTGCGTCAGTATCTTGCACTTGGAGTCGTAATCGTGTCCGGCATGGCGGCTCACGGCTTCTCCTACGGCGGCGTACAACCGCTCATAGTTCCGTTCCACATCCCCTGCGGCCACGAGCGCGAATGCGCGTACCCCGTTGTGCGAGAAACTCATGTGCGCCACCACCACGTAAGGCAGTTGCCGCAACAGGCCGCACACTTCGGCGGTGCGCGCTCCGGTGTGGTCCATGTCTATTTGCAGCAGTCCGCTGTGCCTGACGAGGTTCTTTACCGCATGTCCGCCGCTGCACACGCCGGCGGGTACGATGCAGGGCATCCTGTCCTTTACGGCCTGCGCTTCGGCTTCATGTCCCGGCAGGGCTGCGAGGCGCATATACTCCTCTACGCGTGCCTTGAACATATCGCTGCGCACATTGTTTACATACTGTCGAAGACTGATGATCCGTGATGTTTTACTTCGGACGGAGCCGAATTCGGAGATTTCTATCTCTCCCTCTGTACATGTAGTTACCATGTCTTTGTTTTATAGGATGAGTACTGATTGAAGCAGGCTGTCTCCGATGCATGCAAAGCGCGGTCGGAAGACAGCCTGTTCAACGTTTGTTACCACAAAGTTACTGAAAATAAAACGGACGCTTTTTCCTGCCTATACACTTTGCGCCACCTATTCCGGTGTGTCCCAACGCATTGCATTTGTGTAAATGTATAAACATACTTATGGGGGATATTTGTACTTTATTAACGGTTCAGCGCCCTTTCCCGTTCCTTTTCCCGCTGCGCCAGCTTTCTTTCGTAGGCCTTAATCAGTTTCTCACATCCCTTTACTATCCGCTTCAACGTGTGGTAGGCTTCATCGCTTACTTCGTAGTTTTCGTCGGTAACGATTTTAATACACTCCATGGCTTTTCTTACTCGATTCAGATGTGCCCATCCTTCTTTTTTTTAGTTTCCATAATGATTCATATAATGTTTCGTCTCCAAAAATAAAGGCGGCAAAGATATTCTAAATTTCCTGAAAAATAATCATGCCGACGGCCTTTTATATCGGATATATATCCGTATCTTTGCATGTAGAACAGACGAACAAACGAAATGAAAATAAAGACAATAGCTGCCTTGCTATCGTGCTGGGTAGTCCTGCTCTGCCTGCCGGGATGCGGGCGTAAGCCTCATGCCGGGCGGTATAAGATAGCTCTTGTCCACTCCTACGAAGCCGGCTATCCGGATGCCGGACGCACCCGGGAAATGCTGAGTGACGCGCTGGCCAGGCGCGGCATCTCCTGCGACTTCCGCGAATACTTCCTGGACTGCGACGACCTGCTGTCCGCCAAAGAAGAAGAGCGCTGCTCGGACTTCATCGACGACTTCACCCGCTGGGGCGCCCGCCTCGTGGCGGTGCTGGACGACCAGGCGCTCTACTCGCTCATGGCCTGCGGCAATCCCCGCCTGCACGACCTGCCCGTGGTGTTCGGCGGCGTAAACTATCCCAACCGCAAGCTGCTGGAACGCTATCCCAACGTGACGGGCTATGCCGACGCTCCCGACTACCTGAACACCGTACGCATGGTGGAGCGCATCATGGGCAAGTCCCGCGTGTGCGTGATAAACCGCAACAGCGTACTCGACCGTTTCATTTGGAACGACCTCACCAGGCAGCTCCGCGGGAAAGGCTACGAAATCTACTGCGGACAGATAGGCACGCACGTGTCCGTTCACCGGGGGCTGAGCAGCGCCCTGCCGCCCGTAGCGTCCGGCATGAGCCGGGAGAACGAACGGTTCGACACCACCGCCATCGTCCGGCTGAACGGCGACTCGCTCTCGCTCACCCAGATGGCGTGGACGGGGCACGGCCACCGCACGCTCTGCCTTTTCACCAGACGGGAATTCATAGCCGTGCACTCCGCCAACTTTTTCCACAACCCCTGCTTTGAAACCGTGAACGAAGGCTTCGGCACGTCGGACTACGCCCTGGGCGGCTACTTCGCTCCCCTCGAAACGCAACTGGACGACATGGCGCAGGGCATCGCCGAACGTCTCCGAGGCGGGACGCCCGACAGGCAGGTGCGGTACTGCGCCAAGCGGTACGTCGTGAACTGGCACGTGCTGCAACACTACGGCATCCCCCTGAGCCGCATCCCCAAGGAGTACACCGTGATGTACATCCCCTTTACGGAACGCTATCATTACACCTTATTATATATAGCCGTCCTTTCGGGGCTTCTCCTGCTGCTGTTCATCGCCTTTCTTATCCGCAGCCTCTCCGTGGAGCGCAGGCGCAAGCGTGAGGCGCAGCACTCCCTGCGCTACGAGCACGAAACATTGACACTTGCCATCAGCGGCAGCTCCACCTACGTGTGGCGCCTGGAAGGCGAGGGGATTATCTGCGACCCGCACTTCTACGACCTTATCCGCCACCCGCGCGAGCGCATCACGCTGGACGAGATAATACACTTCCTGCATCCCGACGACCGCGAGCGTTTCTACCGCAGCTACCGTGCCTCGGAGAACGTGCATACCCATAAGGGGCACTACCGCTTCGACTTCACCGGCGGGGGCTACGAATGGTGGGAACTGCGTTACAGCACGCTGCCCGCCACCGTGTCGGGCGGCAGGTACATCATTACGGGACTGTTGCAGAACATCCAGGATGTCAAAGACCATGAAGAGGAACTGATACAGGCGCGCCGTCTGGCGGAGCGTGCCGAGCTGAAACAGTCGTTCCTGAACAACATGAGCCACGAGATACGCACGCCCCTCAACGCCATAGCGGGCTTCGCCAATCTGCTGGTGTACGACCCGGAGCTGTCCGAAACGGAGAAGCGGGAGTATGCCGGCATCATCGACACCAACACCAAACTGCTGCTGAAACTGGTGGACGACGTGCTGCAACTCTCGCGAATGGAAACCGCCAACATGTCTTTCGACCTGCGCCGCGAAAGCGTACGCCACCTGCTCGAAGCGATTTACCGGACACACAGCGTACTGATAAAACCGCCGCTGGAGTTCATCGCGGATTTCCCCGCAGAGGACGCCTTCGTGCACGCAGACCGCATGCGGCTGACGCAGGTCCTCACGAACTTTCTGAACAACGCCGGCAAATTCACGTCCGAAGGCCATATCAGGCTGGGATACGTCCGCCTGCCCGCCACCCGCGAAGTGAGCATCTACGTGGAAGACACCGGGATAGGTATTCCGCAAGAGGAACGGGAGATGATTTTCGCCCGCTTCTACAAGCGCAGCGAGTTCTCGCAAGGCGTGGGACTGGGGCTGCCCATCTGCAAAGTCATTGTGGAACGGCTGGGCGGACGCATCGAAGTAAAATCGCAAGTGGGGCGGGGAAGCCGGTTTACGGTGGTGCTGCCTTGCGCGGAATAGTCATATATGCTTTTTCCCGATGACATATACCGTATTTACATACCTGCTGATGCTATTCTTAAAAAATGTAGCAGAAATGTAATGCAAGTACATATTATTTTGCTTATCTTTGCCAATGTTTTCAGAAATATAACATTTTACGAAACTAATTAAAAAGAATTATGTTAAAAAGACTAAGACTTATTTTTACGCTGATGCTGGTTCTGGCAGCTGCAGGCGTAAATGCGCAGGTTACCACTTCCGCCATCAGCGGCAAGGTGACCGACGAACAGAATGAAACAGTGATCGGAGCGACGATTGTTGCTGTTCATGAGCCCTCTGGTACACAGTACGGCGCCATCACCAACGTGGACGGACGCTATACCATTCAGGGTATGCGTACGGGCGGCCCGTACAAGCTTACAGTGTCTTATGTAGGTTATCAGAGCGCGGCGTTTACCGGCATCATGCTGGAATTGGGTAACACTTACACACAGAACGTAAAACTGCACCCCAGCTCGGAGCTGCTGGATGAAGTGGTAGTCGTAGCCGACGCCAAGACCAAAAGCGGCGCTGCCACCAACTTCTCTACAAACGCCATCGAGAATACCCCGACCGTAGACCGCAACATCTACGACATCGTGAAGAACAGCCCGCTGGCCATGACTTCCAAAAACGGCGGTATCACGTTTGTTGGCTCCAACAACCGCTACAACAGCTTCCAAATCGACGGTACGGTAGCCAACGACGTATTCGGTCTCTCTGCCGGCGGTACGAACGGCGCTCAGACAGGCGCCAATCCCATCTCCATGGACGCCATTCAGGAAATTCAGGTGGTGGTAGCCCCCTACGACGTCCGCCAGAGCGGATTTACGGGCGGCGGCATCAACGCCATCACCAAGCAGGGTACGAACGAAACTCACGGTTCGGCTTACACCTATTTCAACAACCAGAACATGTATGGCAAGTATAGCGCCGTACGCGGCTACGAGAAGTCGCCGATGTCTCAGCAGTTCGACCGTACTTACGGCGGTACGTTGGGCGGCGCCATCATCAAGAACAAACTGTTCTACTTCGTCAGCGCGGAAGGCAAGAAGAACAGCTATCCTTCAAGCACTTACCCCGGCTATACCTCTAACTATATCACCAGCGCCACCGCCAAGCAGATTGCCGACCAGTACAAGAATCTGACCGGCATCGAAGAGGCTTACGGCGAACGTGACATCGAACAGAAATCTTTCGGCCTCTTGGCGCGTGTGGACTGGAACATCAGCGAAAAGCATAAACTTGCCGTACGCTACCAGCACAACAACTCTTATAAAGATGTGTACGGAGCCAACTCCACCACTTACTACTTCGGCAACAGCGGTTACCGCATGAACAACAAGATGAATTCGGTAGTGGCCGAGTTGAACTCCCGCCTGAGCGATAACCTCTACAACGAGCTTCGTGCATCGGGCACGTTCGTTCGCGACTTCCGCGATACGGAATATGCAGGCCCTTGCGTGCAAATCAAGAATGTATTGGGCGGTGACGGTGAAACGAAGATTACAGCCAACATCGGTACGGAATTCTCTTCCGGCGCCAACAGACTGAATCAGGATGTATACAGCTTCGAGGACAACCTCTCCTGGTATCTCGGCAACCATACCCTGACTTTCGGTACTCACAACGAAATCTACAAAATCAGCAACTTGTTTATCCAGGCTTCGGAAGGCGCGTGGTACTACAACTCGCTTGATTTGTTTATGGCGGACAAACCTTATCAGTTTACTTATAAGTATAGCGATCCCGCTCTTACGGGTGGCGACTTGAAATATGCTCCTGTAATGAAAGCCGGACAGTTCGGCTTCTACGCTCAGGACAAGTGGGTGGTGTCGAGAGACTTCAACTTCACTTACGGTATCCGTTTCGATATTCCTTTGCTGTTCAATGATCCTACCGTAAACCCGGCTTTCAATGACTTTGCCGTAGAACGTAACCTCGGTGTACGTGTAGGCGAAACCCCGAGCGCCAAGCTGATGGTTTCACCGCGTGTAGGTTTCAGCTGGTATACAGACGAGGAGCATCGCACGCTTATCCGTGGCGGTGTGGGTATCTTTACCGGACGTGTACCGTTCGTATGGCTCAGCAACTCGTTCAACAATACGGGTATGGAACAGAAAGGTACTACCATCGCTCCCAAGGATATCGATAAGAACTATACCAACGAAGCTCCTACTTTGACACAATATAAGGACAATCCTTTATCTGCCGCTACAACCAATGCCAAGCAGGATATTGTGACCGTAGCCAATGACTTTAAATATCCGCAAGTTTTGCGCGCTAACTTGGCTTGGGAGCAATTCCTGCCGGGTAACGTGAAAATGACTCTTGAGGGTGTTTACTCCAAGACCATGAACAACGTGTTCTTTGAAAACCTCGCTCTGGTGGAAAACGGACAGGTGTATGCCGTTCCGGGTGTAGAGGCTTCCGCTTCTCCCGCTTATAAGGTGCAGGCCGGTGATTATTATTCCATCATCAACCTGAAGAATACGAACAAGGGTTACAGCTACGCTCTTTCAGCCTTGCTGGAGAAACACTTCGGATTCGGTCTCGACATGTCAGCTTCTTATACGTTCGGACACTCCAAGTCTGTGAACGACGGTACTTCTTCCGTAGCTTACTCCAACTGGAAGTACAACTACTCCCGTGATACCAACAGCGGCAACGAACTCGGTTTCTCCAAATTCGATATTCCGCACCGTGTAATGGCTCAGGTAGCTTACACCACTCCGAAATACTGGAACAACTGGATGAGTACTTCTATCTCTGTCATCTACAACGGATTCTCCGGAAACCGTTACAGCCTGACCATGAATGAATCCGCTGACTTCAACGGTGACGGTTTTAGCGGCAATTCCCTGCTGTACATCCCGACCGACGAAGAACTGAACAAGATGGAATTTGTGGATGCTACAAACAAGCAGGGAGAAGTGACCATGACCGCCGAAGAGAGCCGCCAGGCTTTCAAACAGTGGATTGAGGACGACGCTTACGCCAAGAACCACCGCGGACAGTATGCCGAACGTAACTCCAACCTCACCAAGTGGGAGCACGAAATCAATCTCCACCTGGCTCAAACCATCTATAATCCTAAGGGTTTGGGTAAGCTGGAATTTACTTTCGACATCATCAACTTCGCCAATATGCTGAATAAGAAGTGGGGAGCAACCTACGGTTCGCTCTACAACCTCTCACCGATTTCCGTTACGAAACTGACAACGGTAAACGGCCAGACCACTCCTAACTATATCTACAACAAGTCTGAAATCACCAAGAGCGATGTTTCTTCACGCTGGCACGCTCAGGTAGGTGTCCGCTTGACGTTCTAAAGATATCTTTGTTCATGTTTATTTTTGCGGTAGAGCTGTTCCGGGGGACCGGCGCGGCTCTATCTTTTTTTAGTTGTAGCGTCTTTTAATACTTCACCGTGAATATCACCGGATTGTGGTCGCTGCATAAATCCAGATCGGGAGAGTAGTAGTCGATGCATTCCAGTTCGGGTGAATGGAAGGCGTAGTCGATACGCAGCATGCGCTTGCCGTAGCGGTAGGTGTACATATAGCCGTGTCCGCCCGTCTTGAAACCGTCTTCGAGGAATCCGGAGAGCCGGCGATAGGTGTAGGATGAGGGTAGGGAGTTGAAGTCGCCGCACACCAGTACGGGGTGAGGGGCGGCAATGGCGAGGTGACAGATGCTGTCGGTTTGGGCGGCACGTTTCACGAAGTTTTCATGCAGGGTTTCCGCCGCGTCCTGTACGGCCTGCGCTTCACGGCGGGTATTGTCGGTGGTGAGTTCGCGTTCCCATTTTTTACGGTTCCGGCTGACGCCGGTAGTTTGCAGGTGGTTGTTCAGCAGACGGATGGTGTCCGTACCCGCAACGATGTCGCACAGCATGCTGCAATTGGAGCTGTGGGGGTAGGTGATGAAGCGTCCGCCGGTGAGCGGGTAGCGGCTGAATACGGCGATGGGGAGAAGGCCGCGGATGGAGTCGTCTGCGGGGATAAGGGCGTATTGCCAGTGGGAAAGGGCGCGACGCAGGCTGTCTGCCGTGAAGTGTTCGTTTCCGCCGAATTCCTGAAAGCAGAGCACATCGACGTGCTGTTGCCGCATGTACCTGGCTATCTCTTTGCAGGAGTAACCGGTGATTTCGTTTCCGAAGTTATGAACGTTGTAGGTGGCTATGGTGAGGTAACCGCCGGGGTTGCCCTGGTGGTTCGGTGCCGATGCCGTGGTGGGTATGTCACGGGCGGAACCGAACCGGATAACGGCCGTGAGGTACTCCCAATTGAAGAAGAAAGCTATCAGCGTGACGAACGCCCATTTCTTGCGTGCCACTGCCCAGCAGAGGGTGACAATCAGGCAGGAGACCAGCAATACCGGTACGGCAAGTCCCAGCAAGGGCATGACGGTGGAGCTTTCCGGATGGTAATGTCCGGAACGGGACGCGAGGACGGTGACGGCGGCCAGCACGAATGTGGCGGCTATCAGTATCAGATGAAACAGGCTTTTGACGGCGGCTTTTCCCATGGTCGGCACCGGTGACTTATAAGGGCGTCGGAAGCTCCGGAGACGGGACTGCCGGAGCTTTGACGCTTACTCTTCTGTCGGTTATTTTATTACTGAATTAATCGGTTTTCCGTCTAAGAAGGCTTTTACATTGTCCAGCATGATTTGCATGAGGCGTTCGCGGGCGGCGGCGCTTGCCCAGGCGATGTGCGGGGTGATGTAACAGTTTCTGGCGGTGAGCAGCGGGTTGTCGGCACGGGGCGGCTCTTGCGAGAGTACGTCCAGCCCGGCGGCGAAGATGGTGCCGTTGTTTAGGGCATCGGCAAGGTCTTGCTCGTTGATAAGCGGGCCGCGTCCGGTGTTGATGAGAATCGCGTTGGGCTTCATCTGTTTCAGGCGGGCGGCGTTAATCAGTTCGCGGGTGGAGTCGGTGAGGGGGCAGTGCAGGCTGATGATGTCGCAGTTGGCAAAGAGTTCGTCGAGCTCCGTTTTCTTGATTTCGGGGGGAAGCTGGAAAGGCGATTTGGATGTGTACGCATGTACTTCCATGCCGAAGCCGATGGCGATGCGGGCGGTGTTGTAGCCGGTTTGTCCGAGGCCGATGATACCGATTTTCTTACCGCGCAGTTCGATGAGCGGAGTGTCCCAGAAGCAGAAATCGGGACTGTCGCTCCAACGGCCTTTGCGTATCTCGTCGGTGTAGTGCTGCACCTGCTGGGCGATGTTGAGGATGTGCGCGAAGACCATTTGCGCGACGGACGGGGTGCTATATGCCGGGATATTGGTAACGATGATGCCCCGCTCTTTGGCAGCGGCGGTATCGACGATGTTGTATCCGGTGGCAAGTACGCCGATGTATTTCAGGTCGGGCAGGGATGCGATGGTCGCCGCATCGAGCACGACTTTGTTCGTCAGCAGGATATCTGCTCCGGCTGCACGTTCAAGTACTTCGGTGGGGGCGGTACGTTCGTAAATGGTACATTCGCCCAGGCTTTTCAGTTCGTCCCAGGAGAGGTCTCCGGGGTTGGCGGCGTAGCCGTCTAATGCTATTATTTTCATGGGGTTATGAGTTATAAGTTATGAGTTATGGGGGTCATTTCGCTTTCCCCACAAACTGTCCATCCTTTCCTTATGCTTCTGTTCGGCGGGATTGTCCTGAGGATGCCAGATGCGGCGGTCTTTCAGGTCGTCGGGCAGGAACTGCTGGCGGACGAAATTGCCGGGATAGTCGTGGGCGTATTTATAGTTGCCGCCGTAACCGAGCTGTTTCATCAGTTTGGTGGGGGCGTTGCGCAGGTGCAGGGGAACGGGCAGGTTGCCTGTCTGCCGCACCAGTTCGAGGGCGTCGTTGATGGCCATGTAGGCGGAGTTGCTCTTGGGACTGGTGGCGAGGTAGATGGTAGTCTCCGCCAACGGGATGCGTCCTTCAGGCCAGCCTACTTTCATGATGGTGTCGAAGCAGGCATTGGCCAGCAGCAGGGCGTTGGGGTTTGCCAGTCCGATGTCCTCGGAAGCGGAAATGACGAGACGGCGGGCTATGAAAGCGGGGTCTTCACCGCCCTCTACCATGCGTGCCAGCCAGTAGATGGCTCCGTCGGGGTCGCTGCCGCGGATGGACTTGATGAAGGCGGAGATGATGTCGTAGTGCATCTCTCCGTCTTTGTCGTAGGCGAGGGGGTTCTGCTGAAGGCGCTCGGTCACCATCTCGTCGGTAATGACAACGGGGTCGCCGGCTTCGGACTGCACGACGAGGTCGAGGATATTAAGCAGTTTGCGGGCATCGCCGCCACTGTAACGGAGCATGGCGGTTGTCTCCTTGAGCTCTATCCGGCGCTCTTTCAGCTGGACATCCGTGGTTATGGCGCGCCGGAGTAGTTCCAGCAGGTCGTCTTTCTCCAGTGATTTCAGTACGTAGAGCTGGCAACGGGAGAGCAGCGGACGGATTACCTCGAACGAGGGGTTCTCCGTGGTAGCGCCTATCAGCGTCACCGTTCCCTGTTCCACAGCGCCGAGCAGGGAGTCTTGCTGCGACTTGCTGAAACGGTGTATTTCATCGATGAACAGTATCGGGCTTGCCTGCGAGAAGAAGCGGTTGCTCTTGGCGCGGTCTATCACGTCGCGTACGTCCTTTACGCCGCTGGTCACAGCGCTGAGGGTGTAGAACGGAGTTTCCAGCTTGTTGGCTATAATCTGTGCAAGCGTCGTCTTGCCCACTCCCGGCGGGCCCCATAGGATGAACGAGGAGATGCGTCCCGCATCAATCATCTTGCGCAGTACCGCTCCTTGTCCTACCAAGTGTTTCTGACCGATGTACTCGTCTAATGTCTTTGGCCTAAGCCGTTCTGCTAATGGTTGCATGGTATGAGTTATGAGTTATAAGTTATGAGTTATTTGGTTGGATGGGATTTCTTGGAAGTTATGATGGTAGAGGTTATCATTTTATGTAGTTCGTTGCAATCTTGGTATAAAGAGTCATATTGCTTCGGGTCGATATATTGGGTTCTTTTCAATAGTTCAAGCCAATATAGGGTTTCTGCACACTCTTTTTGGGCAATGGCATGTTTATGAATGAAATCGGCTGTGGACTCTGCATATATCCCTTCACTGATGTTTGCTCCAATAGAGGTGCCGCTCCGTAATATCTGTTTCGCCATAACCTTTTCCTGCTTTTTATCATTCAGAAAATGATATAGGTTGACAATGCGTATCGCAAAATCCATGGCTTTCTCTTTCAATATACTTTCCTTCATATCCCCCCAAATAACTCATAACTTATAACTCATAACTCCTAAAATATCATCAATATCATAAACCTCACTCCGCCTTTCTTCACGCCGGGGATGTCGGTGTAGGTGAGGCGGCGCACATATTCTATGTGCAGCAGTTTGAAGATGTTGTAGATACCTACGCTGGCTTCGACGTAGGGGGTATTGCTCATGATATGGCTGGTGGGCATGCCGTCGCGCATCGGGAAGAGGAAGAGGTCGGGGTTGCCGCTTTTGTACGGGTTGTTCTTGTCCGTCAGTGTGCCCCACATGCCTCGGATGCGGAACATCTCTCTCCACTTCAGCTTCTTGATGAGGGGGATGCGGTTGAAGAGCTTTCCGTTCATGTCGTAGCTGAGGGCGAGTGAGGCGTAGCGGTCGTTCAGGAACTCCATGTTGTTGATGAGGTTGAACGATTCGTTGTTTTGGGTGATGTACGAGAGGTTCGCCATCGGCAGGTTCAGCAACGGGAAGGGCACGGTGTTCCATTGCGCGCCGGCACGGGCGGTAACGTCCAGCTTACCCCACGAACCGAACCAGAAACGTTTGCGGATGCTGGCTTCCGTAAGGTTGAAGTTGTATTCGCCCCCAAGCACGCCTTTCAGGCCGACGGTGTGAGAGAGGGTGAACGTGGGCGCATCCAGCGATACGGGTACACGGCGCTGCTTGGTGTTGACGAACGTCTCACCGGGGGCGTAACGCAGCGTCAGTCCCAGCTCGGTGGTGGTGACGTCGTGCACCAGGGTGTTCTTCTCGTCCCATTCGCCGGGGGTGGAGCCGTTGTTCTTCCAGTATTGCAGCATACCGGCGGGCTGGTCGTTGCGGTGGCGCGCCATTGCCTTGACGGAGAAGCCGGATTGGGTTTCGAGCTCGTAGGTCAGGGTGGCGTCGCGCATGTACGACATCTGGTCTACGGTAGTCCATTTCCAGCCGACGAACATATTGTCCTTGTCCGTGGCCAGGTACTTGTCCATGGGAGACATCACGTCGTAGGTGTACTGGAAGGCGAGGTAATGCTTGGGGAACTCCCAAAGGACGTACTCGCGCTTGTTGAAGGAGTAGGCGGCCTGTCCGGAGTAGAACCATTTCTTGTCGCGCGTACCGTAGGCTCCGTAACCGCTGAAGCTCCAGTGCGGATGCAGGTTGCCGGTGGTCATGCCGCTGAGACGGAAACGGGTGCCGTTCACGTAGTTGCTGGTAATCATGGTGTTGATGGGACCGAAGTCGAACTTGCTGGGATGCTTCTTGCTGCCCGTCTCCACGAAGTTCTCGATGAGCGCCTTTGCACCGAATATGACGTATTTGAAGCCCGGTATCTGTTCGATGCGGTTCATGAACACGTCCATGGAGCTCTCTTTCTTGGTGAGCGGCACCTGGCGTACTTTGGCCCAGTATTCGTCGCTCTTGGCAAGCATGTTGGCTTCTTTGATGACGTTTCCTTTCAGGCGGAACAGGCGGGGCTCTATCTCATCGAATTTGTAGTCGCTGTACTTGGTGGTGCGCTGCACTTCCAGGCCTTGTATGCCTTTCATCAGGGCGAGCTCCACGGTCATGTCGTCGTCGGTGAGTACCCAGTTGCCGTCGGGCAGTTGCTCGAACTGCTGCACGATGTCGAGGTTCTCCACGAAGTTGACGCCTGTCTTCTTGGGCAGGTTCATGATGGCTTTTTTTACGGCGTAGGTGGAGTCTTTCACCACGTACAGGTGTCCGGTGAAGCCGAAGTCCTGCGAGTTCTGGGGCACGAAGGTGAGGTGCACGCATTCCTGCTTGTCCACCATGAGGGTGTCCATCAGGTAGAACTTATAGAAGCTGATGGCTCCGCGTCCGATAGGGCTGACGAAGCGGCGTTGCAACAGGCGGATATCGTCGTCGTAGATGTTGACGTCGGAGAACACGTCGGTGAGGATGGTGCCCAGCATATCGCCCGTATTGAAGAATTCTTCGATACCGTTGGAGTTCATTCCCTCGATGATGGTCTTCTCGCTCTTGGGACTTTTGCGGTAGATGGTCTTGGAAGCCGTCTCCTTGATGGAGATGGGCAGAATCATCTTGTTGGTCTTGGGCGACACTTCCACCTGGTCTTTGAAGAAAGAGAATTTCTTGTAGATGCCTTTCTCCATTTTCTCCGGCGTGACGTCGTTGATGGACATCTTCATCTTCTCGTATTTCTGGTACTGGTAGTAGTCGTTCTCCTCGAGCTTCAGGGCTTTCTTGTTCTCGATGACCTTTTTCATGAACTCCACGGCGGGGTTGTTCTTGCGCGAGTACTTCTCTTTCTTGGGCTTGACGACGACTTCGGAAAGCATCACGTCGGCGGGTGTCAGCTTTACGTTGAGTACTTTCGTGCCGGGGGCGAACTTCACTTTCTTGGTGATGTAGCCTATGGCGGAGAAGGTCAGTTCATCCCAGCCTTTACGTGTCTCCACCTGGTATTCTCCGTCAGCGTTGGAGATGCCGCCTACGCCTTTTCCTTCGTATTGTACGGTGATATACATCAGCGGTTCGTGGGTGAGGGAGTCCGTTATAACGCCTCTTATCTGTGCTGATGCGCCGGCAGAGGCGAATAGTAAAAGCAAGAGGATGAGGGTAATGCTATATATTCGTTTCATACGTTTCATAATCAAGCCGCAAAGTTAACAATTTACTGTTAATCAAGAAGCAAATATATTTTAAAGAATGAGAGGGATGTTTAAGAGGGTGAGGCCGCCGTTCGGGCGTTTTCTCACTTTATTTCCCCCTCTTGTTTGTTAATATTGACAGAATAGAACGGGATTTGCGCAGGATAGTGACGATGGGGCGAATCGACGTTTTGAGTTTTTTATACAATTGAATGCATTTGTCTTATCAAATCACAAAATATATTGTATTATGAAAAAGTTATTTGTATTGGTTTTGGTTGCAATGGTGTCTACTGTAACCTTTGCGCAAATCTCTTGGAATGCGAAAGCAGGTATTAATATGAGTAAATTGACCGGTGGTGAGGGGGCCGACATGAAAGTGGGCTATCAGCTGGGTGTGGGCATGGAATATGCTTTTACCGATATGTGGTCTGTCCAGCCGTCGTTGATGATTGTGGGTAACGGAGCTAAATTTGATTACGGTGGCGGAGAGTCCGAAAAGTTCAAACCTACCTACTTGCAGATTCCTATCATGGCGGCAGGCCGTTTTCCGGTGACTGAAAGCATAAACATCGTCGGTAAGGTGGGTCCGTATCTGGGCTTTGGTCTGGGCGGCAAATGCGATGGCGAAAAGATTTTCAAATACGACGAAGATACCGGTGAAGGCTGGGACGCCAAACGCTTCGACTTCGGTTTGGGCTTCGGCGTGGGTGCCGAATTCGGCAAGTACCTGGTCGGCCTGGACTTCCTGTTCGGTCTGACGGAAGTGATGGATTGGGGCAAAGATTCTCCGAAGAATATGTCTATCGCTCTCTCGGTAGGTTACAAATTCTGATTACAGAAACATAATAACAGACTGACTTAAACTATTTTTCTTTTATTGTACTGTGTTTAGTGTGGGTATGGCAGCTAATGACCATACCCTTTTTTATATACCAAAAATCGCCTCGTAAAACAAGCGGATTCGTCTTACGGGGCGAAATAATCCGTCTTGCGGAATGGATAAATTCATCTCACGGGATGAGCCGGCTCATGTGGCGGGATGATTTTCCGAACGGTTTCTATATTTTCTCCCCGTTTATCAGCGTCTGTACGATGCGCTCGGCGGTACGTCCGTCCCAGCGGTCGGGCAGGGTGGTGTGCTTCCATTCGCCGTGCAGCAGCTTGTCGAGGGCGGCGGAGAGGGCGAAGGAGTTCTCGCCTACGAGTTCGTTGGTTCCGATGCGCCAGGTTTCGGGATGCTCGGCGTAGGTGTTGAGCGTGATGCAGGGCACGTCGAGGAAGGTGGCTTCTTCGGCTATGTTGCCGGAGTCGGTCACGATGCCTTTGGCCTGGTTGATGAGGAAGCCGAAGTGCAGGTAGCTCTGGGGCGGCAGGATGTGCAGCCGGGGCATGTCGAGCCCCAATGACTTGATGGCGCGCTCCACGTACGGATGCACGGGGGCTACGATGGGCATGTCGCCTGCTTTCCCGGCCAGCGTCTGCATCAGGGAGCCGAGCACGGCTTTCTTTTCCAGCAGGTCGTGGCGGTTCAGGGTGAGCAGGAGATAGCCGCCCTTGCGCAGTCCGAGGCTGGAGAACCAGAGCGGCTGTACAAGGCGGTGGCGGTTGTAGCGGATGGTATCGATGAGGATATTGCCTACGTAATGGATGTATTCGGGTATCATGCCTTCTTGGTTGAGGTTGCGGTTGGCTACCATGCCGGCGGTGAAGAGATAGTCGGAGATGGCGTCTACAATCGTACGGTTGACCTCACGCGGCATATTCATGTCGAACGAGCGGGTGCCGGCTATGACGTGCGCCACTTTCAGCCCGCGCTTCTTGGCTACGATGGCGCAACTCATGGTGGCGGTCATGTCGTCCACCACGAGCACCACCCGGGCGGGGTGTTCGTTGAGCTCCTGCTCGAAGGCCAGCATGATGGCGGCCGCCACTTGGGAGTGGTCGCGTCCGCCGATGCCCAGGTAGGCGTCGGGCTTGCGCATGGCAAGGTCGGAGAAGAGCGAGGCGTCCAGGGTGGTGTCGTCCTGTGCTCCTGTGTACACTATGCGGTAGGAGATGTTCTTGCCTGCCTCTCTGGCTGCGTCGATGGCGCGGCAGAGGGGGGCGATCTTCATAAAGTTGGGACGTGCGCCCGATACGATGGTTATTTTCATTGCCGATATAAATTGATGAGACAAAAATACACTTTCTTAGGGAAATTATTTGTTACTTTGCAGAAAAAGAAATGCCCTCATGCCAACATTTGTTCAGATACTCGACTTCATTGGTACGTTCGCTTTCGCCATCAGCGGCATACGGCTGGCTTCGGCGAAACGCTTCGACTGGTTCGGAGCCTATGTGGTGGGCTTCGTGACGGCCATCGGCGGCGGTACGATACGCGACCTGCTGCTGGATGTGACCCCCGGCTGGATGACCGACCCCATTTATCTGATATGTACCGGACTGGCGTTGCTGTGGGTCATCTTCTTCGGAAAGCATCTTATCCATCTGCACAATACGTTCTTTATATTCGACACAATCGGTCTGGCGCTGTTTACGGTGGTGGGCGTGGGCAAGAGCCTTGCGCTGGGCTATCCTTTTTGGGTGGCCATCATCATGGGCAGCATTACCGGAGCGGCGGGCGGCGTGATACGCGATGTCTTTATCAACGAGATACCGCTCATATTCCGTAAGGAGATTTATGCGATGGCGTGTGTGGTGGGCGGTACGGTGTATTGGCTTTGCGAACTTGCCGGCATGCAGTCTTACGGCTGTCAGGTGATAGGCGGAATATCCGTGTTCATCACCCGTATTCTGGCTGTGAAATATAAGATTTGCCTGCCCATACTGTCGGGCAACGACGGAGAGGAGCAAGGGAAAGAAAATTGACTTCGCCCGTTTTTCTCCGATAGATGTGTCTGCCTGTAATGATGTTCCGCTTTCATTACAGGCAGACACATTTTAATTATTCCCTCTGATGCGCCCTTTCCGTAGACATCTTTTTGTTTATCTTATGGTAATAATTGTCATAAATCAGCGGTGAAATTGTACTTCCTGCTGAATTTCAGCCGCTTCGCTTCACCCGAAAACTGTCAAAATAGGGGGTGAAATCTGTCAAATGATAGTTTTCACCCCAAAGAATACCCGTATTTCATCCCTCAAGACTTGGAAACTTCCGTATACTTGCAATCACTAAACCGAAACGAATATTAACCATTTAAAAAAATTAGCAAAGTATGAACACTTACAGTTTTAGAAAAGATTTACTTGCCGTGCAAGAAGAACTGCTTCGCTTTGCATACAAATTGACGGCCGATCGGGAAGAAGCGAATGATTTGTTGCAGGAGACCTCTCTTAAAGCCTTGGATAATGAGGATAAATATGAACCTGATACCAACTTTAAAGGTTGGATGTATACCATTATGCGTAACATCTTTATAAATAACTACCGGAAGATAGTTCGTGAACAGACTTTCGTAGACCAGACCGATAATCTGTATCATCTGAGCATGCCGCAGGATTCCGGCTTCGCCAGCACCGAAGGCGCCTACGACCTGAAAGAAATGCACCGCATCGTCAATTCATTGCCACGTGATTATAAAGTACCCTTCTCCATGCATGTCTCCGGATTTAAATACCGCGAAATAGCCGAACGCCTCGGACTCCCCCTCGGAACAGTAAAAAGCCGCATCTTCTTTACAAGACAGAAATTACAGGAAGAGTTGAAAGACTTCATTTAGTAAATTGAGAATTGAGAATTAAAAATTGAGAAATAGGCTGCGCGATGTTCGTTCTCTATTTCTCAATTTTTAATTCTCAATTCTCAATTTACCAAATGATATAAAACATATCTTTTGAGTGAATAATTATGGGGTTATTTTGACTATATGTCAGAATAATCCTTTATATTTGTATGTATCAAGTTAACCGAGTGACCAAATAGCTAATTACCTATTACAATGAAAAAAGAAATCAAATTCAGTCTTGTTTACCGCGATATGTGGCAGTCGTCCGGTAAATACCAGCCGCGAGTAGACCAGTTGGTACGTATCGCACCGTTGATAATCGAAATGGGCTGCTTTGCACGTGTCGAGACCAACGGCGGAGCTTTCGAGCAAGTGAACCTTCTCTATGGTGAGAACCCTAACAAGGCAGTCCGCGCCTTTACCAAACCTTTCAACGATGCGGGCATACAGACCCACATGCTCGACCGCGGACTGAATGCGCTGCGTATGTATCCCGTTCCCGCCGATGTGCGCCGGCTGATGTACAAGGTGAAGCATGC
>CEAZ01043319.1_pt1 | contig 36441 bp, 23 predicted proteins | sample 557361 | NCBI WGS metagenome assembly CEAZ01 (sample SAMEA3182074, study PRJEB8094) | gut metagenome | biome: human; feature: gut; material: Stool; isolation source: human stools | place: Canada | collected 2012-02-22 | reverse complement strand
GGCGGGGCATGCCCCGCCTCTTACACCACATCTCTGCGCGCTACCCGGAGCGTGCATCGAGATAGGCGTTTTGGGCTGTTTGAGGGGTTAGCAATACACCACGTGGTCAAAAAACGCCAAATTTGAGTACTGTTGCCAAGACAGTCACATATGTTTTACGTCTTTTGGGCTTCCTAACGATATCCATTCTCGTTAGGGAGTCCATTTTATTGAACCTATGGGGAATAACGTTGTCTTGCTTTTGGACAAACGGGGATTTTCAGCACTCATTACAAGGTAATTTGCTGCTACTAAATTGGTGACAGTACTCATATTTGACATTTTTTGGCCACAGGGGCTACCGGGGCGGCGGTTTCGCCCTTTTTGCGCCGAAGCGATACACTGTTGGCGTTTGATTTCTTCGCTCAAGGAGGATGCGCATGCCGTGCACAACGATTTTGGTTGGTAAGAATGCGAGCTACGACGGGTCGACGCTTGTCGCCCGCAACGAGGACTCGTCCAACGGGGTGTTTGAGCCCAAGCGCATGCGCGTGGTGCATCCCGACGAGCAGCCGCGTGTCTACACGAGTGTCCTGAGCCGCCTGACCGTTGAGCTGCCCGACAATCCCATGCGTTACACAAGTGTCCCCGACGTTGTCCCGGGTCATGGCATTTGGGCCGAGGCCGGCTTCAACGAGCTCAATGTGGGCATGTCCGCAACCGAGACGCTCACCACCAACGAGCGCGTCCGCGGCGCTGATCCGCTTGTCGACTACGTGTCCGCCAAGGGCAACGAGGGCGAGGACGGCTATGTTCCGGCGCAGCCCGGCGGTCTGGGTGAGGAGGACATGGTGACCCTGGTGCTGCCGTACGCCAAGTCTGCCCGCGACGGCGTGCGCATTCTGGGCGAGCTGCTCGAGCGCTACGGCACCTATGAGAACAACGGCATTGCCTTTAGTGACGTTGATGAGATCTGGTGGCTCGAGACCATCGGCGGGCACCACTGGATCGCCAAGCGCGTACCCGATGATGCCTATGTGACCATGCCTAACCAGCTGGGTATCGACAGCTTTGACCTGGACGATGCCGAGGGCGACCAGGCCTATCACATGTGCTCTGCCGACCTGCGCTCCTGGATGGCCGAGTGGCATCTGGACTTGACGCTGGGCGTTGAGGGCGACGGTCCGGCGACGGTCTTCAACCCGCGCGAGGCCTTTGGCTCGCACAGCGACAGCGACCACGTCTACAACACGCCGCGCGCCTGGTATATGCAGCGCTGCCTCAACCCCAGTGATGTGTGGGACGGTCCCGACGCCGATTACACGCCCGAGAGTGACGATATCCCCTGGAGCCGCGTGCCCGAGCGCAAGGTGACCATCGAGGACATCAAGTACGTGCTTTCGAGCCACTACCAGGGCACGGAGTACGATTGCTACGGCAGCAAGGGTACGCCCGCCACGCGCGGCGCCTATCGTCCCATCGGCATCAACCGCAACAGCCAGCTTGCCGTGCTGCAGCTGCGCCCCTATGCGCAGCCGGCGTATCGCGCCGTGCAGTGGATGGCGTTTGGCTCCAACTCGTTTAACGCGCTCGTGCCGCTGTACGCCAACGTCGAGACCATGCCCGAGTACTATGCCGACACGCAGGCCCGCGTGACGTCCGAGAATTTCTATTGGGCAAATCGCCTGATCGGTGCCTTGGCCGATGTTCGTTTCCATGAGTGCGGTCGCGCCGTCGAGGATTATCAGGAGAAGGTCGGCGGCATGGGCCACAAGCAGATTCACGACGTTGACGCTGCCGTAGCCGCGCTGCCCGAGGCCGAGGTGCCCGCCGAACTCGCCCGCGCCAACGAGGTCTTTGCCGAGCTCGTGCGCGTGGAGACCGATGCTCTGTTGGGCAAGGTGCTCTACACCACGAGCTGTGCCATGAAGAATTCCTTCGCGATGAACGATAACGTGAGGTAAAGACGACCTTGCGGCGAGCGATCGGGGCAAGCGCCGTCGAAGGCTTTGCCCCGATCGATTCCTATCTTGGCGGTAAAACGATTTTGTGTCGTTCGCTCAATCTTGGGTACAAGAAGGACAATGCAGTTGTTCACGATTGGAGCCAACCATGGTTATGAAATTCGATCAGCTTGTTAACGGTGCCATCAACGTGGGCTTCGGCGCCGCTGCCGTTGCCGTCGAGGGCGGCAAGAAGGTTCTTGACGACCTCGGTACCAAGGGCGAGCAGGTGCGCAAGGACGCCGGCACCCCCGATATCGCCCGCAGCGTGTCCGACATGTTCGAGCAGGCCGGCGGCACCATCTCCGACCTGACCGAGCGCCTGGGCATGCAGGGCGAGACCGCGGCGCAGCGCGTACTCGACGAGCTCATCCTGGCCCGCGTCCGCGTTATGACCGCCCCCCAGCGCACGGCCTTTTTGGCCCATGTGCGTGACATCGTCGATGCGGTCGAGGACAACGTGACCTCGGTGCCCGTCGAGTCCGTTGAGCCCGACGACGCAGAGGACGCCGAAGAGGCCGAGTAGCAGCGCAGATGGCAGATTCCACCACCGATTACAACAATCTAGATCCCTTGGGTGACGAGACGGCGGTTGTCGATGAGGTCGATGCCGCCGTCTCGGGCGCTCGCAAGAAGCCGCGCGCTGTCGATATGGTCCCCGAGGAGCCCGATGCGATGGCGCCGGACGAGGAATACCAGCTCACGCCGGCAGGTCGTCGTGAGCGCATTGGGCAGATCATTCGCCTGATCAAAAGGTACCGCGTATGGGATAACCTCACACCGGTGCGCCTGCGTCGTCTGCTCGAAGAGCTCGGCCCCATGTTCGTCAAGATGGGGCAGATTCTGGCCAACCGCTCCGAGATTTTGCCGCAGCGGTTTTGCGACGAGCTGCGTCGCCTGCGCTCCGACGTAGAGCCGGTACCGTATGAGGTAGTGCTCCGCTGTCTGGAAGAGGAGTACGGCCAGCGCCTGGGGCAGATGTTCGACGCGATCGACCCCAACCCACTCGGTAGCGCTTCTCTTGCACAAGTTCACCGTGCCCGCCTGGTGACGGGCGAGGATGTGGCCGTTAAGGTACAGCGCCCCGGCGCGCAGCAGGTCATGGCGCAGGACATCGACATCATTCGCTCGGTGGTGCGCATCGTCTCAAAGTTCGTCAACACCGATCAGTTTGTCGACTTACACGCCGTCGTCGAGGAGCTGTGGGCCTCGTTTCGCGAGGAGACCAACTTTTTGGCCGAGGCCAAAAACCTCAATGATTTCTATGAGTTCCATAAGGGCGTCCATGGCGTGACGTGCCCCAAGTCCTATCTGGATCTGTGCACCGAGCACGTCGTGGTCATGGATTACGTCGACGGCATCTCGATTGCCGATCCCGAGCGCCTGGTGGCCGAGGGCTATGGCCTTGAAAAGATCGGCTCGGCGATTGTCGAGGACTATTCGACGCAGGTGCTCGATGACGGCTTTTTCCATGCCGACCCGCATGCGGGAAACATCATTCTCAAGGACGGCGTCGTTTACTTTATCGACCTGGGCATGGTTGGGCGCATGTCGAGTCACGACCGCGGTATCGTCAAGGACATGATTTTTGCTGTGGCCGAGGGCGACGTGCCCAAGCTCAAGGATTCGCTCATGCGCTTTGCCGTGACGCGCGGCGACTCGGCTGAGCTCGATCATTCGGCCTTTTTGTCCGATTTGGACTTTATCGTGGCTGACTTTGCGGGCCTCGATCTTAAGGACCTGGATATCGGCGAGTTTTTGACCTCGCTGCTAAACCTGGCGCGCAAAAACGACGTTGAGCTGCCGAGCGTGGTGACGATGTTCGCCCGCGGCATGGTGACGCTCGAGGGCCTGCTGACCGAGTACATGCCCAACGTCAACATGATCCAGATCATCCAGATGCATATCAAAAACGAAAAAAGTACCTATGCGCGCGTGCGCGATATGGGGCGCGATCTTGCCGCGAGCAGCTATCGCGCGGCAAAAGGCTCGCTCGAGGCGGCCGAGTATCTGGGCTTGGCGTCGCGCATGCTCACGCGCGGCCAGCTTAAGGTGAACACGCAGATCATGAGCAGCGATAAGGCGCTGCGGCAGCTGGGCGGGATTATCGACCGCATGTCGATGGCAATTGTGATCGCCGGTCTGTTTATCGGTTCGTCGGTGGTGTACTACGCGCGCATCGAGCCGGTTGTGTTCGGTATCCCTGTCATTGGCTTTATGGGCTACGTGAGTGCGCTGGTGCTGGCGCTGATGCTGGGCCGCGAGATCTGGCGCAACAGCCACGGCGGCAAGCACTAGAGGCTGCGACCGTCACCGCATTCTCCTATCGCAAACAATAGCTTTTACCTTGGGCTTCGCCTGCGTGCGGGGCCCTTTTGCGTGCTACCATACTGACAGTAATAATCGATGGCCTAGATGGTGGTGCGGAGACGCACGAATGCGCGGTTTTCCTGCGTGTTTGGGAGAATCGGGGTGCAAGTCCCCGGCTGTACCAGTAACCGTAATTCCTCTTGGCCCGGGATGGTCACGTCGCAGATCGGACGGCGCGCCCGGGTCGGTAAGGTTAAGTCGGATCGCCTCCCATCTTGCACGCGACCGTGGCGCATGCCGCCGGTACGCGTTGGGCTCTGGAGGGAAGGGGGACCCCGATGGGGGTACTCGAGCGCAATGTGCGCGATGACGTGGGGCAGCCGCTGGGCAATGCTCCAAGTGCAGACAATAGGAGACAAATGGATATGTTTGAGGACGAGTGCCAGCGCGCCTCGTGGCGTCGTCATGGAGCGATTGCCCGTGGCGTAGCCAAGCGCGGTCTGGTGGCGTTCCTGGCTTTTGCCATGGCTTTTGGCACCACGCCGGCGCAACTTTGGGCTGAGGGTGCCGAGGGCATTGCCGAGGCCGTGGCTCAGGCCGCAACGGGCGGCGAGGGCGCGGCGGCCGACGATGGCGCTGCTGCCGGCACCGGCGCGAACAGTGCGGCGGCGAGCGCTGCTGCCGATGACGCCGGCGCAGATCAGGGCGCAACTGCGAGTGCCGCGAATGGCGATGACACCGCAGCAGACAACGCGACTGAGTCCGAGAGCTCTCCCGCGGTGCCTGCTGCTTCGGAGCAGAAGAACGCCGCCGTCGCCGCGCCCGCCACAACGCTTTCGAGCGAGGCCAAGGTCTTCATCCAGGACACCAAGGATAAGGACAGCTCCTATTCCACGAAGTCGGGCGCGCTCAGCGCGGGCGACACGCTCTGGGCAAATATGTACGATGAGGTCGAGGACGACTGGTACGGCACTTCGACTGAGTCCGTTGCCAATCCCGGCACCTGGACTTACACCTGGCTCGCCGGCACGACCAGGGCCAGCAGCAATGTCGCCGACTACACCGAGGTCGTAGGCCACGAGCAGTCGCTCACCGTCACCGCCGCGATGGAAGGCAAATACTTCATCTGCAAGGTAACGGTTGATGGCAAGGACTACTATGGTCCGTCCGTTTCTTCTGGCTCGGGCATCAATGCCAACTACATTCCTGGCCCCGTGCTGGGCGCCGGTCAGATGGAGCTTAACAGCGTCAAGCTGAATAGCGACACGCCGAGCATAGGCGATACCCTGACGGCGACTCCGTACATAAGCTATTATCAGCAAGCCCCCGCCAACGCCAAGGTTGCCTACACGTGGTCCGCTTCTACCTCGCAGTACTCGGGCTTTACCAAGATCGAGGGCGAGACGGGCGCTTCGCTCGTGGTGGGCGATGACCTTGAGGGCAAGTACATCAGGGTCGAGGCCAACGCTGGCGTCAACACGGTGAACAAGACCACTTCCAGCAAGGTCAAGCAGGCCGGTGCGGTCGAGATTTCGGCCGTGTCCATCGTTAACCCCAAGGACAACACGAGCGTCTTTGCGGTGGGGGATACCGCTAAGGCCCGCGCCAAGGAGAAGGGCGGCGCGTACGGCGCGTTCGTCGACGCGAGCAAGCTCAACTATCAGTGGCAGAGCTCTAACACCAAGAGTGGCACGTATACCGACATTGCGGGTGCCACGGGGGAGACCCTCGAGCTGACCGACGCTTTGGGCGGCAAGTACCTCAAGTGCAAGGTGTCCTCGAAGATCGGCTCTTCGAGCTTGACCAACTCGACGGGCGCTCTCGTTGCTGCCGCCGGTTCAATTAATGTCACGAGCGTGACTATGAGCCCGACTTCGGGCAAAGTCGAGGTTGGTTCCACGATTACGGCGACCGCCAAGGCGGGCTCCACCGACGTTACCACCGATTCACATGTCACCTGGCAGTGGTATAAGGGCACCTCGAACACCGCAAGCTCGTGCAACACGCCTATCGAGGGCGAGACCGGTAACACCCTGACGGTGACCGCCGCCCTTAAGGGCTACTACGTCGTGGCCAAGGCCAACGGCGGCTATGGCGAGCAGAAGCCGTACTATGCGGCGGGTCCTGTCTCCGTCGCTGGCCAAGTTGAGCTGTACGACGTGCAGTTTGAGGGCTCTCCTGCCACCAACGGCGTGCACGTGGGCGATACGCTCAAGACCAAGGTGCGCAAAAAGGACGGCTCCAACTATCACTATATCGACCGCACCGATAATGTGACCTACCAGTGGCAGTATGCAAACAGCAGCTCGAGCTACGACTCCGCTTACACCGATATCCCCGGTGCCACCGAGGCCACCTATACCGTTGACGCCGCCTATGCCGGCAAGTATCTGCGCGTGAAGGTGACGAGCGAAAACACCGTTTCCAGCACGCAGAAGAAGAGCTCCTACGGCGGCACGCAGTCCGTTGCCCCGCTCGGCCCCGTGACGCTTAAGGGTCAGTACAAGCTGGCGGGCATTGAGCTTGCCGATAAGAACGTTACGCTGAGCGTGGGTTCGAAGATCACGCCGAGTGTGCAAGTGCCGGGAAGCTGGTCGGGCTCGACGAAGGACGTGCCCGACGATGCCGAGCTCACCATGGCGTGGTATGCCAGCGAGAACGGTACCGACTGGACCGAGCTTACCAACGGCATCGATACGACCGATGGCAGTCTGACTCTTACGGACGCGCTTGTCGGCAAGCGCATCAAAGTTACGGCGAGCGCCCTCGACAACACGGTTGAATGGGTTTCGTCCGACAGCGTTACCGCGGCGGGGGAGTATAACCTGCTGCGCGTGACCACTACGCCGCAGATCAATAGCAAATCGACCCATCTCGTCTCGGGCGATAGCGTTAAGGCGACGGCGCAGGCCAAGCGTGCCGACGGTTCGGCCACCAACGGTATTGACGTCACCGACCAGTCGACTGTTGTCTGGTATGCGGCCGACGACGCGAAGGCTCCGGAGGCCGACTGGACGCCGCTGTCCGATATGTCGGGTGCCGAGGCGACGGTCTCGGCATCTGCTGCTGGCAAGTATCTGAAGGCTGTCGCCACGAGCGGCAGCTCGAAGGTCGAGCTCGTCTCCGCCAACAAGGTTATTGCCGCGGGCTCGCTCGAGGCCGCAGTCCAAAAGCTCAACGATGCTAACAAGCAGATTGTTGTTGACTACAGCGCCAAGGGCGGCAACGATGTCCTGAAGGCGCAGCTTGCTGATCTGGGATTTGCCGACGTTGACGTTAAGGTTTCTAAGGGCGACGTGCACTTTAAGGCTGAGGACGCCAAGGCTACGGTCGGCATCTCCGACGCCCAGGATAAGACCAACGGCGATGTGACGTTCTTCTTCATTGACCCCAACGACTACACCGGTTACAACATCGACGGTCTGCGTAACGCCGATGTGGCGTTTGAACTGTCGCGCGATGGCAAGACCGAGCATTACCAGCCCAACAAGTCGGTGCAGGTTGCTTGGGACGAGGCCCGCGTTCAGCAGATGCTCGATGATGCGGCCGATCAGGTTGCCATCGGTTACGCTGCGGGCGATTCGGCCGAGTCCGTTACGTCCAACCTGACGCTGCCGTATCGCACGGGCATCAAGAACAAGCTTCAGGTTGAATGGAAGAGTTCCGACGGCGATGTCATTTGGCCTTCCGGCTATGGCTGGAGCGACTACACCGGCAAGGTGACGCGTGCTTCGAGCGATCGTGCCGTTACGCTGACCGCGACGGTTTCGTTTGTGGGCGGCGGCCCGAGCGATGTCGAGGGCTCGCACGACTTCACCGTGACGGTCAAGGGTGACCCCGAGAAGGTCGCCGCCGACAAGAAGGCGCTCCAGGAGAAGGTCGATGCGGCCTTTACCTACGACAACATCAAGTACTCCGGCACCGACACGGTCGCCAACAAGGATGGCTTGACCGCCGACCTGCAGATGCCGCGCACGAGCACGCTCAATATCGACGGCAAGTATTACGAGGTCAAGTACTCTGCCAGCACCGATGACATTACGTTCAACGGCTACAAGGGCACGGTCTATCAGCCGCTGCCTGGCACCGAGGCGGCGAAGACCAAGATCACCCTCACGGTGACCGACAAGTCGAACGCCGAGGTCACGGCAAGCAAGACCCTCGATTTTGCGATTGCCCCGCAGGACAAGGACGAGCTCGATGCCGAGCTGTTCCACCTGAGCCTTGCAAAGTCAGCATTCTCTCAGGGTATTCTTGACGGGCAGGATGCGTCCAATGTAACGGGGAACTTGCATGCGCCGTTGAAGGTGTACGGCCAGGGACATGCTGTTAATTGGTGCTATTCCGCCGAAGAGGCTGCTGGCCACTACGGCTTCGTGTTCAGCGAGCTCCCCGGCGGCACGGAGAACACCTATCGTTTGCTCAAGTCGAGCAAACCGAGTGTTATCGCGCATGAGAACCTTATCCTCACTCAGCCCGAATACAACACGAAAGTCACGATTAGCGGCCGTCTGAAGAGTGAGCGTTTTGCCCGTTATGCCGAGCGCTATCCCGACAATTCGGACTACGCGGTACTTGCCGGCTTGGATGTTTCTGCGACGGTAAACGTCAAGGGAACGACGGGGCTCGACAACCCGAACGAGGGCAAGACCATTACGGTGACGGCCAAGGTCACGGGCGTTTCCGCAAGTGACGCCGGCGGCAACTACACCGAGCAATCGGTGGTGCCCTTGACCGAGCTTACGCTTCCCGCCGACGAAGACACGACGGCCGAGTCGGTGCTCGAGCAGCTTATGACGGCTGCCGGTTGTACGAACCTCGAAGCAAATGCATGGGGTCTTACGAGTGCGACGATGCCCGATGGCCGCGTGCTGAGCACAACGAGCGCCGCGCCGTACAGCTACTGGTCGTTCTTTGTAAACAATGGGTATGCGAGCGTCGGTGCCCCGAGCTATTTCCTTAAGAACAGCGATTGCGTCGAATTCCGTTATGTTAAGGGTGATGGCACGCAGAAGCCCTCGACGGCTCCTGCCACCAATCCCGGAACGGAGCATCCCGATGTCGATGCGGCATGGAATGGTTTTGCGAACGGTGGCTCGGGATCCTCGACGGACGCCCTTACGCCTACAACAAAGACCGATACGCCCTCATGGGCGCTCAACCTTCTGACCGAAGAGCAACAGAAGGCGGGCGCAAATGTCTCTGCATCCGATCCTATTGTTGCAAATGGAAAGGTGTACCTTGTCACGGGAGCCTCGGTATGGGGCGGAAAGACGTGGAATGCTGTCCTGAACGAGATCGATTCCGCAACGGGCTCCGTTGAGCGATCGCTTGAGCTTGGCTCCTCCATGGATAGCACCTGCCGTCCCGTTATTGCGCAGGGCATCATCCTGATTCCGCTTTCGGGCGGCTATCTGCAGGCTGTTTCGGCAAAGACGTTTAAGACGCTGTGGTATTCCGATGCCTTCGCTATGCAGAATCTCTCTTCGTTGACCGTTGACGGCGACTACGTCTATATCAACACCCTTGATCATTGGTCTGGCAATGACGTGCAAAATGGTACGGTCAGGCGCATCAATATTCACACGGGCGCCATCGCCGGTAGCGCCTCCGTCGCTGACGGAGGTTACTACTGGTCTGGCGGCCTGATGGTAAATGGCTACTATGTAGTTGGCGGAGATTTCGGCCAGATCCGCGTGTATTCTGCCGACCTGTCAAAGCTTGTTGGTTCGATTAAGCTATCTGGTGGCAATATCCGTTCGGCGCTTGTCCTTCATGACGGCTTTGTATATGCGGTCACGCGCGACGATGGTACGTTGCACAAGCTGGCCATTGGTTCCGATGGTTCCGTTACTGAGGACTCGGCAGTTCAGTTTGCCGCATACTCGACTTCAACGCCTGTGTTTAGCGGCAAATATGCCTTTATTTGCGGTGCGACTGCGAACAATTGGAAGGCTAAGGGTCTGCTTTCGATCATCGACCTTTCCGATATGAGCGTGAAGCAGATTGCAAAGGCCAATGGCGAAGAGCTCGGCTTCGAATCGAAGAGCACGCCGCTCGTCTCGATGCATGATGGCGAGACGTACGTGTACTTCACTCTGAATGGCGCCAAGGGTAACTGGCCCAACTACACTTCGGGCGGCGGCGTGTACATGTACAGGCTGGGCGATGCCGAGGCGACCGAAGTCTTTGCCCCCGGTTCTGGATATGCCAACTATTGCATGGCTTCGGTGATGTGTGACGAGTTCGGTAACCTGTATTACACCAACGATTCCGGCCACTTGTTCTGCGTGAAGTCTCAGTCCCATCGCGTCAAGTTTGATGCTCAGGGTGGCTCTGCGACTGGCGATCAGACGCCTGCTTCCGGCTCGACCGTTGCCAAGCCGGCGGATCCCACGCGCGATGGTTACACCTTTGCCGGTTGGTACACCGATGAGGCTTACACCAAGGCGTATGACTTTAGCGTTGCGGTGACGGCTGATATGACGCTGTATGCCAAGTGGGTCAAGAATGCTGTTAACCCTGGTGGTAACGGCGGCAATGGCGGTTCCAACGGCGGCTCGGGTAATGCCGGTGCTGGTTCTGGCTCCGGTAACGGCACAAGCGGCCAGCAGACTGGCGGTGCTGTTGCTCCGGGGCAGAAGCCGGTGTCGTCGACCACGACCAAGACCAAGGACGACAAGGATTCCAAGAAGGATTCCGACAAGTCCGACAAGAAGGACAGCAAGAAGTCTGATAAGAAGTCCAGCAAGTCCAGCTCCAAGTCTGATACGGGCGCGGCCGCCGCGACTACCGCCAAGAAATCCGCTGAGGCTCCCGCGCAGCAGTCTGGCTTCAATCCGCTCGCCATTGTCGGCGTAGCGGCAGGCGTAATCGGTCTCGCTGTCATCGGCGTGTTCGTGTTTACCAAGCGTCGGTAGGTGAGGGCCGTGTCCAATAAACCTCAGGATGCCGACTCCAAGCAACCCGAGTCGTCGTTCATTCAGATCGACGATGCAAAGCAAAAGGGCGCCGCTTCGGCGGCGTCCGCCCCTCGGCGAAAGGCGCTGCTTGGCGTTCTGACTGCCGCGTGCACCATTCTGATCGTCGTCTCGCTGGGTTTCGTCCATCCTTCCACAAGCGGTGCTTGGTCCATCAACTGGATCATTCAGACCGTGACGGGGGAAAGCGTCGTTGCCAAGGATGCGTCGGTTTCCGGCTCGACTACCGCTTCGGGTAAGACTGGAGTCAAGGGCTCAAAATCTTCGGATGATGCGAGCTCTGGGTCCAAGGATTCGGTCGAATCCGACTCCAAGGATGATTCCGAGTCTTCGGACAAGAAGTCGGACAAGGACTCGAAGGAGAAGAACTCCGAAGGCAAGGACGGCAAGAAGTCTGGCGATAAATCCGCTGCTCAAAATACGGGAGCCGGTGATACTTCCAATGTGTCTGGCGGTGCTTCTTCGGGCGGTGGCCAGTCGTCTGATGGAGCCTCATCCTCTAATGGTGGAAACGCCTCCTCGGGCGGACAGGGCGGCTCGCAGGAGTCCAACTACGTTACGGTGACGGTTTCGGTCACATCGAGCGCCGTGGGCAATCCTGTGTCCTCTGGTGGCACCTTCACCTTTAACGAGGGCGCTACGGTCTACGATGCCCTGTGCGCGCTGGGCCTTTCCGTAAATGCTGAAAACTCGCCACTTTACCATGGCGTTTACGTCAAGGCTATTGGTGGACTGGCTGAGAAAGAACACGGCGGCAGCAGCGGCTGGTGCTATTCCGTTAACGGTGCACAACCCATGACGGCGTGCAGTAACTACGTTCTCTCCTATGGCGACAACGTCGTTTGGTACTACGTAACGGGCTAAATGCCTCGACATAGCGCGCCAGATGGGCGGTTCGGACAAACATCCGAGCCGCCCGTTTTTAACGCGAATGGGACTAGGTCGCCAGGTCTCTCTGCAAACAAAAAACCGGTTGGAACGAGAATTCCAACCGGTTATACCTCTAAGCAACTGTCGAACAAACTACGACTGTGCGCCCTCGAGGAACAAGCGACGGCTAAAGTAGTTGTACCAGGTGACCAGGAACGTGGCGATGGCCTTCATGGCCTGGTAGCCGATGCTCAAAAACGTGACGCCCACAAACATGTACAGGTCGTTGAGGCCCAAACCAATCACCGACAGGATGGTGAAGATCGTAAACTCGCGCTTGCGGCTCATGCCCTCGCGGTGGTCGAACACGTACTTCATGCTGAGCCAGTAGTTGACCACGACGGACGTGACAAACGAGATCGTGGTGCTCATCAAAAAGTCGAGGTGGAACAGCTCGACGAGCGCAATGAGCATGCCCCAGTCGATGCCAAAGGAGATAAGTCCCACGACAGCGAACTTGAGGAACTGCTTGGTATGAGGTTGTGCCAGTGCCTTGCGCACGTAATCACATCCAATGCGTTGATAAATCGAGCAGAGGATACTTTAGAGCTTTTGCAAGGGAAACGTAAGGGCTTTGCCAAGAACTATACGAACTCGCCAAATTTGCAAGAGACAATCCGCAAACGTCGCAAATCCTTCCGTAAATGAGCAAGGCCTACGAACAACGCAGCACTCGACGCACGTCGTCCGTGGGCCCCGTAGCCGTGCGGGAAAGTCGAGCTACTTGGTCTCGTCGCCCTCCAGGAAGATCTTGCGGGTCACAAAGTTGTAGACCATAACAAGCGCGGTGGCGCAGATCTTGGCGATATTGGCCTCGAGTCCTAGGCCGGCGTTGAGCGCCAGCACGATACCGTCGTTGAGCGCCAGGCCGATCACGGACAGCACGACAAAGATGATGAACTCGCGGCGGCGGCTCATACCCTCCTTGTGCGCAAACACGTACTTCATGCTCGCGACGTAGTTGAAGATGAGCGAGACGATAAAGCCACTGGTATTGGCGATCAGGATGTTAAGGCCCAGACCGTAGTGGAGCAGATTCATGATGCCAAAGTCGATGACCGTGGCGACGACGCCGACGACGCCAAACTTCATGATCTGCGCAAGGAGCTTTTGCATGGTACCTGCCTTAGGGTGGCGCCGCAGCGCCGTGGGGATGACAAACGCAGCAAGTTTAGCCAATCCCTGCAGCCGGGGCTAGGCGTGCTCCTCGATAGCACCGTTTCTATATGCATCGAGCAGCTGGCGCAGGTCCTGGATCTGGCTGCGAATCTTGGCGCCAGTATCGGTGTCGCTCACCATGCGGCGACGGTCTGCTTGGTCAAAACGGTTGGTCTCGCTCTCGATGTCCACGTTGCGCGTGAGTGCCTCGGCAACCGTCGTAAAGGCCCGGTGCGACTTGAGGCGGCAGCCGCGCGAGCTCGAGATGAGCGTATAGCCGGCGATGCCCGTCTTGGGATGGTAAGCGCGGCAGAAGCCGCCATCGATGACCAGTAGCTTGCCCTCGGCGCGGATGGGCTGCTCACCCTTGGTGGTTTTAACGGGCGTGTGGCCGTTGATGATGTGGCCGGTCGGCGAACATGCCATGGGCGCGACGCCAAACTCGCGCATGATGTCGTCGCAGACCGAGGGCGACTTGGTAAGCGTAAAGTATGGGTCCATCGGCTCGACCCAGGTGCTCTTATCGGCGATATAGGCGCGCTCAAAGGTACGCACCAGGCGTCCGCTGGCGGGCGAGTTAAAGCCAATCCACAGGTACCACATCCAGTCGAGGGCGTCGCGGTCGCCCACGCGCCAGGCGCGGCGGGCGATGTGGTCGCAAAAATCGAGATAATCGCGGCCAGCGTGCCAGGTGCCCAGGCAGTTCATGCTGCTAAAGGTGCCGTCTTCGTTGAGCGGAACGCAGCCGCGGAAGAGCAGGTTGCCGTTGGCGACCTTGTACATCGAGCCGTGGGAATAGAGGAAATCGATATGGCGATGCAGGTGATCGGCGGTGACAAACTCGGACACGAGCTTGTCGATGATGTGCTGCTCCTCGGGCGTGAGCGTATAAGGGTCCGCCGGGTCGACGGTGGGGAAGTCGTTGGTCGTGAGCGGCCACACGCTGCCGTCGGCGAGCGTGACCGTGCCGGTGTCGTGATTGATCTTGTCGAGTAACAGGCGGTCGGTCATATCGAACTCGGGGTGGCGCTGGATAATCTGGCCCTCGAGCTTAAAGAGCAGCACGTTGATGGCCTTGATCAGCGGGGTGATGGACTCACCGGCGGTGTAGGTGGCATCGGCAAAGGCGACAAGTTCACGCAGCGAGATACCGTAGTCATTCTCCAGGATCTCGTAGTTGTCGTAGCGTAGGTTGTTGCGCAACACCGTGGCGATGCAGGCGGGCTCACCGGCCGCAGCACCCATCCACAGCAGGTCGTGGTTGCCCCACTGGATGTCCAGCGAATGGTAGGTGAGCAGACGGTCCATAATCTTGGCCGCGCCGCCGCCGCGGTCGAAGATGTCGCCCACCAGGTGCAGGTGGTCGACGGCCAGGCGCTTGATGAGCGAAGCGAGCGACTCGATAAAGTCGTCGGCGCTGGCGGTCTCCAGGATGGACTCCACGATGCGCTCGTGATAGCGCACGCGATAGTTGTTCTCGTCCGGGTGCGTGTGCAACAGCTCGTCGATGATATAGGCGTAGTCGCGCGGGATGGCCTTGCGCACCTTGGAGCGCGTGTAGCGGCTTGAAAGCGAACGAGCGACCATGATGAGCTGGTCAAGCATCGTCTTGTACCAGGTTGGCGAGTCCTCGCGCTGGCTGCGGACCAGCTCGATTTTCTCGCGCGGGTAGTAGATGAGCGTGCACAGCTCGCCCTTTTCGTCAAAGGAGAGCGTGTCGCCAAAGATCTCGTCGACATGTTCGCGCACGACGCCCGAGCAGTTATTGAGGATGTGCATAAAGGCCTCGTACTCGCCGTGCACGTCGCTCATAAAATGCTCGGTGCCCTTGGGCAGGTTGAGGATGGCCGAGAGGTTGATGATCTCGGTAAATGCGGATTGCTCGGTGGGAAACTGTCTCGACAGCAGGCGCAGATACTTGAAGTCTTGCGGATTGCGATCGAATGCGACCATGAAACACCTTCCGATGGAGCTGGTAAAACTGATAAACAGCGTCAAACGTTTATCAGTATGCGCCGCTTTTGTTTCGATTTTGCGTCAGCGGCTGAATTGTCGGCTGAACGGTTTGGTAAATCGATTTAGTTGAGGTAGATATGGCGGTTGAGTGGAGACGACAGAAGGTGTTTTCTCAGATATTTATGCGTGGAGCCGGTGGAGACGATGGTGGTAAAGATGTTCGCTATTTTTGGTTCGATTTGGTAAATAGGGGACATATGTACCGTATGTAGGCTCACTGTGCGATAATTTGCGCAGCAATGAGTAAGGAGCCTCATATGAGTGATTTTGTCCTGACCTGTGAATCCGCCGCCGACCGAACCCGTGAGTTCTTTGCGTCGCGCAATATCCCTGTCGTGTGTTTTCATTACGAGATCGACGATGTTGTCTATACGGACGATCTGTATCAGTCGATTACGCCGGACAAGTTTTTTGCCCAGATTGCCGCGGGCGCCATGCCCAAGACGTCTCAGGTGAGCGTGGGTGAGTACGAGGAGTTTTGGGAGCCGTTTGTTGCCGAGGGTAAAGACGTGCTGCACCTGACGTTGTCGTCGGGTATTTCGGGCACGTATGGATCGGCCTGCGTTGCGGCGCAGATGCTCGCGGATCGCTATCCCCAGGGCGGCAAGGTACGCGTCATCGATTCGCTGGCGGCGTCTTCGGGCTTTGGCCTGTTGCTGGAATATGCCGCCGACGTGCGCGATGGCGGGGCTTCACTCGACGAGACGGCTGCCTGGATCGAGGAGCACAAGCTCAACCTGCACCACTGGTTCTTCTCGACCGATCTGTCGAGCTACCTACGAGGCGGTCGCATTTCGGCTGCGAGCGCGATCATCGGCACGGCGCTTAAGATCTGCCCGCTCATGACGGTCGATTGCGAAGGCAAACTGTCGCCACGTGAGAAGATCCGCACCAAGAAGCGCGCGATTTCCGAGATGGCCAAGACCATGATGGCACACGTGCAGGACGGTGTGGATTATTCGGGTAAGTGCATCATGTCGCACTCGGCGTGCCGTGAGGATGCCGAGGCAGTTGCGGCGCTGATTGAGGAACAGGTTCCGCAGCTTAAAGGCAAGATTGAGATCAATGACATCGGTACTCTGATTGGCTCGCATACCGGACCTGGTACGGTGGCGCTCTTCTTTATGGGCGACAAGAGCGTGGATTAATTTGCCCCATCACGTCGCTGCATGATTGTTCAAGCGAAAACGGCCCGCCTCACGTTTGTGGGGCGGGCCTTGCTGTTGCGGTTAGCGTTTCTTTCCGCGGAAGAAGAAGCCGTGCAGAGAGGGTTTGAGTCCGCGGTTGGCGCGATGCTCCTCGACGCGCTCGTGGATTGAAGCGACGCGCTCGATGACTTCGTCGGGAATCGGCACATCGGGATTCATGTTCTCGACCTGGCTGACCTCGGCGGCGGCGACCTGGTCGATAATGGGTACATCGTCGCGCGAGATGACAGGTGTGGCGTCTTCCTTCATCTTGCGATAACGCTGCATCATGTCGGTCTGTAGCTGCTGCGCCGAAGGCGGCGTCCAGATGATGGCGTTGGCGCCGGCGGCGATGGTCTCGCGAATGCTCTCGGGCGTCTTGCCGCCTGGCGCGATGAGCGGCAGGTTGGGATAGTGCTCGCGCAGTTCACGCAGGACCTGGGGTGTGTTTTTGCCGGCGGCGATGTTGAGAATCTTGGCTCCGGCGCGCACTTTGGCATGCGCATCATCGTCGCAACGTACAACCGTGGCGATGACGGGGGTGTCGGCGATGTTGGTGATGTGCTCGACCATCTCGGCAGTGGCGGGGGAGTTGACCACGCAGCCCGCCGCGCCCTGCATCTCGGAGACGGCTGCCATCTGCACGGAGCGCTTACCGGTCGTAGTTCCGCCGCCCACACCTACAAAGACCGGGCACTCGGCGACGGTCAGCAGCGCCTGCGTAATGGCCGGCTGCGGCGTGAAGGGGTAAACGGCAAAGACAGCATCGGCATTGGAGTTGCGGATGACGGCCACGTCGGTGGTGTAGATGAGCGATTTGATACGACGGCCGAAGAGCGTAAAGCCGCTGGCTTCCTCGATCTCGTCGGGCATGCGGAGGGCCGCCTTGCGCAAACGCCCGTCGATGGGCAGCGGCTCCATGGGGAGCAGTCCGTTGGGGGTCACGGCTACCTGGGGCTCGGTGAACTCGTCTGCGAGCTCGACCTCGGAGAAATCGACCGAGGCGACGATGTCCTCGTGAACCTCGGCGGGCACATCGATGGGAGCTTGGTCGTTTGCCGCGGCAGGCGTGTCGAAGGAGCTGGTGCCGACGAAGGCGTCGACGCGCTCGTTTAGATCGTTGAGGGTATCCATGGAGGCTCGATTCTATGCGTTGGTGGCTGGCGGGGTGTCGGCAGCGTTGTGCTGACTAAATCGTTTGACAAGTTGATTTTTCCCCGCCGCGCCATCCGTTAGACCGAAGGGTCAGCGAACGTGAAGGAGCTGTGGTGGCGGGTAGTGAGGTGCTATCTTGAATATCCCGTTTAAAAGAGAGGTGACGCGGTATGGAATTTTCGGCAATGTTGGGCTCGATTGGCCTATGCGTGGGCGCAATCGTTGCCGCCGCGGTCATCTACTTGGTGGTCACGGCCATCAAGGGCAAAAGAGCCGAGCGCAAGGAACGCGAGGCACTTAAGCAGCACCGTGACCAGCAGGACAGGCGCGCACGGCGATAGCTTGTTGAGTTGGTCCGTGCGCTAGCTGCGTTTTCGGATCAGGGCGATATAGAAGCCCTCAAAGTCGCGGCTGGGCGGAATGGTCAGTGTGCCGGGCAGGCCGTTGGCGATGGCCGAGACGTGGCCCGCGGCAATGGCTTCGGTAAGGGCGTTGCACTCGATATGCGGCTTGTCGCCGGTATCCTGTGCGCGACGCGTTTCGCTTTCGCTTGGCGTGCCGTCGAGGGGGATGAGCTCGCAGTCCATGTGCTTGTCGAGGGCCTCTTGCAGGGCGTCCTCGTTTTCCTGCGGCAAGATCGAACATGTCGAATAGACGAGCGTGCCGCCTGGTTTGAGGGCTCCCATGGCGCGGTCCAGAAGCGCGCGCTGCGAGCGGGCGCACTTGCCGAGCAGCTGCTCGGTGAGGCCGCGCAGACTCTTCTCGTTGCCGCCGATGACGGTGCCTGTGCCGGTGCAGGGGGCGTCGAGCAGGATGCGGTCAAAGCGGAAGAACTCGTCGAGCTCGCGTGCGTCGATGCGCATGACGGGCACGTTTTTTGCGCCTTGGCGGTGGAGGTTGGCTTCGAGCTTCTCGGCGCGGGGAATGCTCATCTCGCAGGCGGTAAGGTGTGCCTGGCCCTGGGTGAGGGCGGCGATCTGCGTCGTCTTGCCGCCAGGGGCTGCGCACATGTCCAGGATGTCCTCGCCTGCCTGGGCGCCCAGGACCAACGGCGGCATCATGGACGACAGGCTTTGCAAGTAGATCTTGCCGTTGCGGTAGATGTCGAGGTCCCATAGGTCGGAAACCTGGGCCTCGGGCAGGATGAAGGCGTCTGGGTACCAGGCGACGGGGTTGTGGGCGATGCCGGCGGCATCGAGCGCCGCAGCGATGTCCTCGGCGGTTGCCTTGAGCGTGTTGGCGCGCAGCGTGACCGGGCGTGTGGCCGCGGCGCCGAAGCCCTCGATCATGAGCTCGGCATCGGCGGGCGCATAGGCGCCGGCGACCGTGTCGACCATAAAACGCGGCAGGTCGGCGGCGGAGTGTTGGGCGGCAAGCTGGTCGGAAAGCTCGGTAGCAGCAAACTGCCTGAGCTTGAGCTCGGGCTTAGGCTGCTTTTTCTGCTTACGACGACGCGGCTTGGACATCCGTCTTTCCTTCCACCTAAATGATTATTCTGGGACGGGGATTAAAAAATCATTCAACGATCCCCGATCAGTCTTTTTGGGACGGGGCTATTTTAGCTACTTTGCTGTTGTCGCAGGTATTTTGGCCGACCAGTGTCAAAAGTAGTCAAAATAGCCCCGTCCCAAAAAGACTGTACTGTGGCGCCCGGGAATGATTTTTTAATCCCCGTCCCAGAATAATCATTCCCGGGCGCGTTGCGATTGCCTAGTACTGGCTCTCGTGCTTGCTGAAGAAGTCGAAGCGCGGGGGCAGCGGCCTTACGCGGTGCTCGCCGGGCTTCTCGCCCAGGCTCTCCATAAACTCGTCCGTGGAGACAAAGATGTTGTCCCAGCTAAAGAAGGCGACTGGGTCAACGTCGAAGTACTCACAGATGAGCTCGCAGCCGGCCGGGACGATGCCGTGCATGAGCACGGTTGCCACGCGTAGCTCGGTAAAGGCGTCGACGAGGGCCTGCGTCATGGCGGTGTTGGCTGGCTCGCCCTCGAGCTTGTTGGCGGCCTTGGAGGCGTCGCTCCAGCGCTTGTTGGCGGCACGCAGGTAGTCGTCGCACACGGCGAGCGCGCGGTGCGTCTCGAACTTGTACATGGCCTGCTCAAAGGCGAGGGCTGCCTGCTGGGCGGCTTCGACCACGGTGTCAGAAGCGGCGCCGGCGGGAATGCAACCGTTGCGGTACGGGCTCTCGTCGCCCTCCTTGATGGCGACGCCGTAGAAGCAGCTGCGGGCCAGGCGGTTGAACACACCGGTCAAAAGGGCGCTCTCCTTAAGGGCCGGGTCGATAACGCGCTTGTCGTCGCAGGCGCGCACCTCGTTGCCGTCCTTGTCCTTGCCGGTCACGCGCGTGTCGTATGCCTTGGGACTAAAGCTCACCGGCTTTTCGGACAGGCCGAGCGACAGCCAATGCGCGCGCATCTGCTCGCAGGTGTAGTGGTCGAGCAGGTCGTCTGCCGGCGGGGGAGGCGTCTGTGAGGACGAGCTCGCCTTTTTGCCCATGTAGAGCAGGTGATAGCAGGCGCTGACAGTGCTCTGCGTAAGGTCCCAACCCAGGGCCTCCCACATGGCGGTCTGCGCGATGCAGTAGAAGTAGATGTTGTCCTGACCGATGAACTGGTAGATCTGAGCGTCGTCAGAGCACCACCAGTCGCGCCAGTCGAGTGAGCTGTGCTGGTAGGTGGGCGCGGGGACCTGCGTGGAATCGGCGGCGGGCTCGCCCATGAGGGCGGCATCCTGGGCGGCGACACCCTCGGTCACGCCGGCGGCCTTGGCATCGCGTGCGAGTACGGTGCGGGTGTAGCTGATGGGCGCCCACAGGCTCTCGGGCCAGCACCAGCAGGTGACGTCGGAAACGCCGTCGACCTGGGGCACCGGAACGCCCCAGTCGATGTTGCCGGTGATGCGGAAGGGCACAAGCGCCTTGCCGCTGCGGAAGCGCACACCGCCGTTGGCGAGCACCGTGTGGGCGTCGTCGCGTTCCTTCCAGCTGGGGAAGGTGACGGTAAAGCTGCTCTTGTTGCCCTCGGGCTCCAGCACGGTGTGCTCGGGAAGCTGATTCTCGACGGCATCGAAGGCCTCGCGGAACTTGTTCTGAATGTAGAGCTGAGCCGGCAGCAGCCACTCCTCCATGGTCTTGGAGACCACGGAGCGAACCTGCGGGTTCTGGGCGAGCTTGGCGGTGTAGGTCTTCATAAAGTCGAGGTAGGCGGGAAGGTCGAAATAGAGGTTGTCGACCGGGCGTAGCTCGGGCACCTCGCCGGTGAGCTGGCTCTTGGGTGCGATGAGCTCCTCGGGCTCAAACTGGTGGCCCAGATCGCACTCGTCGGCATAAGCCTTCTCGGACTTGCAACCTTGGATGGGGCAGCGGCCGATGACCTGGCGACCGTTGAGGAACGTGCCGGCCTTGGCGTCGTAGAACTGCAGGGTAGAGCGCTTGGAGATGGTGCCCTGCTCGTGCAGGCGCTCGATAATCTCGGCGGTCACCTCGTTGTGGATCTGGGCCGCTGGCTCAAGGCCCGAGCCGCCATAGATGTCGCAGCTGATGTTGTAGTTGTTGAGGGTCGCGGCCTGGCGGGAGTGGTTGGACTCGACGTATTCGCGAATGGACTTGTCGTAGCCCTCGTTCTCCTTGAGCTTGCGGTAGCTTTCCATGATGGGCGAGCCGTAGCAGTCGGTGCCCGAGGTGAAGATAACGTTCTCGCGGCCCAGGCGGTCGCGAAGGAAGCGGGCGAAGAAGTCGGCCGGGACAAAGACGCCACCAACGTGGCCAAAGTGCAGGCCCTTGTTGCCGTAGGGCTCGCCGGCGGTAACGATGGCGCGGCGCGGCCAGCTGGGACGGTCGTTCATGGAGTATTTGGATGCCATGGGACTCCTTCGCATATGGTGGGGGCGCGGCCGGGCGCGGGGCGCGGCGGCGCGGTGGTCAATTCGTGCATATCGTTCGACATTATCGCACATGCGGACGGGTACGTGGCAGGGGCGCTATCCTAAGATGCTATGAATGAGATTTCCAACATACATGCGTTTGAAGACGAGGATTTCCTGCACGCTTGCTTCGTGTGGGGGATGGTCGTGGTCGGTGTGTTTGCCGTGTGCCTGGTGCCGGTGTTTATGCTGCTGGGCGGGCCCGTTGACCTGGATGCTGCTGATGCGGGCGGCTGGACGGCGGTCGTGGGCTGGATAGTCGGCTTGGCTGCGGTTTCGGCGGCGTCGTTTGCCGTTCACGAGCTTGTGCATGGCGTGTTCTTTAAGCTGCTGGCGCCTGCGGGCGCGCAGGTGACCTTTGGGGCGAATCGCGAGACGGCGATGATCTATGCCTGCGCCGAGGGCGTTGTGTATTCGCGCCGGCGGTACGTGGCGGTTTGCCTGGCGCCGTCGGTTGTTGTGACGACAGCGTTTGCCTTGGGCTTTGCGTTTTCGGACTATCCGCTGCTGTGTTACCTGGCGGTGGGCTTGCATCTTTCGGGGTGTGTGGGCGACTGGTATTACGTGCGGACCATTTTGCGCGACCGCCGCATTGTCGCCTGCGAGGACACGTCCTTTGGCGTGCGCTTTTTTGGTCAGTAGCCTTTTTGGGACGGGGCTATTTTGACTACTTTTTGGAGATAGGTATTTTTGACCGCCTTACGTCAAAAGTAGTCAAAATAGCCCCGTCCCAAAAAGGCTACTTATTGTGGGGGAGGAGATGTTGATGAAGTCGTTGCTGCTGCATGCGTGCTGTGCACCATGCTCGCTTGAGCCGGTTCGCCTGCTGCGCGAGGAGGGGTTTGAGCCCACGATTTGCTGGACCAACCCCAATATTCAGCCGCGCGATGAATGGCAGCGCCGCCTGGACGAGCTGCGCCGGTGGTGTACCGACGGCGGCATCGAGCTCATTGAGGCAGGCGAGGACCGCGAGCGCTGGGAGGCCGGTGTGGCCCCGTTGGGCGCCGATCGACCCCCTCGCTGTCGTGCGTGCTATGCCCTGCGTCTGGCCGAGGCATGCCGCGTGGCCCAGGAGCACGGGTTTGAATTTGTGGGTACGACGCTCGCCGTCTCGCCGTATCAGTTGTTCGAAATCTGCAATGATGTGTTGGAGCGTCTGGCTGCCGCCCGCGGTCTCACCCCGGTGATTCGCGATTTTCGTCCGTATTATCCCGAGGCCACGCGCCGTTCGCGCGAGCTGGGCATGTATCGGCAGAACTACTGCGGCTGCCGATTCTCGGCCGTCGAGGCGGCCATGGACCGCGCCCGCATCCGCGACGAGCGCAAAGCGTCCAAAAAGTAGTTCTTTTGAGCTGGCAGCCTGCTAGGATGTAGAGCGGACTTTACCTATATAAGGAGAATCTGACGTGTCTATGCGTACCGATGATTTTGATTACAACCTGCCCGAAGAGCTCATCGCCCAGGCGCCCGTCGAGCCGCGCGACTCCTGTCGTCTGCTGGTGGTTGACCGCAAGGGTTCCGAGGCGGGGGCGCCGCTGGAGCACGGCGGCACCGTCGAGCACCGCATCTTCCGTGACATCATCGACTACATCGAACCGGGCGACGTGCTCGTCATCAACCAGACGCGCGTGATGCCGGCCCGCCTGATCGGCCGCAAGGCCGGCTCGGGCGGCGTGGTCGAGACGCTGCTGCTCAAGCGCCGCGAGGACGTGGATCCGCTGGGCCACGTTTGGGAGTGTCTGGTCAAGCCGGGGAAGCGTTTGAAGCCCGGCGCTCAGATCGAGTATCGTGCCGGTGGCGCCCACGCGCCCGAGGGGGCTCCCGTGGTGCTGACGGCCGAGATCGTCGACTTTGTCACCGACAGTCGCGGCGGCCGTCTGGTGCGCTTTGAGCCGGCCGGTTGCAATGCCGCTGGCGAGCCGCGCACGCTTGATGAGGCTATTCATGCCGCCGGCCATGTGCCGCTACCGCCCTACATTACCGACTACGAGGGCGACCCCGAGAAGTACCAGACCGTGTACGCCATGAAGGAGGAGCATTCGGCCGCTGCTCCCACGGCGGGCCTGCACTTCACGCCCGAGCTCATGGCGGCTATCGAGGCCAAGGGTGCGAAGTTTGCCGCTGTCGAGCTCGAGGTCGGCATCGATACCTTCCGTCTGGTGGAGGAGGACGACCCCACGCAGCACGTCATGCACACCGAGCGCTACCACGTGTCGCAGGAGGTTGTCGACGCCGTGCATAAGGCGAAGGCCGAAGGACATCGCGTCATCGCCGTCGGCACCACCGCAGTGCGCTCGCTCGAGAGCGCGTTTGACGCGGACGCGCCGGTGTCCGATCCGGCTGTGACAGCGCGCCATTTTGAAGGCCGTGAGGACGGCGCCGACACGCTCGGCCGCGGTGACATCGTGGTGCGCGAGAACGCGACGACGCAGCTCTACCTTATGCCCGGCTCGACCTATCACGTGGTCGACGCGCTGATCACGAACTTCCACGTGCCGCGCTCTACGCTCATGATGCTCGTGAGCGCGCTTGCCACCCGCGACCAGATCATGGATGCCTACGCCGCCGCCATCGAGGAGCGCTACCGCTTCTTCAGCTTTGGCGACGCGATGCTCATTCAGTAGGTTACGGCGTTTTCCAAACGCCGTAACCGGCCGACGCTGCAAACGCCCCTAAGCGGCAATCTGACGTTCAATCGTCGGGCATGACCAGAAGGTCAATGCCCTCCTCTTTCACGTCACCTTGCTCGCTTTGGGGTGTTTTCGCTGTCGTTCCCAAAACACCGGCATTTCTTTGGTTGTCAACTAGTCATTGGGGACGTTCTTAAATGACTAGTCAAAGGGGACGCTCTTGCGGCGCTTGGCACTTGGGTAGTCGTTGGGGACGTTCTTGAATGACTAGTCGTTTAAGAACGTCCCCAACGACTACCTTGCATCAATCTAATAAGTTGCGGTGAGATAGTTCTTGAATTGGCCTTTTTGAGGGCTAAACAGGAACTATCTCACCGCAACTGCGTTGGGGGGTTTGCCAACTGGCTTACTTGCTCGCGAACAGCCAGATTGCGATGATCACAAGGATTGCGGCAATGATACAGGCGATGGCTCCGGTGAATTTGACGCGTGAGTCGCGGGTTCGCTTGCGCACGTCGTCTTCGGCGGCCTCGAGTTGGGCAACTTCGCGCTCGGTCTCGGTATGCTCGGCCTTGTCGCGTGCCAAGGACCCGGCGAGCGATTCGGTGATCTCGGGATGGTCGTGCACCTCGGTCGCCTGCTCGATAATCGACTGCGCATGTGCGGCGTCCGCTTGGGCGTTGGCGATGGCCTGCTCTTGCTCGCGGCGTGCCTTGTCCTGCGTGGCGATCTTTTCGCGCAGCTCGCGCTGGCGCGTCGCGCCGGCAGTTTTTGCGGACTGCAGCTCGTCGCGCGCGGCATCTGCCTCAGCCGTTACGGCCTGGTGCGCGCGTTTGGCGTCGGCGATGGGGGCCTGTGCCTGCTCGACGGCCTGCTCGGCGGCGGCAAGTGAATGCTCAAGATCGGCAGTCACGCGCGGAATATCTTCCTCGGCCTTGCGGAGGGCATCGGCAGCGTCGGAGATTTGCATAGACAACTCGTTGGTGCGTACGGTGTAATTGGCGGGATTTGCCGAAGGGTTGCGCTGCAGCTCGGCATACTCGCGACGCAGGGTCTCGAGCTGCGCGCGCGTAGCATCGGCAGTTTGTCGTGCGGCGGCGACACCGGCATCGCGCTCAGCCTTCACTTTGTCGCGGATGCGCTTGGAATCCTCAAGGCGACGGACGAGGCGGTTGCCGGTCTCGCGCGAGCTCGCCTCGCGGGCTTCCACGGCGTCGAGTGCAGCCTTCAGGCGGAGCTCGGTCGCATCGTCCTCTGCCTTCATTTGCTCGAGCTGGCCCTTGAGCTCAGTCGCTTTGGCGGCGTGGGCGTCGCGGTCAATCTCGGCGGCCGCGGCGGTCTTTTGTGCCGTGGCGATCGCCTGGCGTTGATCGGCGATGATCTGATCGTAGCGGCCTGCGATGTCCCGGCGCGTCTCGAGCTCCTCTGCCTGGTCGGCGATGCGCTGCTCAAGCTCGGACAGGTGGGCGCGGGCATCGGCGAGTGCCTTCTTGGCGGCGTTCATCTCGCGCATGGCCGACGCGCCCTGGGCGATAAAAGTGCCCACGGCGTTAGCGGTGTTTGAGACGGCGCTCCCCAGGTCGCGGCTCGTGGCGGGAGCATGCGAGGTGGTCGGGTGTGCGGCCTCGGCGGTATTCGTATCGGCAGTCTGCGGCGCGGCGATATTGCCGGTGCCGCCTTCGATCACGGAAAAGCCCGCTGCGTGCGGGTCGACCGCGTCGGCGCCGATCGTGGGGTGCTCGAGTTGCAGGAACGAGGGCATGGTGCTGCCCTGGTCGGCAACCGGGGTCTCGCCGGGCACAAACGTCGAGGCGGCCTCGGCGGCTTCCTCTTCCTCGGCGTCGACATCGGCATCGGCGACAGCGTCTTTCATCGCTTTGACGGCATCCATCATGGAGTCCATGACGGCGTCGAGCTCTTCTTCCGAAGACACCTCGATGGGGCCCGCTGCTTGCGGAGCGTTCTCGGCCTTGGGTTCAGTATCGCTTGGGTCCGGCTGCTCTAGCTGCTCTTCTTTGCCTTGATCTGCGGCGACATTTGCGTCTCCGGCCTCGTCTGCGGCGGCAGGAGCCTCCTCGACAGCGGCATCAATGCCGCCATCGCTGCTGGTAGAAGTATCGCAGTCGTCAATGGTGTCTGCGGAATCATCAATATGCTGTTGAGTCTGGGGGTCCAGCTCGTCTGTCATAGGCATGTGCTCCTCATCGTTGTTTGTCACCCTATGATAAAGTCTCGCGCCGACATCCCGCGCGCCGCAGCAAAGTTTCAAAACGTGTTCGATGTCTCGCGTCGATAGCAACAACTCGGCCACGTTATCCAGGTTGTAGTTGATAATCCCTTCGCCGAACGACGTGGTGCCGTTTGCCTACCGCGGTCTTTTATTTTCGCTTGAACACGCTAAAGTTGCATCTCAGCTTTTGGCGCGTTTATTTGGATGCGCGCAGTCGGCGGGTGCGCCCGTCGCGATTTGAAAGGACTTCGTATGGGACTTTTCACTGGTAAGACCGTGATCATCACCGGCGGCGGCAAGGCCACGCTTAAGGACGGCTCTGCTGGCTCCATCGGCTACGGTATCGATATCGCTTTTGCCAAAGAGGGCGCGAACCTCGTTATCACCGGTCGTAACGTTGCTAAGCTCGAGGCTGCCAAGGAGTCTCTCGAGGCCGAGTACGGCGTCAAGGTCCTGCCTGTTCAAGCTGATGTCTCGGCTGGTCAGGATAACGAGGCCGTCGTCCAGAACGTCATCGACAAGGCCATCGAGGAGTTCGGCCGCATCGACGCCGTCGTCAACAACGCTCAGGCCAGCGCCTCGGGTGTGACCATCGCCAACCACACTATGGATCAGTTTAATCTGGCCATTTACTCCGGCCTGTACGCCACCTATCTGTACATGCAGAAGGCCTATCCGCACCTGAAGGAGACCAAGGGTTCCGTGGTCAACTTTGCTTCGGGTGCCGGCCTGTTTGGCAACTATGGCCAGTGCAGCTACGCCGCTGCCAAGGAGGGCATCCGCGGCCTGACCCGCGTCGCCGCCAACGAGTGGGGCCCCGACGGCATCAACGTCAACATCGTGTGCCCGCTTGCCTGGACCGCTGCGCTCGAGAACTTCCAGGATGCTTACCCCGAGGCGTTCAAGGCCAACGTCCACATGCCGCCGGCGGGCCACTACGGCGACGTCGAGAAGGAGATCGGCCGCGTGGTCGTTCAGCTTTGCGGCCCCGACTTTAAGTATATGAACGGCGAGACCGTCACCCTCGAAGGTGGCATGGGCCAGCGTCCGTAGGGCAACGGCGGCTCCTGCCCCCTGCGCAGAGCATGCCGCGCCCCCTCGGATAGGCTATCTTGCCCCCATCGCGCATCAACCTTTATTCTTCACACTCGCTTGCCATTTGATTTGACTATGGCAAGCGAGTGTTTTTTCGTAGTTCCGATTGCGTAGTGGTGGTGGTCTAATAGAGCCCAACCGTCTGGTCGAATGTTCGCACGCCCAGATGTCGTTTTCGAAAAGAGGTATGAAAGGACAGTCATCATGAAGACCTCGGTTGTCGGGTTTCCCCGTATCGGTCGCTTGCGTGAGCTCAAGTTTGCATGCGAGAAGTACTTTCGCAGCGAGCTTCCTGCCGCCCAGCTCGACCAAACTGCTCGTGAGTTGCGTCTGGCTCATTGGACGATGCAGCGCGATGCCGGTATCGATATGATCCCCTCGAATGACTTCTCTTTCTATGACACTACGCTCGACACGGCCGTGCTCTTTGGCCTGGTGCCTCAGCGCTATCGCGTGCTCGGGCTTTCTGCGCTGGACACCTATTTCGCCATGGCTCGCGGCTACCAGGGCGAGGCAGGCGATGTTCATGCACTACCGATGAAAAAGTGGTTCAACACCAACTACCACTACAATGTGCCCGAAATCGATGATGTGGCAGAGATTGCGCTCGTTGGCACCAAGCCGATCGATGAGTATCTCGAGGCCAAGGCCGCCGGCATCGAGACAAAGCCTGCCATTCTTGGTCCCTTCACACTGCTCAATCTCGCGAATTATACCGGCTCACGTCAGCTTGCCGACGTGGTCGAGCCGCTCGCGAGCGCCTATGCCGATCTTATCACCCGCTTATCCGATGCGGGTGCCGGGTGGATTCAGCTTGACGAGCCGTGGCTGGTTCGAGACCTCGACAAGCGCGATATCGCTCTGTTTAGACGGCTCTATGCGCCCATCCTCGATGCGCGTGGCAACTCCCGCGTGTTGCTCCAGACCTACTTTGGTGATATTCGCGACTGCTATCGCGACGTGTGTGCGCTGGCCTTTGATGGCATCGGCCTCGATTTTATCGAGGGTGTGCAGACGGCAGAGCTCGTTGCGAATTATGGATTCCCACAGGATAAAGTGATGTTTGCGGGTCTTGTGAACGGCAAGAACATCTGGCGCAACCATTACGCCCACACGATCGGGACCATCGCCGCCTTGCGCGGGGGGACTCGGGCGCCGATTGTGCTCTCCACGTCTTGTTCGCTGCTTCACGTGCCCTACACGTTGGAGCACGAGACCCAGCTCAACGATTCCTATCGCTGCCACTTTGCGTTTGCCGAGGAGAAGCTTGCCGAGCTTGCCGAGCTTGCCGAGCTGCTCGACCGCGACGATCCCTCATCCACGCCTGCGGCGAAGGCCAACGCGGCGCTCATGGGCGCTCGTCCCGATAGCGTCGATGAGGCCGTGCGCGCCCGCGTCGTCGCCGTGCCCGCGGGCGCGCAGACGCGCCTGCCCGCTCGTCCCGTGCGAGAGGTTATTCAGAAAAAGGAGCTGGGGCTTCCCCTGTTCCCGACCACGACGATCGGTTCCTTCCCGCAAACGCAGGAAATCCGCTCGATGCGCGCTCGTCGTCGCCATGGTGAGATTTCGCAGCAACGCTACGAGGAGTTTCTGCGTGACCAGATTGCCGAGGTTGTGCGCCGCCAGGACGAGGTCGGTCTCGATGTGCTCGTACACGGCGAGTTCGAGCGCAACGACATGGTCGAGTATTTCGGTGAGCGTCTGGACGGCTTCGTGTTCACGCGCTTCGCCTGGGTTCAGTCTTATGGTACGCGCTGCGTCAAGCCGCCCATCATCTGGGGCGACGTTTCGCGCCCCAAACCCATGACCGTCTCATGGTCGAGCTATGCGCAGTCGCTGACCGATAAGCCAATGAAGGGTATGCTGACCGGCCCGGTTACGATCCTGAACTGGAGCTTCCCGCGTGAGGACATCCCCGTGCGCGACACCACCCGCCAGATTGCCCTTGCAATCCGCGATGAGGTACTCGATCTCGAGGCCGCCGGCATCAGGGTGATTCAGGTTGACGAGGCCGCGCTTCGTGAGAAGCTGCCGCTGCGCCGAAGCGACTGGCAGCGCGAGTACCTGGATTGGGCTATCCCCGCGTTCAATCTCGTGCACAGCGGTTGTCGTCCCGAGACGCAGATCCACACGCACATGTGCTACAGCGAGTTCGCTGACATTATTCCGGCGATCGACGCCATGGACGCCGACGTGATTTCGTTCGAGGCCTCTCGCTCCGAGCTCGAGATCCTCGATTCCCTGGCCCATAACCGCTTCGAGACCGAGGTGGGCCCGGGCGTCTACGACATTCACTCGCCGCGTATTCCTTCCGAGCGGGAGATAGGCGAGGCACTCGCAAGGATGCTCGACAAGGTTGCGCCCGACAAGCTTTGGGTCAACCCCGACTGCGGGCTCAAGACGCGTAGCAATGCCGAGGTCTGGCCTTCGCTGAGGAATATGGTCGCCGCGGCTCTGAAGCTGCGGGCACAACGGTAGATGATCGCCGTAGATACGATGCCCGTTTGATGTGTAGGGGCGGCCCGCTCGCGGGACGCCCCTATAATGGTTTGCGTATGAACCGCAACCAAGGAGTTCCAGTTTATGGACCAGAACCTCTTTACATTCGACCTGATCGCCGAGGACCCGACGACGCACGCGCGCGCCGGCGTGCTGCATACCCCGCACGGTGATATCGAGACACCGATCTTTATGCCCGTGGGCACCAAGGCAAACGTCAAGGGCATCCCCACCGAGACCGTTAAGCAGCTCGGTGCGCAGATCGTGCTCGCCAACACCTACCACCTGTCCATGCGTCCCGGTGAAGACACCATCGCCGAGCTGGGCGGACTGCACAAGTTTATGAACTGGCACGGCCCCATCCTCACCGACTCGGGCGGTTTCCAGGTCTTCAGCCACAACGACGCCGTTAAGCTCACTGACGAGGGCGTTCACTTTATCGTCAACGACTACGACGGCCGCCACGTGTTCTGGACGCCCGAGGACAACATGGAAATCGCCATGAAGCTCGGCTCCGACATCTGCATGCAGCTCGACCAATGCCCCGGCTATCCTGCCACGCGTGCCTATGTCGAGCGCGCCGTGGAGCTGTCGAGTATGTGGGCCGAGCGCTGCTATAAGGCCCACACCCGTGATGACCAGGCGCTCTTTGGCATCGTCCAGGGCGGCATGCATATGGATCTGCGCCTGCGGTCGCTGCGCCACCTGGAGGAGTGCGGCGACTTCCCCGGCTACGGCATCGGTGGCTACTCGGTGGGCGAGGACCACGAGACCATGTTCGAGACGCTGGCGCCGCTGGTTTCCGAGTACATGCCTAAGCACAAGCCGCGCTACCTCATGGGCGTCGGCAACCCTACCACGCTCGTGCGCGGCGTTGGCGTGGGCATCGACATGTTCGACTGCGTGCTGCCGACGCGCACCGGCCGCATGGGTACGGCGTTCTCCAGTGAAGGCCGCCTTAACTTCCGCAACGCCCGCTTTGCGCACGACGACGGCCCCATCGACCCCACCTGCACCTGCCCGGTGTGCACGGGCGGCTACAGCCGCGCACTCATCCGCCACATGGTCACGCAGAAGGAGATGCTCGGCGGTATTCTGCTGTCGATGCACAACATCTACTACCTGCTCAACCTTATGCAGCGTGCCCGCCAGGCCATTATCGAGGGCCGCTACGGCGCGTTTGTGAGCGACTGGATGAACTGCCCTGCGGCGGTGGACTACTAGGAGCGGCGCGGGCGCTTGCAGAGCGCGGGCAACGGCAAGGGGCGAGCGTCGGCCGGTCATCACGTTCGCTAACACCGTCTGCGTGGCTGCTGACCGATGCCTTGCAAGCGCTTGATGTATCGTGGGTACCATACCGAATGGTTGATGTTCGGGCGGGTGTTTGACGCATGGCGTCGGCCCCGCCCGTTTCTATTTTCGATAGGAGTACCCATGATTAAGAATGAGAACGTCGAGGGCGAGCCGGCCTACGACGAGACGTATCGGCGCGGTCCCGTGGTCATGCGCGGCCCCATGATTCCAAAGGACAACACTTACGCCAACCTGCTGGCGCCCGAGGATTCAACCGACTGGTTGCATGCCGATCCGTGGCGCGTCCTTCGTATTCAGGCAGAATTCGTCGATGGTTTTGGCGCGCTGGCCGAGCTCGGACCCGCAGTGACCATCTTCGGCAGCGCCCGCACGCCCAAGACGGATCCGGTCTACAAGGCGGCGCGCACCGTCGGCCGTAAGATTGCCCAGCGCGGCGTGGCGGTTATCACCGGTGGCGGCCCCGGCATCATGGAAGCAGCCAACAAGGGAGCGGCGAGCGTCAACGGCAAGTCAGTTGGTTTGGGCATTGAGCTGCCGCACGAGCACGGGCTCAACAAATATGTGAACCTCGGTATGGACTTCCGCTACTTCTTTGTGCGCAAGACCATGTTCGTCAAATACAGCTCGGGTGCCATCGTGTTTCCCGGCGGGTTTGGCACGCTCGACGAGATGTTCGAGGTGCTCACGCTGGTGCAAACGCACAAGGTTAAGCGCATGCCACTCGTTTTGGTGGGAACCGAGTACTGGCAGGGCCTGTTCAACTGGCTCAACGGTCCGGTGATGGACGCCGGTATGATCAGCCCGCTCGATCCCGAGCTCGTGCACATCACCGACGACCTCAACGAAGCCGTTGACATTGCCCTGAGCGGGCTGATGTAGAGCGAGCGTGTCTGCCGTTGCGGCAATGTGGGTTGCAGTAATGTGAATGGTAGCCTGATGTTATCTAACATCAGGCTACCATCTAAATGGGGTATACTGATGCAAAAGACGAGGCGAGGAGGTCGCGTATGTCTACTGCAACGGTTAAGCCTACGACGGTTCGTATCGAAAAAGGGCTCAAGGAACAGGCGACTGAGTTTTTGGATTCGGTTGGTCTGAGTCTCAATTCGTATCTCAACCTTGCTGTTCGGCAGCTTGTGAATCAGCGAAAGATTCCGTTTGAGATTGTGGGTCGACCTGAAGCTCCCAACGAGGTGACGAGGCGCGCCATGGTGATCGCCGAGGCTCATGAGCTGGGGATTTTACCAGACGACAGCTCGTCGTTCGACAACGTGGACGATCTGATGTCGTTCCTCGATGAGGACTAACGATGTTTGAGATTAAAGTCGAGGACCAGTTTAAGGCGGATTACAAACGGACGATGCGCGTCCATCCGCAGCTAAAAACGGAGTTTAAGGCGGCCGTCGCAGAGCTTGCGGTTCACGGCTCGTTTCCCGCGGAATATGGTGCGCACGAGCTCTCAAACCCGGGTGGCAATTATAACGGCCACATTGATTTCCATCTATCCGATGGCTTGGTCGATGTGGTCGTTCTCTACTTGCCGCATAAGACTAATCCGGTGATCCGGCTGGTGAGAATGGGCTCGCACGAGGAGCTGTTCCAAGGTCTGCAGGGCTGATTTCCGATTTCTAAGTTGCGGTGGAATAGGGATTGATTGGCGGCTGATAAGCCAAAAACAGTCCCTATTTCACCGCAACTGCTGGGGGTACCCCGTTCGTCGCCGCAGCCTCCGGTTCCACTTTTCGTTGAATTTCGCTCAAAAGCTCGGCTGCGACTTCGCTGCTTTTGAAACGAATGCTGCAGTCTTCTTTCTTTGGGAAAGCCAGCAACGGAATAGCTCCGTACCAGACAGTTTCCTCGTCAATCACTGATGCGCACAGGCGTCCTTCGGCTTTGATGAGATAGTTGACGTTCATCTCGGCAAAAATCGCTTTCACGTCGTCGCGCGGAGTCGAAGCAATAGAAATCTCAAGGGCAATTCCACGGGTAGCGGCATCCGCGAGTGCAGCGGCGAGCTTTTCAAGGCATGCGGCGGACGCGTAGGGTGCGGCAATAAAAATGCTTTTCGATGCGTTCTCGATGTCATTCACTAAAGCCTCCACGGCTCTTGCCGACCTAACGAGGATGTTTCGTTCGTCCTGTCTGTTGTCGTTTGCCGCAAAGACTTCATACCCCAGCTTAGCGTAGGTCTTGAGCCTCTTTTGGTACATGCGCGCGAACATGGGTATCGACAGGTCAACATAGTCGAATATCTCAACCCGCTGTTTGCCCTCGTGGCTTCTGTGTAGCCTACCCGCCTGCTGCGTTATGCTGCCGTCCCAAGATATTGGAGTGGCAATGAGCAAAGTGTCAAGGTAAGACAGGTCGAAGCCCTCGCCCAGAAGACTTTCAGTTGCGACGATGATTCGATGCTCATGCTCAAAGCTGGGAAGACTCTTCAGTATTGCTATTCTTTCTTTGGCGTCGATTTCTCCGGTTAAGAGTATGGGTTCGTGTCCGCGGCTTTGAAGTAGCCTGCATAGCTCTTCGGCATGCTTTTTTCTTTTAGATAGCACAAGCGGATGCCGGCCGCTTGATGCGGCCTCGAGGGCGTCCTCGATAATTGCTTCGTTTCTCGCGGCATGTACACACAGGAGATCGAGAATTTGGTTAAAGGATGCTCCTGGTTCGTAGGTGGGTAATCGAATTCCGGTGAAACACGGTCTAACAATGCGCTGAATCCCCTGTTGGATTGCTTGCGTTTTTGGATCGACGACATAGCGAACCGGGCCGCAGAGCATCGAGAGTGCCCGCGTGAGTCCGTCCGAACGCTCGGGCGTTGCGGAAAGGCCATATACATATTTGGCAGGAGCGGACTTGAGGACAAGCTCAAGCTGTGGCGCGGCCGCATGGTGGCATTCGTCACAGATGATGAGACCGTAATCGCGAACGAACTCCTTGGCTAATGACTCGCCGGTTTGGGGATCCTTGCCGGATAGCGACTGGAATGAAGCAATGTCGATGAGACGGCTTATGGCGGTCTTGCCTCCTCCGATTTGCCCAATGAGCGGAGGCTGTCTTTTGCTGATTCGTCCCTTGGGGGTTCGGACGGGCTCTCTGTTGTCCGTGATGTCGAGAAATCGTTCGAGTTGGGATTTCCATTGGGCAATGAGCGCAGTTTTAGGAACGATGACGAGCGTTGGAAGTCCAATGGCAGCAATAAGACAAGCTCCGATGACGGTTTTGCCGAACCCCGTCGGTGCGGACATGATTCCGTCTTCGTAGCCGAGCATCTGTTCAGCGACAATTAGCTGTTCAGGGCGAAGAGTCCCTTTAAATGCCATCACAATTGGATTGCTCGACTTGCGTTTGTCTGAATAGTGGGCAGAAACGCCGGCTTCTTGAAGCAGCCGCTCAAGTTGAACCTTGCAGCCTCTGGGAATCGCGACGTAGCCATCTCTAAGTTCGCTGAGGTCTATGAACCGCGGTTTGCCGTATACCGATTGATGCATAGATTGTGCGCGGAAGAATTCCGGGTTGGCAAATGTTGCAAGCCTGCGGACTTCCATTTGAGCTGCGGGACTCAGAGATTTTTCGGGGATATAGAGCATATCGGCCTGCGTGACGGACAGCGATGACGGGAAGTCCCGCGGTGTGAGCGGAAGCCGCTTTCGCAGCCTCTGGGAATGTGGCACACCGGTGTTTGCCGCTGCAGCAGCCGCTATTCCATGTGACCTATTTTCGATGCTCTCGATCAGATTTTGCACCGTCACGCGCGGGATTAACTGGATTTGCGAAAGGTAAAGCCATTGATCGGGAGAGGGCTCAAATTGCTCGTCAACAAATACGCTGTTCCCTTTTCGCTGCGCTTTTCCTTGAAAAGGCAGCGCTATGAGATTTCCAAAGCCGCCCTCAGGAATGGTGGACTGCGCGGGCAGCATTCGGTCAAATGCTTTGAAGGTGATCGTCTTGTTCAGTATCGCCGCTTCGGTGATAAGGCTGCTTCCAAAATCTCGTGCGGTCTTTGCACTGACGAGCTCTAGGAAGAAAAACCAGACATGTGCGCCGTCGCCCGATCTCGATCGCTCGACTGCGACATCGATTCCGTGGCTTTTTGCGACGTGTCGAATGGCATTCGTCGCTTCTTTCCAATCGGCTCCGTCAAAATCGATGACCAGGACTTTCGTGTTACTGTCTTTATCGAGCACATATTGGCCTATAACGTCTCGAAGCCTATCGTCATTGCCTCTGAAATGGGCGATGATCGCGGCATCGCTCAACTCGGGGAAGACGCGGCTGCTGCATTCCGTACATTTGACTCTCTGGTGGCTTGCTTTGGGGCAAATGCCTGACTTCCACTCATTTGCGCAGGCGGGCGTATAGCCAATTCCTCCGTCTTTTCTGCGGTACCCATGAGCGTAAACATCTTTGCGCCCGGTAAAGAGACTGCGAAAGAGCTCGAGTTTATCGCGTGCTGGGCTCGCGCTGGTGACGATGCCCTCGATTTGCGCTCGTTCATCGAACAAAGCGCCAGCTTCTTTCCACTCTTCTAGCGTTGCGTAGCGTACGTCTGAACCGTTGTTACAAATGACGATTTGTCGGTGTTGGTCCGATATATGTGTGATCGTCTGATCGTATTTAAATTGTGCGGTCCCAAAGAGGGCGTATTGATGCATGGCGTTGCCCATTTGAATGCCGTCCTTGTATTGGAGTTGTTGAGACGAGGGTACGGCATAACGGCTTTTTGGGATATGTTATTTCGATTCAAGTTTGCTAATGGCAAGGGATTATTCTGCGAGCGGCTTTCGGTCGATGCCAAGGCGCGCGACGGCCCTTGATAATCAGGGTTTGCGGTCATATAGGTAGCCGGAGGCGTAAAGAGCGGACCTCATTCAGACCCGGTGGGCAAAAAATGGCAAATATGAGTACTGTTGCTCGGTTAGTCTCATATCATTTGAGAAGTATCTAAGACCAATTGACTGAGTTTTAGTATATTCACCCCCCTAAACAGGTAGCGCGCAGAGATGTGGTGTAAGAGGCGGGGCATGCCCCGCC
>CEAZ01013336.1_pt1 | contig 36495 bp, 25 predicted proteins | sample 557361 | NCBI WGS metagenome assembly CEAZ01 (sample SAMEA3182074, study PRJEB8094) | gut metagenome | biome: human; feature: gut; material: Stool; isolation source: human stools | place: Canada | collected 2012-02-22 | reverse complement strand
TGTGGGAGGTGTTCGGATAAAGTTGATAATCAAGGTCGTCCTGAAAAACGTGCCGCTGACAGAGAGTCTTGTCGCTTTAGTTTGGTGGTGTGCTACACTGCTACGGGCAAATAGCCCATGCATAGTTTTATTGCATATTACGGGCGAACGATGCCCGATGTCAGTATCAACTTCGATGCCTTATGGCGGGTTTGGCGGTGATCGATGAATATCGAGAACATGTTTGACAAGCCTGATGTCAAGCAGCTGGTCCACGCATTTAGTCTTTTGGATGACGAGAACGATATCCAGGCGTTTTTAACCGATATCTGCACGCCGCGCGAGATTTGCGATCTTTCTCAGCGCCTGCAGGTCGCGCGCTATCTGGATGAGGGCGAGCCCTATGTTGAGGTTCAGGCCCGCACCGGCGCTTCGTCCACCACGGTGAGCCGCGTTTCAAAGGCGCTGAACGGCGAGTACGGTGGCTACCGCAAGATCCTCATCAAACTGGAGGATGGCGAGTAGGCCAGCGGCAAAAACGAATTTCGCAGAACCGTCCCTTCGGGGGCGGTTTTTTGATCCCTTGGGGACGGAGGAAAACGGATCGTCGGGTTAGACTGACCCCCTCGGTGATCCGTTTTCCTCCGTCCCCAAGGGATCAAATCTGTTGGCGCGGGGCAAATCTGTCCGCATGGGCGGGTAGGATGGATGCATTGATTATTGCGAACGGTTTGAGTGGAGGACCATGCCTGTTCGAATCTATACCACCAATACCGGTACGGACTTGAGCGATGCCGAGGCGGCGTTGCTCGCCGACCTGGTTGCCCGCCACGGGCGTGTCGTTTTGCTGGTGCCCTCGTTTGCCGAGCTCGACCTGTGCCGTCACGATGCTGCGGTTGCTGGCGCCTCGCTGGGTGTTGACTACAAAACCCCCGCGTCGTGGCTTCGTTCGCTGTGGGAGCTTATGGGCGATGGCCGCAGCTTCGTCGACAACATGCAGCGCCAGATGCTGTTCTCGGACATGATCGCTCGTCGTGACGATGCCGACCTGCAGCCGCTTTCGCGCAGTCAGGGCACGGTGCGCATGCTCGCGCGCATGGCCCGCGATGTGCTGCCGGGCGTAGCGGGAACGGGTGCCGAGCGCTGCTGCGGCGACGTTTGCCAGCCCGATCCCAAAAGCGACGCCGAGGCTCGCGTGTTTGAGCTGTTGAGTGCCTATGCGAGCGGCTTGGACCGTCGAGACATGGTCGAGCCCTGCGAGGCGGCTGACCTTATGACCGAGGTGCTGGCCGGCAACCTTCCGGCGTGCGCCCGCGCGGTATGTGTGCGCGGCACCACATCGTTTACGCACGGCCTGCTCGAGCTGTTGTCAGCCGTGGCGAACAATGGGGGAGAGGTCGTTGTGCTGCTTGCCCGCGAGCAGGCGGCAATGCGCGAGGAACTTGCTGCCGCCTTCGATGCCCGCGGTGTGCTGTTTGAGGTCGCGCCGCTGGAGGAGGGTGCCGCTGCGCCCCAGACTGCCTCCAAGTCCGCCACTCAGCCTACTTTTGTAGAGGTTGCCGGCCCTCACGCCCGCGCCCATGCCTATGTGGATGCAATCGATGAGCTGGTAAAAACGTGTGAGGACGCCGCGGTCGACGGCGGTGTCACGGCGTCCGCGGATCCCGTGCGTGTGCTCGTGGTGTCTGCCCGGGCGCCCCAGCTGTTTGGTGAACTCGCTGCCCGTTTGGCGGCACGTCATATTGCGGCCGAGACAACCGAGTTCACGGCGTTTTCCCAATCCATCGCGGGCGGGCAGTTCACGGCGCTCGCCAATCTGATCGAGCGCATGAAGGCCGCCGACGAGGGCACCGCCTCCAAGACCGAGTGGTGGCCCGCGCCGGAGCTTACCGACTGGATTTACAGTCCGCTTTCAGGTGCCGATGCCGCCAGCGCGCGCACCTTCGACAAGAACATGCGCCTGTCGCGCGGCAAGACCACCACGGCCGTCAAGAGCCTGCTGCAGAGCGTGCAGGGCCAGGTCAGGGGCACGCGCAAGGCGGCGAGCGATGAGAACTGGTTTAAGAACGTGCCGTGCGTGGTCTCGGACGTGTTCCAAGCGCTGTGGCGCGACAAACCCGTGACGGCGCTCAAGGCCATGCTCGCCGTCGCCGAGGCGTTGCCCGATCGCGCCCTTGGGGGCCTTGACGGTCAGGCTCGTCGCCAGGCGGAGACCGCCCTGCTGCGACATGCCATCGACATCCTTATGAACGATGCTCGTGCGCTCGACGTGTCGCAGGCCGCGACCGTGCCCGTGCTCGACGACGTTCGTACCAAGGTGGACCAGCGCAGCACCGCATACGATTACGAGACCTACGAGCTCGACCGCGCGCCGCGCGCCCAGGTGCGCTTTGCGTCGCTTGCCGATGCGGCGGCCCTGCGCCCCGACAGCTACAATGCCGTGCTGTTTGCCGATGTCGACCTGGACAGTTATCCGCTCTCACATGAAGAGGGCCCGCTGGCCACGCTGACGGCAGAGTTAGATCGCAGCGGCGTGACGCTTGAGCCTGCCGCCTTGTTGCGTGTGCGCTTCGGCCGCGCGATGCAGGCCGCGCGCGGCCCGGTTACACTTGCCCGCGTGACGCACGATCGCCAGGCGCGCGAGTGCTATCCGGCGGCCGCGTGGACCGAGCTTCGAGCGCACGCCGAGGCCACTGGCGCCGCCAGGGTTTCGTGCGTGGGCGAGGGCGGTATCGTCGCCGCTTTTGATCCAGCGGCCGGCGAGGGCATCGAGTGCAAGCGCGTCGCGTGCGAGGCTCCTCAGCATTTGAGTGAGGCAGCTGTGCCGTACCTGGTCCTGCGTCGCCGCGATGGCGCGGGCGAGGATGCACCGCTCGTGCCGCGCCTGACGTCCGCCTCGCAGATTGAGGCGTACTCGACGTGCCCGCTGTGCTGGTTCGTGTCGTATCGCGTCAAACCTCAGTCCATCGATGCGGGCTTTGGAAATATGGAGAAGGGCAACTTTGTCCACGATGTGCTGGAGCACCTGCATGCCCGCCTGCCCCAGGAGGGTATGGAGCGCGTGACGCCCGAGAATCTGCCGCGCGCTCAGGAGCTGCTGCGCGAGGTCTTTGACGAGACGTTGGCCGAGCACGCTGGCAAGCGAGGCACGGAGGGCCCGCTGGTGCCGCTCTCTGCGGTGGAGGAGCGCCAGGTGGCCGAGATCTTGCCGCAGCTGGAGGGCGTGCTTGCCTACGAGTCCGAGGCACTTGCCCCCTTTGCTCCGCGCTACCTGGAGTTTGCCTTTAACGATCTTAAAGTTGAGTATGCCGGTTGGCCGCTTGGCGGGCGCATCGACCGCGTGGACGTGGACACCGAGAATCGTGCCGTGGTGATCGACTACAAGCATCGCACGGGCGTTGAGGAGTTTAAGCTCGCCGACCCTACGGTGCGCGACGAGGAATCGGGCACGGCGCCCATCGACGATCCGCGCTGGTTGCCGCCACATACCCAAACGCTCATCTACGCCCAGGCCATGCGCCGGGCGCTGGATTTGGACACCCGCGCGGCGCTCTATTTTTCGACCAAGGGCGGCAAGCCGGCGTTGCGCGGCGCCGCGAGCGCCGAGCTGCTCGAGGAAGAGCGCGGTGACGGTCGCATCCCGGGTCTTAAGAAAGGTTTCCCCGGCGAGGGTGGCAGCATGGACTTCGACGCCCTGCTCGACCGCGTGGAGGCCGGCATCGCCGAGCGCCTGCGCGAGCTCGAGGCAGGCGACGTCGCCGCCGTCGACCCGACGTCGGCTCAGGCCGCGCATGCGCGCTGCTCGTATAACCACGAAGGAACGTTTGTAAGGAGGGACGTGTAGACCATGGATCTTTCGACTTTGATGCCGCAACAGCTGCAGATCGTCAAAACGCTCGACCGTCCGCTGTTTGTCTCGGCGGGCGCCGGTTCGGGCAAGACCTTTACCCTCACGCGCCGCATCGTCTACGCGCTCTCACCCGAATCCGGTCCGTTCGTTGAGCATCTGGACCAGGTGCTCGCCATTACCTTTACCAAAGATGCCGCGGCCGAGATCCGTGACCGCGTGCGCCGCGCGCTCATCGACGAGGGCATGGACGAGGAGGCCCTGACCGTTGACGATGCGTGGATCTCGACCATTCACGGCATGTGCTCGCGCATCCTGCGCGCACACGCGTTGGAGCTGGGCATCGATCCCGAGTTCACGGTGCTCACCGATACCGACGAGCTTATGGATCAGGCTGTTGAGCATGTGCTAACCCGCGTGACGGCGCCCGATGCCACCCCCGAGCTCGCGGCATCGCTCAAGGCCCTCTACGCCTGGTATCCCATGGCGGGCGAGGGCGGTCCCTTTGGCGCCGGCACGACCATCAAGGGTCTGGTGCGCGACCTGCTGGAGCTGTCGAGTCAGTTGCCGGGCGGTATGGACGATGTGCGCGTGGCGCGCGGCCAGGCCGATACCTCGGCACTCGCCGATGCCTTTCGCGCGGCGCTGGGCGCAAGCAAGGCCGCGACCGAGAAGGCGCAGGTGGCACTCGATGCCATCGACGCGTTCGAGGCGAGCGGCAAGACCATGGCCGATGCCGCGCGACTCATGATGTCGTGCGCCATGCCGCGCGCGAGCAAGGCATTCCCCAAGGAGCAGGTCGAACTGCTCAAGGCCGAGGCCGCCGATGCGTTTATCAATATCGTGCTTGCCTGCGGTGGTCCCGCGCTCGATGCACTGGTGGGCTTGGCCCGTTCCGTGGAGGCTGAGTACCGCGCGCTCAAGGCCGGCCAGTCTGCCCTCGACAACAACGACCTGCTCCGCATGGCATACGAGGCGCTACGCGACTACCCGGCCATTCGAGCGGCATATGAGGGACGCTTTAAGATGGTCATGATCGACGAGTTCCAGGATACCGATCAGATGCAGGTCGACCTGATCCGTTACCTGACCGGCGCGGGGGAGCGTTCGCTGTGTACCGTGGGCGATGCGCAGCAGTCGATCTATCGTTTCCGCGGCGCCGAGGTCGAGGTCTTCCGCCGCCAGGAGCGCAAAGTGGGATCGACGGCGGCGTCCGAGACGGTCTCCACGCCGGATGTCCCTGCCGGCGAGCTCGTCAAACTCGTGCGCAACTTCCGCAGCCATGACGAGGTACTGAGTTACGTGGCACGCGTCTTCGACGGCGATGACGGCGGCCTGATGCAGGGCTTTTTGGATCTTGAGGCGAGCGACAGCCGCAAGGACACGCTGGTGGCAGACGTCTCGCGTCGCCAGGCCCTCTTTGTTGCCGGCGGCAGTACGCAGGAGCGCACACAGGCCAAGGCCCGCGCGATCGCGGAGCGGTTCCGAGCGCTTGCCGATGCCGGCCAGCCCCAGGGCGGCATGGTGCTGCTGCTGGGCCGCATGACCAACGCCGATATCTATGCGCAGGCCTTCCGCGACCAAGGGCTCGACTGCGTGATCGCAGGCGGCTCGGTCTTTGCGCAGGCTGCCGAGGTGCAGACGGTACGTGCCCTGGTGTGCGCGCTTGCCAATCCGGCCGATACGGCGCAGGGTCTTATGCCGTTGCTGGCATCGCCGATGTTTGCACTCGGCGCCCAGGAGTTTTTGGCGCTGGCGACCAGGCTCGACGATCAGACGGGGGAGACCTCGCGCCGCAACATCGATATGGGCATCATGAGCGATTCCGATGTGCCGGGTTTGCAGAACCTGCCGCTCGTGACGCGCGCCCGCGAGGTGCTGCGCTATGCGCTTCGTCGCGTGGGCCGCGATTCGTTCGCCTCCGTCGCGCGCGACGTGGTCAACGCCTCTGGCTGGTTTGTGCGTCTGGCGCAGCGTGGTCCCGAGGGCAAGGCCATCGCCGCCAACGTGCTCAAGGCGCTCGACGCCGTGGGCGAGGCGGAGGCCGAGTTCGGTAACTCGCCGCGTTCCGTCGCGCTTGCCTTCGATCGCTTCCTGGCGGGCAAAGAGGCGCCGGGCGCGCTCAACGAGGAGGGTGACGGCGCGGTACGCATCATGACGGTGCATGCATCCAAGGGTCTGGAGTATCCGGTCGTCGCGGTGTCCGAGTGTTTTGGCGTGCGCAAATCGTCCGGTGCGGCACGGATGGGCCGCGTCGACGGTGGGGCGCAAGTCGTGGCGCTGCCGGCTCGTTTTGATGGCGTTAAGCTTGCCGATGGGACCTTCGTGAAGGGCGATGACGTCAAAAAGCAGTTTGAACACGCGTTTAAGGGCAAGGGCACGTCACTGTGGTTGCCGCCAGAGCTCATGGAGGATGTCTGCGCGACGGGTTCTCCCGCCGAGGCATTTGCTCGCCTGCGCAACGACGACCTGCAGCTTTCGCTCGAGGAGCGGGCTCGTTTGCTCTATGTCGCCATGACGCGAGCGCGTGAGCTGGTGATCTTGGCGATGGATGCCGGCGTGAGCCGTGGCAAGCTGTGCGCGCCGACCTTCGACGTCGAGACCGATCTGACCTACGACGTGCTGCGCCGTATTCTGCCGACGGACGGCCTGGACATGCCACAGCTCGATGCCGACCGCCTGGTGTTCGACAACTCCCAGCCGGGCGACTACGAGCTTATCTCGCTGGCGGACTTTACGTTTGGCGAGCAGGCGTTTGAGGCCAACGCTTCACTGGATGCCGAGGGCAGGCTTGTCCGCGGCGATGCGGAGCCGGAGGGTGCCGGTGCAGATGCCCGCGCCGCCGTTCCCGGTCCTGCCGACCCCGAGCCCGATGCGTTTGAGCTCGTGTATCCCCAGGCGGTGGGCGTGCGCATGGGTGCCTGCCCGTATCCGGTGCGCGATTCGTACAGCTATTCGTCAATTGCCGCGGCGCTGCATGCCGAGGCCGAGGACCGTGCCGCCGAGGCACACGTGCCCATGGACGAGGCTGGCGATGATGCCGAGTCGGATGGTTCCGAGATGACGGATGCGGACGTGGCCGCCGTCGAGCCCGCCGGCAACCCCATGGCGCTGGGCTCGGCGTTCCACGCCGCCTGCCAGTGGCTCATCGAGATGGGTGCCGATGAGCTGCCCACCGTGCGCGCCGAAGCGCTGGCGCGTCTGTGGCGCCTGACGCCGGAGCAGCGCGAGCGCTTCGACGTTGCCCTGGACCGCTGGCTCAAGTCGGCTGTTCGTGCCGACCTGTTCGCGTGGCCGTGCGTTCGCGCTGAGGTGCCGTTCTTTTCGCTGGGCTGCGAGGACGAGGACATTGCCCGCTACGGTGCATATGCCGAAGGCGCCATCGATGCGCTAGCGACCGACCCGGCGGATTCGTCGCGCGCGCTGGTCATCGACTACAAGACGGGCGGCACGCTGGACGAGACGCCGGAACAGCTGCAGGAGAAGCACGCCCTGCAGGCGCGCGTCTACGCTGATGTTCTGCACAAGGCGGGCTTTGAGGCCGTGACGGTCAAGTTCGTCCGCGTGGAACAGGTCGACTCGATCACCTCTGACGAATCCGCCGAGCCCCAGGTGGTCACCTACAACCTCTAGCCACCTCAGGCTTTACGGTGCTATTTGGTTAGTTTTGCGGCCGTAAAGCCCTCAATCGTCCAAATGGCACCGCAACGCATGGGAGAGCTTGAGGCAGTACAATGGCTCGAACGGTTCAAACGAATAAGGAGCCATCATGCAGCTCACCAAAACGCTTAAGGTGACGCCGGAGGAGCTTTTTGACGCTCTGGCGGGGTCCATCATGCAGGATATCGAGAACGCCACGGGCAAGCGTCCCAGCCGCAACAAGCTCAACGGCTATAAGTACGAGAAGCGCGCCCAGTCCGCAAAAGGCAAGGCCAAGGGCACGGCGATCAAGGTTAAGATCAAGCACTTTGACTACCCGTGTCTCTATGAGGTCCGTTTTCAGTATGCGGCGGGCATCAATACCATGCGCTATGAGGCTGCACCTGCTGGCGATGGTGCCTGCGAGCTCACCTATACCGAGGATTTTCAGGGTGTGGGTGGCAACACGTCTGGCACGCGCGGCAAGCTCGGCCTCTTCTTCTATGAGCGCAAGCTCAAGAGCCACGCCAACCAGACGATTGATCAAATCGTCAAATACATCGAGGGTGAGCGCCGCGTAAAGGCTAATCCCGCCTTCGCCGATGATACTGCCGAAAACGCTTCGGATGTATTCCATTGATACCCTGTACAAAAGCTTTACCGCTCTTCACATCAACTGTGAACTCTTCAGGCTTCGAGTCGGTAGCGAACGGCCCGACAAAATCAGTTGATGGAAGTGCCAAATGAATAAGAATGCCGCTACGCAACTGCACATCTATTCCGCCTTTTTCGTTCTCGCGGGATTTGTTTTAAATCGGGGAGTGTTTCTACTTTTCCTTGCGGATAAAGGAATGTCTGTCACGGAAATCGCGCTTTATCAAGCCCTGTACAACATTGCAACGGTCGTCCTCGAGCTGCCAACAGGGCTGGTAGGCGATTTCTTTGGAAAGAAGTTCTCGATTCAAGTGGGCGTGCTGCTTCTTTTCTTCCATACGGCTGGCATGCTGTTGCTCTCAGGCCCCTTTCTCGTCGCGCTTTCCCTTGTTGAGGCACTCGCCTACTCCCTTCAATCGGGATCCGAACAAGCACTTTTATATGAAATTGCCCGAAATGCCGGTCAAGGAGAGCGTTTCCTCACCATCAACGCTCGGCTGCTTGCCGCGCAATCAATCGCGACGGGAGTGGCAATCGTACTTGGATCATTCATTGCCCAAGTATCTTGGAGTGCCCTCTACGTATGCGTTTCCGTTTTCTATCTCCTGCAGCTTTTCCTTCTGTATCTCATTGAGAGGATGGAAACGACCCATTCCAAAAACTCTGGGGAGGAAAGGTTTGACGTAGCCAAGATCTTCAGACGCGAAACCTGGTGCATTGGAGAATCCGCTTTTGCGGTGTTGCTTCTTCTAATCGGCACAAGCATGCTCGATGGATTCTATGGGAGTTATTACAACTTGAATCAGTTGGTATTCGACGCATTTGATGCTCCCGTCTCCATAATAGGAATCTTTTTCGGTGCATCCTATGCAGTAAATGCGACGGCCTACATTGCAGCAGATTTCTTCTCATCGCGTTTCGGGAAAAGAAATACCATGCTCGGCTCGATGCTAATCGAGGCCGGTCTTTTCATGATTCTTCCGTGGTTCGCTTCAAATCCGCTGTGTTTGTTTGGCCTTAGCATGGTGCTTTGTTTTCTCCCAGAAGTGGTGTACATCACTTCGGAAAACTTAATCCAAGACGCGATAGCGGACGATCTCCGCGCGACGATCCTTTCCGTCGCGTCTCTGGTAAGGGCTCTCTTTTCCGCAATGTTTTTCTCCATATTTGGATATGTGTTGGGGTTATATCCCATTCAGATAGCGCTCGGTGTTATTGGCGCAATCGCGATAGCAATTACCGCCGTTGTTTCTTTAAAAATGGTAGGAATACAGGTCTCCAAGAATTGATATATCGATTGACGAGCTGCCCGAGGCGTCGAGCCTTCTTGATGGACATGACTATTCGTCACACATCATTCCGTGCATCGCCGGGGTTCCAGTAATACTCGATATATCAGGATGCCCTCATTCCCCTTTCTGAAGGTCCCAAAAAGACTGCACGTGTGGGTTTGGCTAGGTTCGGGTGCCGTCCGCGCCGTGCGGTAAAATCGTTCAGTCAGAACACGAACCCGCATCGGAGCTCATCACATGGCATTCGTCCATCTGCACAACCACACCGTCTTCTCCATGCTCGACGGCGCAACCCGTATCCAGGATATGGTCAACCGCGCCGTAGAGCTGGGCATGCCCGCCGTGGCCATTACCGACCACGGCTACATGTATGGCGTGCCCGACCTGGCGCTGGCCTGCGACGCCGTCAACCACAACACGCCCGAGTACAAAACCTGGAGCCACGACAAGGCCTTCTTGGAAAAGGACCGCCGCGACGAGTTGGTGGAGCCCGATCCCGAGGCAAACCCGCGCGAGCATGCCCAGTATGTGAAGGACATGGCCATGTGGGACGAGAAGGGCAACATCGACGAGCTCAAGCCGCCCCTGGTCATCAAGCCCATCTTTGGCTGCGAGGTCTACTTTACGCCGGACGAGACGCTCGCCCGCGACCACAAGCCCGAGCTCTACCACATGATCCTTCTGGCCAAGGACCAGGAGGGCTACGTCAACCTGATGCAGACGGTTTCCGAGGCCGCCGTGCAGGGCTTTTACTACAAGCCGCGCGTGACGCTCGACAACCTGCGCCGCCACGCCAAGGGTATGATCTGCACGAGCGCCTGCATCGCCGGCATCATCCCCAAATACATCGACCGCGGTGACATGGAGGGCGCCATCAAGTGGGCCGAGACCTTCCGTGACACCTTCGATCCCGGCGACTTCTATATCGAGATTCAGGAACACGGCATCACCACCGATAACGGTCTGACCGACGAGCAGATGGACCGCACGCTCATCGACATCGCCAAACAGGTGGGCGTCAAGGTCATCGCCACCAACGACTTCCACTATCTGCGCCGCGAGGACGCGCCCGTGCAGGACGTCATCATGTGCATCGGCATGAACGCCAAGGTCGACGACCCCAACCGCATGCGTATGACCGGCTCGGAGTTCTACATGAAGACCGAGGAGGAGATGCGGGCGATGTTCCCGTATTGCCCCGAGGCCTGCGACAACACAATCGAGATCGCCGACAAGTGCTACGTGGAGCTCGACTGGGACTCCATCATTCTGCCGCGCTTCCCGTTGCTCGATCCCGGCGAGACGCACGAGAGCCAGTTCCGCCGCGAGTGCGAGAAGGGCCTGCGCCAGCACTACGGTGACGACTGGGCCACGCGCGAGATCGGCGGCGTCAACATCAAAGAGCGCTTTGAGTACGAATACAAGGTCATCTGCGACAAGGGCTTTGCCGCCTACTTTTTGATCGTCGCCGAGTACGTGCAATGGGCCAAGGACAACGGCATCGGCGTCGGCCCCGGCCGTGGCTCGGCCGCCGGCGCTATCGTCGCCTACGCCATGAACATCACCGCGTTCGACCCGCTCGAGAACGGCCTGATGTTCGAGAGGTTCCTGTCTCCGCAGCGTACCGAGATGCCCGATATCGATATGGACTTCGACGATGAGCGGCGCCTCGAGGTCGTGGAGCACGTTCGCCAGCTCTACGGCCCCGAGAAGGTCACCCACGTCATCACCTACTCGACCATTAAGGCCAAGCAGGCCATCAACGACGCCGCGCGTGTCCTGGACTACCCGGTCTACATGGGCCAGCGCCTGTCCAAGATGGTCTCGAGCGACCCCAAGGTCAAGCTCAAGCAGGTGCTCGACAAGCAACCCGGCAAAGAGGATTTGTTTAACCCCGATTTTGCCGAGGCTTATAAAAAGGACGACGACGCCCGCCGCATCATCGACACGGCGCTCTCGATTGAGGGCCTCACCCGTGGCGAGGGCGTGCATGCGTGCGCCGTTCTGATCTGCCGTGACCCCGTCAACGAGCACGTGCCCACCAAGCTCGACACCAAGGGCGGCGTCGAGATTACCCAGTACGAGGGCCATACCGTTGCCGACATGGGCCTGCTCAAGATGGACTTCCTGGGCCTGCGCACGCTGACGGTTATCTCCAAGGCCAAGGCAAACATCAAGAAGAACTTTGGCATCGACATCAAAGAGGAAGAGATCCCCTTTGACGATCCCGAGATCTTTAAGCTCATGGGCTCCGGCCACACCGCCGGCGTCTTCCAGGTCGAGTCCGCCGGCATGACGGCCACGATCAAGAACATGAAGCCCACCGAGTACAAGCACGTCGTGGCATTGATCGCCCTGTACCGCCCGGGCCCGCTCGGCGCCGGCATGGTCTCGTCCTACATCAACCGTATGAACGGCAAGGAGCCGGCGGTTTCCTACGACGACCGCCTGGACGACATCCTGGGCGAAACCTACGGCACTATGGTCTACCAGGAGCAGGTTATGCTCATCTCCGTCGAGATGTGCGGCTTCTCCAAGGGCGAATCGGACTCGCGTATCCGTAAGCCCGTGGCTAAGAAAAAGATCAAGCTGCTCACGTCGACGGTGCTCCACTGGGAGGATGGCTCGGACGAGACCACCTACGACCACTGGATGAACGGCGCTATCAAGAACAACTACACGCGCGAGGTCGCCCAGAAGATCTGGGACGATGTTCTCGAGTTCGCGTCCTACGCCTTTAACAAGTCGCACTCCGCCGGCTACGCCATCTTGGTTATGCAGACGGCATGGCTCAAGGCGCACTATCCACACGAGTACATGGCGGCCGTCCTGACGTCCTACACGGGCAAGACCGACAAGATCGTTCATTACGTCTCGGCGTGCCGTCACGACGGCATCCCCGTGCTGTCGCCAGATGTCAACGAGTCCGGTACCGAGTTCACGGCTACCAAGGAAGGCGTGCGCTTTGGTCTGGCCGGCATCCGCGGCGTGGGCACTGGCGTGGCGCAGACGATTATCGCCGAGCGCGAGGCGGGCGGCCCGTTTAAGACGCTGCACGACTTTGTCGAGCGCGTGGACTCGAGCCAGGCCAACCGCCGCGTGATCGAATCGCTGATCAAGGCAGGCGCCTTCGACTCCACGGGCTATCCGCGTCGCCAGATGATGCACTTTGTGGACAAGAACAACCCCGAGAACATCATCGACGCCGCAGTAAAGCGCCAGAAGGACCGTGCGAGTGGCCAGACCTCGTTCTTCGATATGTTTGGCGACGTTGAGGGCTCGGGCTTCGAGGTCAGCGTGCCCGATCCGGACGGCCAGGAATGGGACCGCCACCTCAAGCTGAGCCAGGAGAAAGAGGTCCTGGGCATCTATGTCTCGGACCACCCGCTGCGCCCGTTTGAGTATGCACTAGCCAAGGCGCGCGACTTCTCGTTCTCGCAGATCGACACCGGCTACGAAGTGCAAAACCCCACGGGCGGTACCATCAACCAGGAGATTCCCGAGGGTAAGGCGCTGTGGTGGGCCGGCATGGTCTCGAGCGTGTCCAAGCGCGTGACCAAAAACGGCGACCCCATGGGCATCGTGCAGCTGGAGGACATGGAAGGCGAGGCCACCGTCGTCGTGTTCCCTAAGACTTACAAGGAGGCCGAGGGGTATCTGTACGGCGAGGTCGATCCCGAGACCGGCGTGCAGCTGTCCGACGCGTTTGTGCGCATTAAGGGCAAACTCGAGCGCTCGGACCGCGGCGACCAGATCATCGCGCAGGAGATCGTGCCGCTCGAGCTCAACGAGGAGAACAACAAGCCCAAGGTGTTTGAGGTCATGGTGCCCAACAGCCGCTTTAGCCAGGGAAACATGGCTCGTCTTGCCACGGTGCTCACCACCAACCCGGGCGGCGACCGCGTGGAGATCTTTATCGAGCAGGTGGACGGGCGCGTGCTGCGCGCCGAGGTACCTGCCAAGGTCAACGCGCGCTCGATTCCGCTGCTGGCCGAGGCCAAGGCCATCGTGGGTAACCAGGGCAGAGTAACGGTGATCTAGGGACGGCGTTGCTGAGGGCTAGCTAATTTGGGACGGGGCTATTTTAGCTACCCTTTGGCTGACGGCGAATGAGTCGGGGTTGGAATACATCTCAACCGACATTTGGGGGTAGCTAAAATAGCCCCGTCCCAAATTAGCTACCATGTGTGGATTGGAGGAAGTAATGGCGCAGGGGACGTTTGCACAGGCGCTTCGTAAGGAGGCGGCGCTGAGCGGCACCTTTATGAAGGGCCGCTCGCTCATGCTCAACGGTGCCGTGCTGTCGATCGAGGACAGCGGCTCGCGCTTCTCCAAAAACGTGACGGTCGAGGGTTCGGTGCGCGGTTCGCGCGGCGACCTGTACAAGACGCATGTGGCGCTCGACATGGACGAGCACGAGGTGATCGACTACGACTGCGATTGCCCCGCTGCCTATCGTTACCCCGGCATGTGCAAGCACGCCATCGCCACAGCGCTGGCGTACCTGGACGCCAGCGGCATTGAGCCTGTTGAGGGGCTGCGCACGCCGGTTCGCACGTTTACGGCGGCGCCCAAGCAAGCCGTGCGTCCCGCGTCCGCCGCACCGGCGGTCAACCCTAACTTTCCCTTCCCGGCGCCAGTTCCCACGAGCCCGAGCCTCATGAAGGCGCTCTCCGATCTTTCGGACGCGCGCATGGATGAGTTGGCGGGCATGCGCCGCAAGCTCGCCGGCACTGTCGACCCCGATGCCCCCAAGGCGGTGTTGGAGCCCTCGCTGGTGCCGTACTACAATCCGCTGTTTGCCGACCGCTTTAGCTGGGCGCTCGAGCTTCGCATCCGCTGCGGCTCGGTGTCCTACGTGGTCAAGGACATCGACGGCATGGCCGCCGCCTACGTGCGCGGCGGCACGTTCTCGTACGGCAAAAAGCTCACATTCCTCCATGCGCCCGAGGCCTTCGACGAGGTTTCGGTGCGCCTGCTCGACCTTGTTGTGGCAACGGTTGTGTATCTGAGCGACATCACAAGTTCGCGTTCGGCGTCGTACGATTTTGCACGCAGCGGCTTTGTCGCCGAGCGCCAGCTGCCGCTGTCCGAGCATGACATCGTATACATGCTGGACCTGCTGCGTGGCCGGACCATTTCCTTTGAGCCCGCCTGGTCGCGGGGAACGACGACGCATCGTTCCTACGAGGTTGCGGTTGAGTTATCGCCGGTGGGGGAGGACGAGGCCTCGGCGAAACAACCGCCGCTCCTTGCCGCCAAGATCGCGCCGGCGGCCGGTGGCAGCTACGACCTGCGCCTGCCGGCCGATACGTACTGCTTTGTCGCAGGCGACGCAGCCTATCTGGTCGACACGCACCGCGCGCGCCGCGCCGATGCAGCGTTTGCCCAGCATGCCGCACCGTTTCTGTCGCGTCTGCTGCCTTGTCGCACGCCGGTCCATATCGCCGCCGAACAGGTGGGCGAATTCTGCCGCATGGCACTGCCCGTGCTGCGCGAATACACTGACCTCACCGCTCCCGCCGTGCTCGACACCGTGGCGCCCGAGCCGAGCTTTGCCATGGCAATCGGTGTCGACGACGGGCTCGTGACCTGCAAGATTACGGTTTCCTACGGTGATTGGTCGGCAGATCTCTTTAGCCTGGGTGCTCCGGGAAGCCCCTTCGAAGAGCAGCGCCCGGGCGTGCCGCCGCGCGACGAGATAGCAGAGTTTCGCGTTATGGATACGGCGGCCCTGTATTTCGACTTTTACGAGGGCGGCCTGGCGTTTGAGGAGCGCGACGACGAGAGCCTGTTCCACTTGCTGACCGAGGGCCTGTCTGCCCTGTCCGAGCTGGGCGAGGTCATGCTCAGCGACCGCCTACGCCAGATCTCGGTGCGCCCTGCGCCCAAGCTTTCGGTGCGCGCGACCGTCAAGAGCAACCTGCTCGATGTCGAACTGGGCACGAGCGGTCTTTCGGCGGCAGATCTTGCCATCTATCTGGACTCGTACAAGCGCCACCAGACGTTTGCGCGTCTCACGTCGGGCGACATCGTTCGCCTGGACGAGGGAGCCCGTGCCGCGTTTGGTCTTGCCGAGGACCTGGGCGTCGATGCCGTCGATCTGCTCGACGGCGTGTCGCTTCCCGCGTCGAGTACCCTGTTCGTCGACAGCATGCTCGCGCGCACGCCGGCGCTTGAGGCCGATCGCGACGCCGCGTTCCGCCGCACCGTCGAGCGCCTGGACACGCTCGGCAAGATGGACTTTACGGTGCCGGTCTCGCTCAAGGCCACACTGCGCGGCTATCAGGTCGACGGCTACCAGTGGCTCGGCTCGCTCGAGCACCTGGGCCTCGGCGGTATCTTGGCCGACGATATGGGCCTGGGCAAAACGATGCAGATGATCGCACATATCCTGGCGCGCGTGGAGGCGGGGGACACTAAGCCCACGCTCGTGGTGTGTCCTGCGTCGCTTGTGTACAACTGGACCGCCGAGCTGGAGCGCTTCGCCCCGTCACTCGATGTGTGCGCCATCGTGGGCGCCAAGGCTCAACGCCGTGTGCAGATCGCCGGCGTGGCCGAGCATAACGTGGTTGTGACGTCGTATGACCTCATGCGCCGCGATATCGACGAGTATGCCGAGCAGGACTTTGCCCGCGTTGTGCTCGACGAGGCCCAGTACATTAAAAATCCGCTCACACAGGTAGCGCGCGCCGCCAAGCGCCTGCCGGCCGGTGTGCGCTTTGCCCTGACGGGCACGCCCATCGAAAACCGCTTGTCCGAACTCTGGAGCATCTTCGACTTTTTGATGCCGGGCCTGCTTGGCACGCGCGAGTCGTTTGCCAAGCGCTTCGAAAGCCCGGTCGAGCACGCCGAGGGTGACAGCGCCGCTCGCCTGCAGGCGCTCGTGTCGCCGTTTGTGCTGCGCCGTGTCAAGGAAGACGTGGTGGCCGACCTGCCCGAGAAGATCGAAGACACCGTCGTGGCTCAGCTCACCGGCGAGCAGCGCAAGCTGTACCTGGCAAACCAGGACCGCATCGCCCAGCAGGTGCAGCACCGCGAGGCATCCGAGTTTAAGAAGGACAAGCTCAAGGTACTCGCCGAGCTCACCAAGCTGCGCCAGATCTGCTGCGACCCGCATCTACACTACGAGGACTACAAGGCGGGGAGCGCAAAGCTCGACGCTTGTATGGAACTCGTGCACGGTGCGCTCGACGGCGGGCACCACATTCTGCTGTTCAGCCAGTTCACGGGCATGCTCGACATCATTGGCAAGCGCCTGGCCAAGGAGGACATCGGCTTTCTTAAGCTCACGGGCGCTTCGTCCAAGGAGAGCCGCGCCAAGATGGTCGCGCAGTTCCAGGCGGGCGAGGTGCCGGTGTTTCTGATCTCGCTCAAGGCGGGCGGCGTGGGCCTTAACCTGACGGCCGCCGATGTGGTCATTCACTACGACCCGTGGTGGAACGTGGCCGCGCAGGACCAGGCGACCGACCGCGCGCACCGTATTGGCCAGCAACATACCGTGACCGTGTACAAGCTCATCGCCAAGGACACGATCGAGGAGCGCATCATGCAGATGCAGGAGTCCAAACGCGACCTGGTCAACAGCGTGCTCGGCGGCGACGGCATCTCCTCGGCGCTGTTTACCCGCGAGGATGTTCTGGCACTGCTCGGCGGCGACGGGCGCTAACTGCGCAGATGGCAACCGGGGCTGTCGAGACGGCTTCGGGTCGCCGGCACGCTCTGACCCCGGGCGCTAGCCTCGCTCGTTATGTGTTCATTTGCCATGCCGTGGATGGTTCGCCTGCCTTTGGGCATAAGAACCATCGAGAACATCGGCACATCAGCAAAGGAGAACATCATGGCGAAATTCTTTAAGGACCCCGACGGCAAGCTCATTGCCGCCCTTGGCAACGACGTTGCGACCCCTGCCGGCTGCACGGAGCTGACCGCGAACACCGAGGATGCGGCGCACGAGAAGCACGTGCCCGTCGTCGAGAGCGAGCGCGACGGTCACGTGATCCGTGCGCGCGTGGGCTCGGTCGAGCATCCTATGGTGCCCGAGCACTACATCGAGTGGATTGCCCTTGAGGCCGAGGGCCGTCTGGAGGTCCATTACCTCCAGCCCGGCATGAAGCCCGCGACGTTTTTTGCCGGCGGCTCCAAGACCGGTACCGTCTATGCCTATTGCAACCTGCACGGGCTGTGGTCCGCGACGTTCTAGGAGCGCGCCCCCGCTCGGGGTATCATAGCTAGCATATGCACATGCGAGCGCCGACTGCGTCATGCGGCCGGCGCTTTTACTACGACAACGATGGTTTACGACGGAAAGGGCTGAGCCATGAAGCTCGCACTTGCACAGATCGATATGCGCCTGGGTGATATTGAGGGTATCTGCGGTCGCATCGAGGACCAGGCGCGCCTAGCCCACGAGCGCGGTGCGCGCGTGTTGTGCGTGCCGGCTCCGCTCTTTATGGGAGCCCTGCCCGGCGGCCTGGTGGGCGCTGCCGACTTTGAGCACGACATACTTGCCGGCTTGACCGGCGTCGCCGAGCGTATCCAAGAGCTCGATATGATCTGCATCGTGCCCGCGGCAGTTTCGTTTGAGGGCCAGCCCCTGCTCGACTACATGATGCTCAAGGACGGCCATGTGGTGCCGGCCCGTTCGAGCATTGCCCTGCAACGCGGTGGGACCGGCGACGCCCGTTGGGCACCGCCGGTGTTTGACGTGGACGGCGTGCGTATCGCCGTGATCTTCGACTTGGACCGCGAGCTCGAGATGCTGCCGACCGGCGTCGACCTCATTGCCTATTTCCAGTTCAACGCGTTCGATATGACCGACCGCGAGACCGCCGCGATCGCCGCCGTGCGCAGCGGAGCCTACCGCAAGATCGCATCTAAGCGCAGCGTGTGGTTTGCCTGCATGGCGCCGGTCGGTGCCTATGACGAGTCGGTGTATACCGGCGGCTCGTTTGTGCTCGACGACTGCGGCCGCGTGGTGGCCCAGGCGCCGTGTTTTGAGGAAAGCCTACTGGTTCAGGAGATCCAGCGCGGTGTGATGCTCGATGCCCTGGAAGACCACGAGCTGCCCGAGTTTCGCTCCGAGGAATGGCTGTGGCAGGCGCTGGTGCTTGCCGTTCGCGATAACGCCCGCGCCCGCGGTACGTCGCGCGCCGTGGTGGCGCTTGAGGGCGACTTGCCGTCGTCCCTGCTGGCGGCGCTTGCCGTCGACGCCCTGGGTCCGCGCAATGTGGTCGGCCTGGTGCTGGGACGCAACCGCATCTTTACGCCGGCGCAGGAGGAGGCCGAGGCTGCTCGCTGTGCCGCCGTTCGCGCCATTGCCGAGCGCCTGCATATTCGTACGGTTGAGCGCGATGCGCCGGATGCCGCGCGCGTGCTCGACCGCGATGTGTCGGCGGGCGACGCCGAGCGCCTGCGCTCTCGCACGCTGGGCCTCATGTTGGAGGACACGGCGCTCGAGCTGGGTGCGATGGCGTTGAGTCCGCTGTCCAAAACTGAGTACGCGCTGGCGGCGCCCGCGCTTTGCGGTGGCTACCAGGGCGATTATGCGCCCTTTGGCGACGTATACCTGTCGACGCTCGAGTTTGTGGCGCGCGTACGCAACCGTACGTCTGCCGTGGTGCCGCAGGAGCTCGTGACGCTCAACGCGGTGGAGGATTGCATGGAGCGCGTGCTGGCGCAAGCGCTCTCGACGCTTGACGGTCCTGTCGATATGCTCGACCGCGCGGCGCAGCTGCTCGGTGGGCTTGAGCCGGGCGAGGTCGATGGCACGCTCGAGTCACACGTCGACCGCAACCGTCCCTTCGACGACATCCCCATGGCCGCTGGCAAGCCCGAGGCTTGCTCGCTGCTGCTGATGCTTGTGCGTCAGGGCGAGGCCGCCCGCCGCATGCTGCCGACGGCGCCGATCGTCTCGGCCCGTTCGTTTATCGAGCGCGCCTGGCCGTACATGCTCGCGTGGTCCGACCTGGGGCTGAGCGGCAAGGAACGCATGACGGTCGATGCGCTGGCGCGCGCCGAGGTGAACCGCTTTGCCGACGAGGATACAAGCGAGCGCATGCGTGGTGAGATGATGGGCATACTGGGTGACCTGTTGGGTATTTCGCCCGAGCAGATGGAGGAGCTGCGCTCCGAGGACGGCCAGCGCCGCCTGCACGAGGGCATGAAAAAGTTTGAGGGCGAGGTCCAGGACGCCATCGATAAGATGATGGGCGGCCAGGGCGGACCGCAGGGTGGGCCCCAGGGCACGCCGATGCCGCAACCGCCGGTTGATCCCCGACAGTTCCCATTCTTCAGCCAAAACTAACTATGGGATGGGATTCGCTCCCAACCCCGATACTTCAACTAAGCATCTTGGTCCCGTTGTGTTATTCTAGAACAGACGTTCGTGAGTAGTGCGCGGGGCCTTGCCTTGCGTCGTGCTTGTGGCGAGGGGAGGTTGGCTTGGTTATCTTGGGTATCGACCCCGGTTTGGCCCATACGGGTTGGGGGATTATCGAGGAGCGGCGCGGAGAGGTTCGCTGTCGTGCCTACGGTTGTATCGAGACCAGCGCGGGCAGTCCGCTCGCGGTGCGCTTGTCGCATATCGCCCGCGACCTCAAGGGTGTCGTGGAGCGTTATCGACCCGATACCGCTGCTATCGAGAGCATTTACTTTGGCGCCAACGTTCGCTCGGCCATCCCTACGGCGCATGCCCGCGGTGCCGCGCTCGTGGCGCTTTCGGAGTGCGCGCTCGAGATTGGCGAGTACACGCCCATGCAGATCAAGCAGGCTGTGGTGGGCACCGGTGCCGCAGATAAGCGGCAGGTCGCCTACATGGTGCGCACGCTCACACAGCTCGATCACGACCCGCATCCCGATCATGCCGCCGATGCCCTGGCCTGCGCCATCTGCCACGTAAACCTCAGCCGCACCCGGGCGCTTACCGGCGGCGAGTTCTATCAACAGAGAGGAACCGGATACTGATGATTTCCCAGCTCCATGGAACGCTTGTCGAGGCCACGATGAGCTCGGCCATCGTCGATGTGTCGGGCGTGGGCTTTGAGCTCGGTATTTCGGGCAGCACTGCCGCCACGCTGCCTTCACCCGGCGGCGAGGTGCGCCTCTATACCCGTATGCAGGTGCGCGAGGACGCCATGACGCTCTTTGGTTTTGCCTCCAAGGAAGAGCGCACGATGTTTGACCGGCTCGTGTCCGTCTCAGGTGTCGGTCCACGCCTGGCGCTCGCCGTGCTCTCTACCTATACCGTGGGACAGCTGTATTCCCTGGTAATGGCCGAGGACGACAAGGGTATGGCCAAGGTTCCCGGTGTGGGCAAAAAGACAGCGCAGCGTCTGATTCTGGAGCTCAAGAGCACCTTTGCCAAGGACAAGGGCTTTGTGCCGGTCGACGTGATTCCCGGCCAGGTTGCGATGCCGGTCCCCGCCGCCGCTCCCTCGGCGATCGATGACGCCCGTGCGGCGCTCCTTTCCATGGGCTTTAGCCCGCAGGAGACCGATGTTGCCCTGAGCGGGTATGATGGGCAGAATATGCGTGTCGAGGATCTGCTCGGCGCGGCGCTTAAGCGACTCGGAATGGATGCGTGATGTGGGAAGCCGATGACTCTCAGGACCTGTGGGCGACGCCCGGCACCTCGCCGGCGGCATCCATGGCGCACGGTGAGCGCATGGTGGGCTCGGAGCTGACGCCCGAGGACCTCGATGTCGACCGCACCTTGCGCCCCCAGCGCCTGGATGACTACTGCGGTCAGGAGCATATCAAGCAGAGCCTTCGCGTGCTCATCGAGGCGGCGCAGAGCCGCGGCGAGACACTCGACCACGTGATTTTCTCGGGCCCTCCGGGTCTGGGCAAGACCACGCTGGCCACGGTTATCGCCAACGAGCTGGGCGCTCAGATCAAGACGACGAGCGGTCCGGCCATCGCGCGCACCGGCGACCTGGCTGCAATCCTTACCAACCTGCAACCGGGCGACGTGCTGTTTATCGACGAGATCCACCGCCTCAACCGTTCGGTCGAGGAGGTCCTGTACCCTGCGATGGAGGACTTTGCCCTCGATATCGTGATCGGCAAGGGTCCGGCGGCGCGCTCGATTCGCCTGGATATTCCCAAGTTTACGCTGGTGGCGGCCACGACCCGTTCGGGCATGTTGACCGGCCCGCTACGTGACCGCTTTGGCATCTCGTATCGCTTGGATTACTACACCGTCGAGGAGCTCGCCCAGATTGTGACACGCTCGGCGACCATTCTGGGTGTGACGATCGACCATCCCAGCGCGCTCGAGATCGGCTCGCGCTCGCGCGGTACGCCGCGTCTTGCCAACCGTCTGCTCAAACGCGTGCGCGACTATGCGCAGGTGCGCGGCAACGGTCCTATTGAGCTCGATATTTGCCGGCAGGCGCTCGAGTTCTTCGAGATCGACGAGCTCGGCCTGGACTGGATGGATATTCGCATCTTGGAGACACTCGCCAAGACGTTCTCCGGCCGCGCCGTGGGTCTGACGACGCTTGCCAGCGCGGTGGGCGAGGACCCGGGTACGCTCGAGGATGTCTATGAGCCCTATCTGCTGCAGTGTGGCTTGATGATTCGCACACCGCAGGGCCGCCAGGCAACGCTTCGCACATTCGAGCATTTGGGTATTGAACCGACCGTTTAGGAATGGGCTTGTTTTAGCGCATCTGTAGGCTATCGCTGGGTATCGGGTAAACATATCGCCGTTCGTCGGTTGCGGGCGTTTTACCATTGCGCGCGCGTGCTATGCTGGATTGGTCTTTTTCTCATCCGGTAACGAAAGGACCGCCCATGCCTACTGACATCGAAATCGCACGTTCTGTTACGCCGCTGCCTATTACCGAGGTGGCCAAGAACGCCGGCGTCGACGTTAAGCATCTGATTCCGTACGGCTTCGACAAGGCAAAGGTCGACTATTCCCTGCTCAACGAGCCAACTGATCACCAGGCCAAGCTTGTCCTCGTGACCGCTATCAATCCCACGCCCGCAGGCGAGGGCAAGACCACCACGACCATCGGCCTGGCCGACGGTCTGCGTCGTCGCGGCGTCAAGAGCGCCGTGGCCCTGCGTGAGCCTTCGCTCGGCCCCGTGTTTGGCGTGAAGGGCGGTGCCGCTGGTGGCGGCTGGGCGCAGGTCATCCCCATGGAGGACATCAACCTGCACTTTACCGGTGACTTCCATGCCATCGGAGCCGCCAACAACCTGCTGGCAGCCATGCTCGACAACCATATTCAGCAGGGCAACCAGCTCGGCATCGACGTTAAGCGCATCACCTGGAAGCGCGTTGTCGACATGAACGACCGTCAGCTGCGCCATGTTATCGACGGCATTGGCGGCAAGGCCCAGGGCGTGCCGCGCGAGGATGGCTTCGACATCACTGTTGCCTCCGAGGTCATGGCAATCCTGTGCCTGTCCACGAGCATCAACGATCTTAAGGAGCGCCTGGGCGAGATTGTTGTCGGCTACAGCTTTGCCGGCGAGCCCGTCCGCGCCCGTGACCTTAAGGCTCAGGGTGCCATGGCGGCCCTGCTCAAGGACGCGCTCAAACCCAACCTGGTTCAGACGCTCGAGGGTACGCCTGCGTTTGTCCACGGCGGTCCCTTCGCCAATATTGCCCACGGCTGCAACTCCATCATGGCCACCCGCATGGCCATGCGCTTTGGCGACGTCGCGATTACCGAGGCCGGTTTCGGCGCCGACTTGGGTGCCGAGAAGTTCCTCGACATCAAGTGCCGCATGACGGGCGTTCGCCCCAGCGCTGTCGTGGTCGTCGCCACTGCCCGCGCGCTTAAGTACAACGGCGGTGTTGCCAAGGCCGACCTCAACGAGGAGAACCTCGAGGCCCTCAAGGCCGGCATGCCCAACCTGCTGCGCCACGTCGACAACATTCAGAATGTCTACGGTCTGCCCTGCGTGGTCGCCATCAACCGCTTCCCGACGGACGCCGAGGCCGAGCTCGAGCTCATCGAGTCCGAGTGCCAGAAGCTCGGTGTCAACGTTAAGCTGTCCGAGGTTTGGGCTAAGGGCGGCGAGGGCGCGCTCGACCTGGCCGATGAGGTCATGCGCCTGATCGAGCAGCCGAGCGAGCTCAAGTTTGCCTACGAGGACGGCGCCGATGTGGCCGACGCCCTCGAGGCCGTTGCCACCAAGATCTACCGCGCCGACGGTGTCGACTTTACGCCGGCTGCCAAGCGCCAGCTCGCCGAGCTGCGCGAGAACGGCTTTGGCAACCTGCCGGTGTGTGTCGCCAAGACGCAGTACAGCTTTAGCGACAACGCCAAGGCGCTGGGCGCTCCCGAGGGCTTCCGCATCACCGTGCGCGAGCTCAAGGTTTCCGCCGGTGCCCACTTTGTGGTCGCGCTGACCGGCAGCGTTCTGACCATGCCTGGCCTGCCCAAGGTTCCCGCGGCCGAGAATATCGACGTCGACAACGACGGCAACATCACCGGCCTGTTCTAAGCCTGCTGCTCATAGCCGCTTGCCCGCCCCGCCGCGCCACCAAGGCCCGGCGGGGCTTTTTCCTCCGTCCCCAAGGGGTCATTTTTTGCGGCGGCAATGTTGCGCAACAAGAATCACGATTTCTCCCGTACGGTGTAGTTGGAAGAACTGCGCGGGCGCATTGCGGCTGCGATGAGAGACGGGAGATGCGATGTATTGCACCAAGTGCGGAGCTCAGATACCCGATGGCTCCATGTTTTGCACGAGCTGCGGGGCTCGCGTGGGCGCCGCCGAGGACCAAGCGGAGCCCGTGGCGTTTCCGGTGGAGGACGCGCCGGCGTCCGCTCCTGTGGGACAGCAAGCTCCTCAGGGTGCCTCGGCTCATATGGCGGCGCAGCCTCGTTATGAGGAGCCTATGACCGAGCCTGCCGAGGCTGCTCAGCCGTTTGTTCCGACGCCGCAGTCCAAGAAGCCCAAGCACAGGGGCCGTATCGTCGCTGCCGTTATCGGCGGTGTTGCCGTTGTCGCCATCGTAGCGGCAATCGTCGTCGTGCCGCGTATCGGCTCGTCGTCCGAGGTGACTTCGGGCGGCAAGGGCTACGTTGTCTGCGCATGCGAGACTAAAGTGCTGCCCAAGAACAGCAAGGGCAAAAAGCTCAAGAGCTATACCGTCGAGCTGACGCCGGTGTCCGGTAAGGGCAAGAGCTACACCATCAAGGTCGATGGCGAGGACGGCTTTGCCATGGAGGACTTTGGCGAGCTGCCCGACCAGAAGTACCAGATGACCATCACCTCGGGCAAGGGCAAAAAGAAGAGCACGACCACCATGAAGGTGGATTACACCAAGGAAGGCTCGGACGCCCCCAAGAACGTTGAGCTCACGCAGTCCAAGAAGGAGGCCAAGGCCTCTGCCAAGGCAGCAGTCAAGACGGCAAACGAGCTGTTCACCGATAAGATTCTCGAGTATCAGAAAAAGTACGGCGAGGGTGAGGCTGTCGAGGTTGCTCAATCTACGTATGGAGCCCAGGGCGTTGCTTTCGCTAAACTCGTCGATTTTGACGGGGATGGTCAGGACGAACTCCTGATTGAGTATTCTGATGAGCCGCTCTTCAACGCTAATGGCGCCACCGCCGCTAAGGCCGAAGTTTGGGCATACCGCGACGGCAAAATCGAGAAAGTATATGAGCCCGATATCTGGGTTGACGTTATGTGCGTTGGCGTTTCGCTCCGTGTATACGATTACGATGGCACCTATGGGTTCAGGCGATATTTGCATGACGGGGAGAAGATCAACGTCAAAGAGGTTCCAGTTGGGATGGACGAATCTCGTGATGGCTATGAGTGCGAATTCGATGCCTACGATGGTAAGGCGTTTAGCGCCGTTGCCGGTCCGGCGCCGATAGGCGATTCGAAGATTGCCGGCACCAATGAAGTGTCCGAGCTGAGCGCCGTGCTTACCAGCACCGAGGAGAGCGTAGCCAGCACCATCGCAACGGTGGCCACGACGCTGGAGCAGTTGAAGTCGAAGGACGATGACAGCGCGCAGGCGAGCTACGAAGCCGTTTCTGCCACGCAGGATGTCAACTTTACGGCTGCGGTTGGCGAAGGCCCGCTGGACCCGTCCCCCGATGACACGTGCCAGATCACGGCTACGTGGACCTATCCCCAGGTGAAGGGCCAGGGCGTTGGCGTCGCCAAGTTTAACAAGGATATGGTCCAGCTCGTTGCGGATACGCTCGATGCGAGCAAGCAGGCCTCGATGGATGACGAGGACAGCCGCGTGACCATGATGTACACCGCCGAGATCGTCTCGATCGATGGCGATATTGCCTGTGTGCGTACGTTCACCAGCAGTTATCAGCCTCCGTATCGATCGGAGCGGGTGACGAGGTCGGCGTACTACAACCTCAAGACGGGTGAGCAGGTTTCGCTCGAGGACTCGCTTGCGCAGCACGGCCTCTCGTTCGATACCCTCAAGAGTGAGGCCAAGCAGGCAATTAAGACGGCAAAGCCGGATATGGACTCCGTGTCCGAAGACAACATCGACGATGACGATAACTACACCGAGGACCATTTCTACTACGACGGCAAGGGCTATATCGTTGTCCTCGATACTGGCGAGTTTGACTGCATGGCATGGGACACGCACGACTTGGTTGCGCACGCATTCGACTCGAGCTATTCCAGTGGTCAGGACGTGACGCCCGAGCGAGCCAGGGCTACGTACGTACCCAATGAGTAAGGTGGACCGCGAGGGATAAAATGAACTGTCCCCGGTGACGCAAAACGCAGCGCCGCCGGGGACTTTTTGATGCAAATTGGCTCCGAAACAAGCTATCTGGGCCAGCCACGCCACGAAAAGCGCCCATCTACTACGTTTGCCAGGGCTGGACCGACCATGGAGCGTTTTTTAACAATGCAGCAAGACGTTTACCTGCGGTTTTGTTAACGCAAATTTGGCTATGGTTGGCACCCTTGGGTTAAACGTAGTAGATGGGCGCAATTTGTGGTGCACAGCCCAAGAAGGGATCATTAGCCGCGCTGGAGGCCGAAGAGTTTGGCGTTGCGCTCGGCGACCATCATGTTGATGTCGGCGATTTCCATCTCGCCGTCAATGTAGGGCTGGTAGGTGCCATATGGATCGCCGGCTCCCAAGCTGCAGCTTCCGCAGTTGTCGCAACTGCCGTTACCGCAGCCCGCGAGCGCTAGCTTGATGATCTCCTCACGCTCGGCACGCGTCGTGTCCTTGATGAGCTTGCTTTTTGCCATAACGTTCCTCGATTCGATTGTGACCGTCGCCGCGCATGTCTTGTAGATACCGGCGGGCTTTGCCCATCATAGGCTTTTGCGCGGGTAGAATGCATGGATAACTTGATGCTTACGGGCGACGGAAAGGAAACGTTGCATGGACCAGGATAAGACGACCGTGATGGGCGGGTACGGTTCCGCGCAGGCTGGCGATAGCGCCGATGCGACCCGCGTTGTTCCCAACCCCGGTTATACCGACCCCGCCGCGACGCAGCCTTCTGCCGAGCCCACCCGGGTTATGGGCTATGGCGACACGGCGCAGGATTCTTACGCTGCATCTTCGCAAGGCCCCTATGGCAACGCAGCTCCGGACCCGTTTGATTACGCGCCGCAGGATTCTTATGCCGCCTCGACGCCGAATTCCTATGATGACCTGCCGCAAAATCCCATTCCGCAGCCTCAGCAGACGACGTATATGCCTCGCACGGCGCAGCCTCGCTATGAGTCGCGCGAGCCGTATCGTGAGTATCCCAAGTCCATCCCTCAGTATGGCGAGGACGAGGAGCAGAAGCCGTCGCGTTCGTCGAGCGTGATCAAGAAAATCCTGATTGTGCTGGCGATCTTCTTTGCCCTGTCGGTTGTGTTTGCCATCGTGTCGGGCATGCTCAACAAGCGGGGCGCCACGACTGATACCACGGCCGAGCAGACCGAGACTGCCCAGTCCAGCACCGTCGACCTGAGCGATATCCCGGGTCAGTACTGGTCCAACGCCAAGAAGCTCCTCAAGTCGCGCGGGGCCGATCTTTCGAATGCCGTGATCCTGACCGATGACGGCTCAACGCCTATTGTCGACGCCAACTGGGTGGTTACGTCTGCACACTACAACGGCGATGGCAACCTGGAGGTCCAGCTCACGCACAAGGGCGGCTCGTCGAGGAATGCGTCCGGCGACCAAGGCGCCACGGACAGCTCGAGCTCTAACATGCTGGAGGACTTGAGCAGCAAGGCGCAGGAGCTGGGAGATAAGGCCCAGAATCTGGGCGATACCGCACAGAACCTGGGCGATATGGCAACGAACGCCTGGGATGCCCTGCAAAACGGCATTTCGAACGCGCAGGTAAACTAGCGGTCGAGCGGCTCGAGCCTTAGCAGTACAAACAAAAACGGGGCGCAGGATTGCGTGACCGGGCGCATATGCGCATTGGTCGGCGGTCCTGCGTCCCGTTTTGCTGTCGATTACAGCCGCTCGGCCGGACGGTCGGGCGAGCTGAAGCCCGAGTCAAATGTGACGACGCACGAGACATCGGGCCGGCGTTCGTGCACGATGCGCGTGACGAGCTCCAGCAGCTCCTCGTCGGATATGTCAAAGCCGTCGGGACGCACCAGGTCAAACGAAACGAACCCGTCGTGCTCGTGCAGGTCGTGGATGGAGAGCGCGGGATCGATCTGCATGACGCCGCGCTTGACCCAGCCGCGCAGGTCGTCGCCGGTGGTGGCGATGGGGTCACAGTGTAGCGTGATGTCGATGCCCATCTGATGCTTGATTTCGTGTTCGATGGTGTCCAGAATCTCGTGGTGCTCAAAGGCATCGCCCTCGCCGGGCATTTCCACGTGCGCACTGGCAAATTGCCGACCGGGGCCGTAGTCGTGCACCATGAGGTCGTGTGTGCCCAAGACCTGGGGGTACGACATAATCCTGTCGCGGATTTCCTGGACGAGCTTGGGGTCGGGCGCTTGTCCCAACAGCGGGCTGATGGCGTCGCGCACCAGGCCCATGCCGCTGATGCAAATGAAGATGCCCACGCCCAGGCCCGCCCAGCCATCGAGGTCAAAGCCTGTCGTTTGCGAAATAAGCGCCGCCGCTAAGACCGAGCCCGAGGTGATGACGTCATTCTTGGAGTCTTGCGCCGTAGCGATGAGCGTCTCCGAGTCGATGCGGTCGCCCAGCGTGCGGTTGAACGCAGCCATCCAGAGCTTAACGAGCATGGACGTAGCCAGTGCCGCAAGGGAAACAAGCGTGTAGGCGGTGGGGGAGGGCTTGATGATTTTGGTGACCGACTCCAGGATCAGGTTGATGCCGACGGCGCAAACGAGGACGGCGACAAACAAGCCGGCGAGGTACTCGTAGCGGCCGTGGCCATAGGGGTGCCCCTCGTCGGCCGGGCGGCTGGCAAGGCGGAATCCGAGCAGGCTCACGATGTTGCTTGAGGCATCGGAAAGGTTGTTGAAGGCATCGGCGATAAGCGAGACGGAGCCCGCGAGCAGACCGGCTATGCCCTTGGCCAGACACAGGGTGATGTTGAGCCCGATGCAGATGAGGCTAGCGGCAAAGCCTGCGTTGGTGCGGCAGGAGGTATCGACCGGCTCGCTTTCGCTGCCGGGAACAAGCGTATGTACCAGCCGATTTACAAATAGCATGGTGTGTCTCCTCGCATTCTTATTAAGGGGATAGTGTAGCTCGCGCAGACGCAACGCGCGCCGGTGCTCAGAAAATGCAGTAATGGTCTGCCGGCGCTAACGGGCGCGAGGCGGAGGGGGCGACTGCCCGTACGCCTTCGAGTTCACTGCGCCTTTCCGTCCGACCGAGTGTTCCATTTTGGGCCACATGGGTATGGGTGTGTGCCGGTTTGCTCGACATACTTAATGTTGACAGTCCCTGTGCAAAGGAGGAGTGAACGGCCAGGCTGCCCGCGCGGCCGCGAGACGGATAAAAGAGAACTCTCGCATTTCATCACAATTGGAGAATCGCCGTCGCAAAGGTGAATCCGGCAAGGCTTGGCAGATTCTGCAGCAGCGGATCGACAAGCGCCAAACCACCGAAATGATACCATCTCAGGGATAGACAAATCGCCTGAGGCTCGTGAGGTTCGCCCCGGAATGGTGAAGACCATGAGGAAGCTGAAGCAGGCCGTGGAAGAAGCCCGACATGACGACAACAGCGAGTTGGGGGCGGAGCTTCGCAAAAGATGGATGAACTCAACGAGCGGATTAACGAAGATCGGTGACGCGATGGCTGGAGGTATCCCGCGGTGTTCGAGGGTTTGCGTGAGGCTCGTCGGATGAACGATCCCGCGTCCAATCCTTTGCATTGGGCGAATCGTGGTTGGTCGGACAGCAGGTTCAGCGTGATTCCGGGGACGGCTCGTAAGGGTCCCGGTACGCATCCCCGCGCGGAGTTCGATCTTCCGTTGGCTTTGTTCTGGACTGCGGTATCGGGTCTGGATGCTCCTGCGCGGCGTGATCTTGGCGGTACGCTACTTAAGCCGAGAATCCCGTGGGCGGCAAGTTATTGGCCCGTCTCCTTTTGCTGGCGTGATGGATGGATTATTCTTGAGGACATGAGCTCCATCAATAACGACAGCTCCTCCCGATATATGACGTACTACCGTCCCGTGCGCAAGCTTCCCAATAAGCGTGATGCCATGTTGCATGTGCTGCGTGCCCCGTTCCCGCTGACCACTGACAAGGTTTTCACGGCGTTTTCGACGTGCTCGTTGGGCCACGTGGACGACCCGGCGTTCATGCCGCCGTACAATGGGCGCCCGTCCGAGACGATGGTGAGTCTGATGAATTCGTTCCGCATGAAACCGGGCTACATCGTGTGGGGCGGGTATCTGTACGTGTGGGTGAACATCCTGTACTGGATGCGGGAGAGCCGTGACCTGGATTTCCGTCATACGGTCGGCGCTGTCTCCGCCGTCGAGGAGCTGGAGCTGTTCCGCGCGTACAAGGTTTACTATGACCAGCTGCGCCGTGAGGTTCCGGCACCGTACGCAGGCACGGTGACATGGCCGGACCAGTGCGATCCGCGTTTCCCGCTGCCGGGCGACCCTCGCCGCGCGAACTACATCCTTGCGTGAAGTGTGCGCGGTTCCTGCACGGCATCCGGCCAATAAGACCATGTGGCACATGGTTCGTGTCACCGAGTATCGTGGGTGGCAAGAGACTGACGGGGAAGGGTTCGTCCATATTTGCGATCTCTCTTTCCATGGTGCTTCCTGGTCAGTTTCTATCGTAAGTGCGCCCTAAAACAAACACTGCTCAATCAGCTCTTTTCCGCGCAGGGTGTCGATCCACTTCTGCGGGATGGCTTTGAGACCGTATGTCGTGCCGGCGAGGGCGCCGGCGACGGCTGCGGTGGTGTCGGTGTCGTCGCCCAGGTTGACGGCGGCAAGGACACAGGCTTCGTAGCTGTCGGTGTTCACCACGCACCAGGTAGCAGCTTTAAGCGTGTCGCGTACGAAGCCACCTGACCTGATTTCCTGCTCAGGCATGCCTTTCAGATGGAGTGCCCACGAGGGGAGCGTGCCGTTCATCACATCCTTCATCAGCTCGACAAATATGATGCATGCGTCGGTTGACGTTCTGTGGGCGTGCGTAATCGCGGAGACCTCACCGATCTCTTCGTCTGTCGCATCGGTGAACGCCAGGGGCGCGATGCGCATGAGCGATCCGTTGCCGTTGTCGCGTTCGCCGGAGCCTCCTTTGCCGGTGTGCAAGGCGCGAGCGGTGGTACCGCCGTAATCGAAAACGCCGTCGATCGTATACTCACCACGGGCAATCCAGCATACGAACTTGTCGCGCATGTCCGCGGTGTCGATGTGCCCGAGCTCCCTAATCGAGTCGCAGGTAGCAAGCGTCATGGACGTGTCATCGCTCCAGGTGCCGGCGGGCTGATCGTGTGTGCCGTAGCCGATCATGTCGGTGCATTCGAACGTGCCGCGGGGCCTGAACTCGTAGGGAACGCCCAGCGCGTCGCCGACGGCGAGCCCATAGATGCAGTCGCTCAGTGTCGTTTTCGGTCTGTCTGTCATGGAGCGCTCCTCTTATGTCGGGGGATATGAAACGCCGTCGGGGGTATCGGTCGCAACGTGCTGCTACCCTTGCGCTTCGCCATTAGTCGCTTCGTTGATGGCGCGGTACTCGGCACTCAGCTCGCGCGCCAGCTCTTCCTTGCTTGGAAGATACGGCAAGTATTTGGCGGCAAACACTTGGTCGTTGTCTTCGGGCAGCGTGTACTCGACAATCGAGTCGCTTTTGTCCGCGCAGAGCACGATGCCTATAGGCGGATTGTCGCCTTCGTTCATGAGCTCGCGCGTGTAGTAGTTCACATACATTTGCATCTGGCCCAGGTCCTGATGCGTAAGGTCATCGGTCTTAAGGTCGATGAGCACGAAGCAGCGCATCAGATAGTTGTAAAACACAAGGTCAATATAGAAATGGCGCCCATCAAAGGTGATGCGCTTTTGGCGCGCTTCGAAAGCGAAACCACGGCCAAGCTCCAGCAGGAACTTCTGAAGATGCGTGATGAGCGCCTGCTCTAGATCGCTCTCGCGAAACGCAGTATCGTCCGAGAAACCTAAAAACTCCAGTACATATGGGTCGCGGATGATATCCTCGGGGCGACGAGCCGGGGCGCTCTTTTGGATTTCCTGGGTGACGGCCTCCTTGTCCTTGCTGGCAAGCAGGCGCTCGCGGAACATGGTGTTGATCTGGCGCTCGAGCTGACGCGTGCTCCAACGAGAATCGGCGCATTCGTTCATGTACCAGGTGCGAGCATCAGGGTCGGGAATGCGCATCAACCTGCGGTAATGAGTCCAGCTCAATTCGCTACGCAGTGCGTCGCGAATTGGAAACGCAAGAAAGAACTGACGCATATTGCGAAGGTTTGCGATGCCAAAGCCTCTTCCGAAATCCGCGGTAAGCCTTCTGGAGAGGCCTGCAATCAATGCCTCTCCATATGCTGCGCGCTCCTCTCCGCCCTGTTCGTCAACAATGCTCTTGCCGATCTCCCAATACGCCTCAACCATCGCAAAGTTAACGGCGGTATAGGCCTTGTCGCGAGCGGCGTTGAGAATCGAGGAAACCTGCTTGTAAAAACCTTCGGGCACGATTGCCGATTCTCCATGGTTTACCAGTTCACCCATCACTGTCGCCCCACTTTCCTCTTGTGGAATGCATCTTTATGCATTTAGTTTAAAGACTCGCGCGGACACGAATTGCTGTGCTGTCTGGTACCTTCGCATGGGAGCCTTGCGGTGACTAAAATGTGGCCATAGAGGCAGTTTTAGCGAACCCCGCGGGAGTGACACGCATGGATAACAACACTTTGCTGTTCCAGGACAAAGGTTCGGGTAGGTTTAAAGACGTTAAGATCTACCCCAACCGTATTGAGGTGCTCAAGAAGGGCACGTTCGGCGGCAAGCACACCGAGATTGTCTATCTTAAGGACATCACGGGGGTCAACAGGATCAAGGGCCGCGACGTTTTCCAACGTAACAGGCTGTTGACTGCTTGTGTCTTTAGCCTGAGCAGCCGTGCGAAGGCTCAGGAATTCGTCAATGTTCTGAACGTGGTGATGTGACCAGTACACAAAAAGCCGGGATGCAAGGAGTCGCACCTTGCATCCCGGCTGAGCTAAAACGGCGCTGCTGCATGCCGTTGGAGCTTTAGCGCTTGATCTCGATATCGTCGAGCTCGACGTCCATGGCCTCGGTCTTGGCCTCGGCGATGTCGTCGGCAAACTCCAGGGACTTCATCATAGTCTCGACAGCGTCCTTGTGCTCCTCGACGTTGCCGATGCGCACGTACACGCTGCCGCCGCCTGCTTCGGTCAAGTACTCAGTCGTCACGCCGCCCGAGTGTGTATAGGAGGCGTTGCGCCAAGTCTTGCCGTTGTACTTGACGGGGTCATTCTCGGTCCACTCAAAGTTGGCCTTCCATTTGGCCTCGTAGTCGAACAGCTCGTCGGCGTTCTTGTCAGAGTCGAAGACAGGGATGAGGCGATCGCTGGCGTGCTCGCTCTCGGTGAACTTAAGTTGGGCCCTGTCGGCGGTATCGCCTGCGACGTCCGTGATCTCGACGCCCTCGGGAACCTCGACTTTAAACCAAATGAGGTCGGCCCTCATATCCACGGCCGGCTTTTCTGTGCTGCCGCCGCTGCTGCCGGTAGCGCCGCCGCTTCCGCTACAACCCACCGGGGCAACCGCGGCAAAGAGACTGATGCAGAGGGCGAGAATCGCCAAGGCCTTCTTTTTCATGGTCGTGTCCTCCTCGATCTGTAACCGCCCATGGTGTATCTGCCTTTACTGTGCGCGTGGACGGCCCGCTAGGGTGGGCCATGTGTCCCATGTTTGCGTGTGCGGGCCTGCCGCAAGGTGGGCCTGGCGCTGGGCAAGCGTGCGGATTGGTTGATTCTCCCAATGTTGCGCAACAGCGATGCCGGCTTAAGGTTTTAGACTTGGCTCTGATAAAAGCTAAACAACGAAAGGTCGAACGATGTTCTGTCAAAAATGCGGACAGCAAGTTCCCGATGGATCGATGTTTTGCACGCATTGCGGGGCGTCGCTGGCTGGCGGTTCCGTGCCGACGCCTACGGGCGCTGGTCCTTCCTCTGCCCCGGGTCTAACCCAATCGATGCCGCCGGTCGCGCCTGCGCCTCAAAAGCCCAAGAGCAAAGCTCCGATTGTCATCGCGGTGGCGTGTGCCGCCGTGGTACTCCTTGGGGGCGGCACGGTGTTTGCGTTCGCGATGCTTAACGGGTCCAAGAGCTCCGACACACAAATCTCGGTGATCGATACCGGGTCTTCGGACGAGAAAGATTCTTCTGCCAAGAAGAAGAGAGACAAGTCCAAGGCCAAGGAGTCTTCGTCGTCGGATGACGAGGCCGTTTCCGAGGACGAATCGGCATACTACGGTTCGGACGATTCGGGCGATTCGGACGATTACCTAACCGACGTGCAGACGTACACAAACGACCTTCACCCTTATAGCATATCGATTCCCAATCGCTTTGAGATGGAAGATACTCCCAGCGGCAGCGGCGCCAGGTATAAGGATCCGGAGACGGGCTTTGTAATCAACCTGTTTGGCTACGTTAACATTAACGAAGAAACCGCACACGAGATGTTCGTCGACGCGGACACCTCGGGCAAGGCCGACCTCTATACCGCAGGGGGCGACAACTGGTACGTGGTCTCGTGGCGCGAGGACGATACGATCATTTACGAAAAGACGATTGCCACGGATTCGACGATTGCCACGGTGCATTTGGAGTACTCGACTGCAAATCGCGACATGGGGTCGAAGATTATCGACACGCTGCTGCCGACGTTCCAGGTGGACTAGGCGCCCGTGCCTATAGCAGGCAATCGGAAACACCGATAGCCATAGCTCCTGACAGCCTTTGTCTTATGGGTTAGACTGGGCTTCAATAAAACCGATGAATGGGACAACCGCTTCCTGGCGTCGTTGTCCCATTTTTTATTATGCGTGCGGCCCATGGTGGCCGGCGCGGTGGGCAGAGGTGTTTCGATGAGCCAAGAGATGATGGATAAAACCTGCCGAGGGTTTGCCGAGGCGCTTGCCGCGCGTGAGCCGGTTCCCGGCGGCGGTAGCGCGAGCGCCTTTGTAGGCGCGCTGGGCGCTTCGCTGTGCGGGATGGTCGCTCGCTATGGGGCGACCAATCCCGCGCTTTCCGATCGCGCGGACGATCTGACGCGCGCATTTGCCCAGGCAGACGAGCTGGCGCAGGAACTTGTGGGTCTGGTCGCCGAGGACGTTCGTGCGTACGGCCAGGTGTCGGCGGCATACGGTATTCCGCGCGATGATCCGGCTCGACCTGCGACGATTCAAGATGCGTTGCACGTGGCGGCCATGCCACCGTATCGGATCATGGATGCCTGCGGGCGCGCGCTGGCGCTGCTCGAGGACATGGCAGACAAGGGCTCGCGCCAGCTGCTGTCCGATGTGGCGTGCGGTGCCGTGTTTTGCCGCGCGGCCATGCAGGGTGCAAGCTTGACGCTCTTTGCGAACACCACGTCTATGAAGGATCGTGTCCGCGCCGAGGAGCTCGAGGCGGCGTGCGATGAGCTGCTCGATACGTGGCTGCCGCGCGCCGATGCTCTGGCGCGCCGCGCCGCTGACGCCGCAAGGAAGAGGGGATAGCCATGACTGAGCTGTTGAAGGGTGCTCCCGTCGCCCGTGCTTTGACCGAGGAGCTCGCTGCTCGTTGTGCTGTTCTGCGCGAGCGCGGCGTTGTGCCGACGCTGGCCATCGTTCGCGTGGGCGAGCGCGAGGACGACCTATCCTACGAGCGCGGTGCCCTCAAGCGCTGCGATAAGGTTGGCATTGAGGCTCGCCGCGTTTTGCTTCCTGCTGATGTTTCGCAGGATGAGCTGCTGGCGGCTATTAAGGACATCAATGCCGACTCGGCCGTTCACGGCTGCCTGATGTTTCGCCCGCTGCCCGCCGGCCTTGACGAGGGTGCAGTTACCGCGGCACTCGATCCCGCCAAGGATGTTGACTCCATGACGCCGGCCTCGCTGCTTACCACGCTTTCGGGGCGAGGTGAGGGCTTTGCTCCTTGCACGGCCGAGGCCGTGCTGGCGTTGCTGGACCATTACGGCGTTGAGCTGGATGGGGCCAAGGTCGCGGTCGTCGGTCGATCGCTGGTGATTGGCCGTCCCGTTGCCGCCATGCTTACGGCTCGCAATGCCACAGTGACGACGTGCCATACGCATACGCGCGACTTGGCTGCCGAGTGCCGTTCTGCCGACATTGTTGTTGCCGCGGTTGGACGTGCGCGCACGATTGGCGCGGATGCGGTTCGCGAGGGCCAGACGATCATCGATGTGGGCATCAACTGGGACGAGGCCGCCGGCAAGCTGGTCGGCGACGTCGATTTTGATGCTGCGGAGCCGATCGTTGGCGCAATTACTCCCGTGCCGGGCGGCGTGGGCGCTGTAACGACGGCGATTCTCGCCAAGCACGTGATCGAGGCGTCGGAGCGTGGTCGCGCGCGCGGACGTGGTGTAAGAGTGTCCTGAGGTCCGTCGCTGCAAGTCCCGATATTACTCCTTCTTTAGACCGCGCCTCTCGACTATCTCGTCC